>HHCFR05603__coassemble_644_pt1 | contig 27387 bp, 21 predicted proteins | sample HHCFR05603__metabat2_low_PE_030 | metagenome-assembled genome bin HHCFR05603 | reverse complement strand
ATATCCCGTACAGTAAGCAAATCGGGTCCGTCTGCCAAATACTCTTCTGCTAATTGGCCCATTTTGGCTCCTACAGCAGAATCATACGTCCCAAAAGTGTTATGGATTTTACTTTTGGCTATATTTCTTCTGTATCCAAATCTTTCCGGATCGATCTCTCGATCCTGCAGATACTTAATCACGTCTTTTAGAGCAATCTGATAACGTGCCGTAGGTATCCCAGTGTCAATGCATGGTACAAGACCACTTTGTAGAAGTTGGCGTGCTTTGGATTTTTTTAGGTGACACATCTTGCAGAATTGCTCCTTACTCACGTATTCCCCGTTAGCATTAAATCTTCGAACCATAACGCCTCCTGCCTAATCGACTGTTGGTAAAGTCTGTGCTCAACAAATAGTCAATGATAGACTGTTTGAATATCCAGTAGTGAGGCTTAATAAAGATATGCTTAACTCGCCCTTCGTGGATAAGGCGCCGTGCATAAGTATCTCCGATACCACCCATCATTTCTCGAAACGATATAACGTCTACTACATCTGGATAACATGCAAATCTGTCTGCATAATACTTTTTATGATTTGTCATACTGTAACCCTCCTGATTTCGCCATTGGCAGGAGAAGTCGTGTGATGACCGTTTTACGGATATGCTACATACTCATTTTTTCTGTCCGATCTACAAAAGACGCTTCGAACCCTCACAACATCCGTTCTCTCTTTTTTGACCCGAGTTCTTTCCTCTTGTTCTTTCCAAACAAAAAACACGGGTCAATCTGCTTGTGAGCAAATTGGCCCGAAAAGCGCGGAAATGCTTGCAGCGCAATGGTTTGCTGTTTCTGACGACATCGTACGGAATCTATTGACATTTTTATGTATCAGATTTAGGTTCTCGTGCTTCACCGCGTTGGGGTTCGAGTCCCCATGCCCGCACCACGTCGCCGCGGACGACATATCGTTCGCGGCGACTTTTTTACAAAAGTCACCTCTCACTCATTTTGTCGCGGCTCCTTTCCAAACCGGACCCGCCGCGCAGCCGTTGGCGACATCGCCGCCAGACGATGGAGCTTTACGGATGCGGCGTGCCCCTTGCGGGTACTACACTGGGCTCCGGTTTGGGTCCGCCGCTGCGCGGCGGTTTTTTCTTATCGCAAGAAAATATCGATTTTAACCGTCTCTTCCAAAAAGGAAGACATGGCCTTTGGTCATGTCTTCCTTTTTGGGTTCCGGCCGCCGAAGGCGGCCTCCACCCTTCGGTGATTCAAATGCTCGGCGGAAGTGAATTCCGCCTGCGCCGAGGTTTTGCCTGCGGCAAAACGCTCGTACGGCGCAAAAGCGCCGCCAGTCAGAATTCTATATTGAGAAAGCGGCGGATCTCTGCTATAATAACAGAAACGGATGTTCGGATTGGAGGGCACTGCCGTGGTCGATTTGCTGCGAGAACTGAATACCGCCCAGCGGGAGGCGGTCACCGCCACCGAGGGCTTTATCCGGGTGATCGCCGGGGCGGGCTCGGGCAAGACCCGGGCCCTGACCCACCGGTTCGCCTACCTGGTCAATGAGCTGGGCATCCTGCCGGGGAACATCCTGTGCGTCACCTTCACCAACAAGTCGGCAAATGAGATGCGCCAGCGCATCCACCAGCTTACCGGGGACAACGACACCGGCTATATCAACACCTTTCACGGCTTCTGTGTGTCCGTCCTCCAGGAGGACAGCCACGCGGTGCAGTACCCCAAGAGCTTTCTGGTGCTGGACAACTCCGACATCGACGCCATGCTCCAGATCATCTACGAGGAGCGGGGCCTCACCCTCCGGGACATGACCTACTCCGCTGCCCGGGACATGATCGAGATGGAGAAGCTCCTCCACCGGCCGGACTACTACCGGGACATGATCGACCTGTCCCTGGACACCCTGAAGGAAAAGTACGACCGGGCCGCCGGGGTCCGGGATATTATCTTTTACGGCTATCTCTACCAGGAGAAGAAGTGCTTCGGTCTGGACTACAACGACCTGATCAAGTTCTCCCTTTACATCTTCCAGCAGAACGAGGACATCCGGCTGAAGTGGCAGCGGCGGCTGGAGTACATCATGATCGACGAGTTTCAGGACATCGACCAGATCCAGTACCAACTCATGGAGGTGCTGTGCGGCTACCACAGGAACCTGTTCGTGGTGGGCGACCCGGACCAGACCATCTACACCTGGCGGGGGGCCAATGTGAAGTACCTGCTGGAATTCGGCAAGCGGTTCCCCGGCACCAGGACCATCCTCATGATGGACAACTACCGCTCCACCCCGGAAATCCTGGCAGTTGCCAACTCTCTCATTGCCAAGAACCGGGAGCGGATCAAAAAGGACCTGATTCCCACCCTGCCCCCCGGTCCCCCGGTGCTCTGCCACCTGGCGGACACCCAGAGTGCCGAGGCGGACTGGATCGCGGGGCGGATCAAGGCCCTCCACGACACAGGCGTTCCTTACCGGGACATGGCGGTGCTCTACCGGGCCCACTATGTCACCCGGGCGGTGGAGGAGGCTCTGCTCCGGGAGAAGCTGCCCTACACCATCTACAGCGGGGTCCAGTTCTTCGGCCGCATGGAGATCAAGGACGCCCTGAGCTATCTGCGCCTGATCGCCTACCAGGACGACCTGTCCTTCCTGCGGGTGGCCAACGTCCCCAAGCGGAACCTGGGCAAGCGGCGGATAGCCTTTCTGCAGGAATACGCCCAGCGGGAGGGGTGCTCCCTGTACCGGGCCCTCCGGGAGAATATGGATGAGCCCATCTTCAAGGGGACCAGGGCCGCCTCCTTCCTCTCCCTCATCGACGGCTTTTCCGACGGGTATGAAGGCCGGCCGGTGTCCGAGGTGCTGTCCGCCATCTTGAACGAGAGCGGCTACGAAAAAATGCTTCGCACCGAGGGCAGCCAGGAGCGGCTGGACAACCTGGCGGAGCTGAAGCAGTCGGTATACGAATATGAGACCACCTGCGGCGAGGAGGTCACCTTAGAGCACTACCTGGCCCACGTGGCCCTGTTCACCAACGCCGACGCCCAGGACCAGGGGGACAAGGTAAAGCTGATGACCGTTCACGCCGCCAAGGGGCTGGAGTTCCCCCATGTGTTCCTGTGCGGCATGAACGAGGGGATCTTCCCCTCCCGGAAGGTGCGGACCTTGCCGGGGATGGAGGAGGAGCTGCGGCTGGCCTTCGTGGCTCTGACTCGGGCGGAGCGGGGGCTGTACCTGTCCGCCTCCCAGGGGCGCAACTTCGACGGGTCCCCCCGGTACCCCTCCCGGTTCCTGCTGGACATCGACCAGGAGCTGCTCACCTTCGTCCTGCCGCCCCAGGAGGGGCTGATCCATGAGGCCAGGGAGTACATCGACCGGAGCTGGACCTACCTGGCGGAGGACGACGGCACGGCGCTCCCGGTGGGCCAGCGGGTGCGGCACGCCGTCTTCGGACCGGGGACGGTCCTGGATGTGGACATGGATTTGCGAAGCCATGTGGTCCAGTTCGACGGAATGGAAACGCCCAGAAGGATCTCCTTCCGGGCGAAGCTGGAGCGGATCACTCAGGCAGAATAGCGGAGCGCCTCCCGCGAAACGAGCCCCCGGCAGAAGCCGGGGGCTCGCTGTCAGCTTGGTTACTCCGCCTCAGCCAAAGCCTTCGCTTCCGCAATGGCTTTCTCCTGAGCGGCAGGGGGGCACGCCCCAGCGGAGCGGCGCTCCGCCGGGGACCCCTCCATTTGATTTTTCTCAGGCGCGAGTGAATCGCGCCTTCGGTAAGGTTTTCGCTCCGCGAAAACGCTTACACGCCGCTCCCGTGGCGGACGAGGAGCGCCTCCCGCGAAACGAGCCCCCGGCAGAAGCCGGGGGCTCGCTGTTCGCTTGGTTACTCCGCCTCAGCCAGGGCTTTTGCCTCAGCAATAGCCTTCTCCTGGGCAGCGGGGGGGCACGCCCCAGCGGAGCGGCGCTCCGCCGGGGACCCCTTAATTTGATTTTTCTCAGGCGCGAGTGAATCGCGCCTTCGGTAAGGTTTTCGCTCCGCGAAAACGCTTACACGCCGCTCCCGCGGCGGACGAGGAGCGCCCCCTACGAAACGAGCCCCCGGCGGAAGCCGGGGGCTCGCTGTTGGCTTGGTTACTCCGCCTCAGCCAAAGCCTTCGCTTCCGCAATGGCTTTCTCCTGAGCGGCGGGGGGGCACTCCTCGTAGCGGACAAAGTGGAAGGTGAAGGAGCCGCGGGACTGGCTCATGGACCGCAGGTCGATGGCGTAGGTCATCATCTCCGCCATGGGGACCTCGGCCTCCACCACCTGGTTGCCGTCGCCGGTGGGGGTCATGCCCATGACCCGGCCCCGGCGCTTGTTCAGGTCGCCGATGATGTCGCCCATGTAGCTGTCGGGGATGGTGACCTTCAGCTCGCCGATGGGCTCCAGCAGCACGGGGGACGCCTCAGGCAGGGCGGCCTTGTAGGCCAGCTGGGCGGCGGTCTTGAAGGCGATTTCGGAGGAGTCTACCGGGTGGTAGGAGCCGTCCACCAGGGTGGCCTTCAGGAACACCACGGGGTAGCCGGCCAGCACGCCGTGCTGGCACGCCTCCCGGAGGCCCTTCTCCACGGCGGGGAAGAAGTTCTTGGGCACACTGCCGCCGAAGACCTCCTCGGCGAAGATCATGTCCTCGCTCTCATCCTGGGGCTCAAAGACGATATGCACGTCGCCGAACTGGCCGCTGCCGCCGGTCTGCTTCTTGTGACGGCCCTGCTTGCGGACCTTCTTGCGGATCTTCTCGCGGTAGGCCACTCTAGGCGTATCCAGCTCGGCCTCCACGCCGAAGCGGCTCTTGAGCTTGCTGACCAGCACGTCGATCTGGATGTCGCCGGCGCCGGAGACCACCACCTGGTGGGTCTCGGCGTTGTTGACCACGCTGAAGGTGGGATCCTCCTCGTTCAGGCGCACCAGGCCGCTGCCCACCTTCTCGTCCTGGCCCCGGGTCTTGGGGGCGATGGCGCGGGAGTAGCAGGGCTCGGCAAACTGCACGGGGGTCAGCCGGACCACCTTCTTCGGATCGCACAGGGTGTCGCCGGTCTTCAGCCGGTCCATCTTGGCGATGGCGCCGATGTCGCCGCAGGCGATCTCCTTGACCTCCTCGGTCTTCTTGCCCCGGAGGGTGTACAGCCGGCCCAGCTTCTCAGTCTTGCCGGTGGTGGGATTGTAGAGGGACATGTCGCCGGTGATCTTGCCGGAGACCACCTTGACCAGGGAGTACTTGCCGTACTGGTCGGAGATGGTCTTGAACACGATGGCGGCGGTGGGGCCGTTGGGATCGTGGGCCACCTCCACGGCGTTCTCGCCGGACTCGTCGGCGGCCTCCTCGGCGGGGACCTCCAGGGGACCGGGGACCAGGTCCACGATGGTCTGGAGCAGCATCTCCGTGCCCAGGCCCGTGAAGGCGGAGCCGCAGACCACGGGGGCCAGGGTGCCCTCGTGCATGCCCACCTTCAGACCGGTCATGATCTCCTCCTTGGTGAAGGGCTCGCCGGCGAAGAACTTCTCCATGTTCTCCTCGGTGGTCTCCGCCACGGCCTCCATCAGCTGGTCGTACAGCTCCTGGACCACCTTCTGCTTGCTCTCGGGAATGGGAATCTCCACCCGGGTGCCCTTCTTGTCGCCGCCCATCTTGTAGGCCTTCTGGTTGAGGACGTCGATGATGCCGATGGTGCGCTTGTTCTCATCCCAGATGGGAGCCACCACCGGGGCGATGGACTTGGAGAGATTCTCCCGGAGGGCCTCCAGGGTGGTGGAGAAGTTGGCGTTCTCCTCGTCCTCCTTGGAGATATAGACGATGCAGGGCTTCTTCTGCTCCCGCAGGTACTTCCAGCAGCGCTCCGCGCCCACGCTGAGCCCGTCCTTGGACGCGCAAACCAGCACGCCCACCTCGGCGGCCCGGACGCCGGACTGCATCTCGCCGGCAAAGTCGAAGTTGCCGGGGGTGTCCAGCACATTGATCTTGACCCCCTGGTACATGACCGGGGCCATCGCCAGGGAAATGGAGATCTGACGCTTGGTCTCCTCGGGATCATAATCGCAAACGGTGTTTCCGTCCGCGGTCTTACCCAGGCGGTCGGTGGCACCGGTGATGTACAGCATGCTCTCCACCAGAGAGGTTTTGCCGCTGCCGCCGTGGCCCAGCAGGCAAATGTTGCGAATGTCCATAGGGTATTGTCTCCTTCCGTTTATCTCATTCCCGCGCCGCGGGATCTGCTCAACGAATCAATTATAGTATATTTTTGGTTTTAGCACAACCGAATTTTATTTTACCCCATGTTTTTTGACAAATTCACCAAATCGAAACAATAATTTTTTTACATAGTAACAATGTAAATTATGTCTTGTCCACGCTCCACAGCATGGGCAGCATGGGCGCCACCCACAGCAGCAGGTAGGTCAGCAGCAGCACGGGGGTGAGGACGGCATAGCTGGCGGTGAAGGTCAGATAGAACCCCACCAGCACGCCGAATACGCTGCTGAGCATGGTCAGAAGCGTCCCCAGCCGCACGGTCTGGCACAGGCGGCGGCTGCCGGCCACCATGTCCACGAAGGGGTAAAGCCCCTCCCGGTAGAGCAGCCCGTTGGGGGCGTCCATCTCCCGCTCCGGGTCGCTGAGGGCCAGGCGCTCACTGAGCTCCGGCCAGTGGGCGCTGCCGTCCGCCCCGAAGCGGGTCTTCAGGAGCTTGGGGGTGATGTTTCCGTCCCGGACCGCCAAGGTCAGCTGCAGCCCGTTGCGGCCCAGGGCCCGCAGGGCGCTCTCCACCGGCTCGTTGGTGTTGTATTTTACAGAGAACACCGCCGTCAGCTCCCCGTCCACCGCCAGGCACACCACCGTCTTTCCCGGCAGGGAGACCGGCAGGCGCACCGCCATGTGGCGCATAAAGGCGGGGGTGCCCACCAGCACCGTCTCCCCGTGGATCATACCGCTCAGGCCGTTGTCGTCGTGGATGTGGAAGTGCTCCAGGGGCTGGTACTCGATGCGCTCGGTGCGGCAGATGTCGCCGAAGACCCGCGCCAGGCAGCCGCCGGCCTGGACGGCCAGGGTGGCGGCGTAGGAGATGGCCCGGTTGCGCTCCTCTCCATAGAGCTTCAGGCCGTTGAGGGCCACAGTGCCCTGGGGAAAGAGGTCGTCGTCGGTCACCACCATCTGGCGGGAGGCGGTGAGGGCGGCGGCGCCGTACTGCCCCGCCACCGCGGCGCCGTCCCGGCCCAGGCGCACCGCCAGGCGGCCAAAGGGCACATGGTAGACCAGGGGCGCCACCAGGGCGGAGCCGGCGCACAAGATCACCGACCAGCACCAGAGCAGGTCCTGGCTCCGCCCCTGGCCCACGCTGGCCAGGACGGCAAACACCAGGGACGCCGCCGCCAGCGCCGGCAGCAGCAGGCGCTGCCACTGGGTAGCGGTATCCTCCATGGCGGCCCGGGTGTAAAACCCGGCGGAGGAGCCCCGGCCCTTGGCGATGCCGTAGTCGCAGCAGTCCACGATATAACTGGGCCGCCCCAGGGCGGCCACCCGGAAGGTCTCCCACATCCCCCTGTGTCCATACACCAGTCCCAGGAGGGCGAAGCAGGCCGCCACGGCGGCCACGCCCCCCAGAGGAGCCACCTGGGCCCGCTGGGGCAGGAGCAGCAGGGTCGCCTCGTCCAGAATGGTCACCACGTTGGCCAGGGCGGTAAAAAAGCAGACCGTGCAGCTTCTCTCCCGCAGCCCCTCCGCGGCGGCCCGAAAAACGGGCCAGCACAGCATACAGTAGAGAACCTGTGGAATCAGCACGCACAGGGCGGCGTTGCCCGGGCTGTCGCTGAAAAAGGGGACCTCCACCCCGAACCGGGTCAGGACCCAGGGCAGCCACAGCAGCGCCAGCACCGGCAGGGACAGCAGCATGGATTTCCGGCAGGCGTAGTAGCGGCTCTTGTGATAGGAGGCCCGCTCCCGGAGGGAGGGCTCGTTGTCCGTGGGGGGCAGCGGGTGCCGGGCGGAGGGCTCCCGGCGCTTCACCGGCTTGGGGGCCCGCTTCTTCCGCTCCTTCTCCAGCCGGCGGCGGAGCTTCTCCCGGCGGCGCTCCTGCTCCTCCTGGACGGCTTCCACCGTGCTGGCCACCACGTCCTCCAGGGAGACCTCCTCCGCCGGCTCCCCGTCCTCCGGCATCTGGTCGGCGGGGGGCGTCTCCGGCTCCATTTCTTCCGCATCCGGGAGCTCCTCCCACTGTTCCTCCTCCCGGCGGGGCAGGCCGAAGAGGTCCTCCGGGGAGATGACGTCGATTTCGTTGTCAGGCCGCAGAGCGGCGGCGGGCTTTTCCTCCGCACTCTCTTTTTCCGCCTCGGGCTCCGGGACGGGGGGCGCGGGAAAAGGGACCACCTTCCGCTTGGAGGGCTTTTTCTCCGCTGCCGGAGAAGCCTCCGCTGCCGGGCTGTCCGCCGGGGGGGCGGGGTCTTTCCCCTCCGGCCCATCAGAGGCCGGCCGGCTCCTGCCGCCGTACTCCGCCAGAATATCCTCCAGGCGGAAGTCGTCCTCCGCCGGCGGTTCCACACCCAGCAGCAGCCGCTGGGTGTCCATCAGCGGGTCGTAGGCGCTCTCCCGCTTCGTGTTCTCATGGTTGGTTCTCTCTTGTTGATCCGCCATAGGCATGTATCTCCTTGCTTGTGCTGGGAAAGGGGCGGCGCTCAGCCGCCCAGGCGCTGCCGGAGGGCCTCATAGAGCAGGACGGCGGCGGCGGCTGAGGCGTTGAGGGAGGAGATCCTCCCCTTCATGGGGATGCTCACCAGGAAGTCGCAGCTCTCCCGGACCAGCCGGGTCATGCCGTCCCCCTCGCTGCCGATGACGATGGCGGCGGGGCCCGCCAGGTCCGCGTTATAGAGGGACACGGAGCCCTCGGCCGCGGCGCCGAAAATCCAGATTCCCCGCTTTTTCAGGTCCGCCAGCAGGGCGGCAATGTTGGGCACCCGGGCCACCGGCAGGTAGCTCACCGCCCCGGCGCTGGTCTTGGCCACCACGGCGGTAAGCCCCGCGCTGCGGCGCTTGGGGACGATCACCCCGTGGGCCCCGGCGCACTCCGCCGTGCGGATGATGGCCCCCAGGTTGTGGGGGTCGGAGATCTCGTCGCACACCACCAGCAGCGGCTTCTCCCCCCGCTCCTCGGCGGCGCGGAGGATGTCCTCCACCGTGGCGTAGGGCTGGGCCGCCGCCACAGCGATGACCCCCTGGTGGCTGTGGGTGAGGCTCATGGCGTCCAGCTTCCGCCGGTCCGCCTCCACCACCACCGCCCCCGTCCGCTTGGCGTCGGCGGCCAGGCGGGCGAGGGTGCGGTCCGTCTCCCCTTTGGCGATGTACAGCTTGTCAATAGAGACGCCGGAGCGGATGGCCTCCGCCACGGCGTTGCGCCCCTCGATGCGGCCCTCGGCGGCGTCCTCCCGCCCCAGATTCTCTCTGCTATGCTCTCTCATGTCCGTCTCCTTACGTCTTAGGCTGGATATTGGCATAAGTATAGCACAGCGAAGGCGGCATAATAAAGGGGTATTCATAGAAATTTCACAGAAAATCCACAGTCAGTCCTTGAGACCGGCGGGATTTTGTGGTACCATCAACGGGAGAACTGTGCCGGGCGGACCCTGTCCCCCGCGGAAATAGAGGAGAGCGCGATGAACGACAACCAGAATAAGAATTCAAATAAGAATTCGAATCAAAACAAGAACAAGAAAAATTTCAACGGCCTGCTGATGCTGCTGGGGTGGGCCGTGGTACTGACGGTGGTGTTCAACTACCTGGCGGCCTACAGCCAGCAGGCCGACACCGCCTCCTCCACCCATGAGATCTCCTACAGCGAGTTCCTGGAGCTGGTGGAGGAGGGCCACGTGGCAGAGGTCCTCCTCACCGACGGTATGCTGGAGATCACCCCGGTGGAGGGCTATGTCTACACCGACAAGGACGGCAGGACCTACGGCGACGACGTAACGCTCTTCACCATGCAGATCGGCGTCTACGACATGGACCTGAGCGACTTCCTGACGGCCCACGGCGTGGAGTTCCGGAACCCCTATGTGCCGGAGATCTCTCCGGTGCTGGAGTTCATGCTCAGCTATATCCTCCCCACGGTGCTGATGGTGGGCGCCTTCGTGCTGCTGATGAATCTGATGACCAAGCGCAGCGGCGGCATCGGCGGCATCGGCAGCGTGGGCAAGTCCAACGCCAAGGTATACATGGAGAAGACCACCGGCGTCACCTTTGCCGACGTGGCCGGCCAGGACGAGGCCAAGGAGTCCCTGGAGGAGATCATCGACTTCCTCCACAACCCGGGCAAATACACCGCCATCGGCGCCAAGCTCCCCCGGGGCGCCCTGCTGGTTGGCTCCCCCGGCACCGGCAAGACCCTGCTGGCCAAGGCCGTGGCCGGTGAGGCCGGGGTCCCCTTCTTCTCCATCTCCGGCTCCGGCTTCGTGGAGATGTTCGTGGGCGTGGGCGCCAGCCGCGTCCGGGACCTGTTCCAGGAGGCGGCCAAGGTGGCCCCCTGCATCATCTTCATCGACGAGATCGACGCCATCGGCAAGACGAGAGACACCCGCTTCGGCGGCAACGACGAGCGGGAGCAGACCCTGAACCAGCTCCTGGCGGAGATGGACGGCTTCGACCCCTCCAAGGGCATTATCGTCCTGGCCGCCACCAACCGCCCCGAGGTGCTGGACAAGGCCCTGCTCCGCCCCGGCCGCTTTGACCGGCGGATCACCGTGGACCGGCCCAACCTGGCCGGCCGTCTGGCCACCCTCCAGGTCCACACCCGGAAGATCCGGCTGGCGGAGGACGTGGACCTGAACAAGATCGCCCAGGCCACCGCCGGCTGCGTGGGGGCGGACCTGGCCAACATGGTCAACGAGGCCGCCCTCCGGGCCGTCCGCCTGGGCCGCCACGCGGTGAACCAGGAGGACCTGCTGGTGTCCTTCGAGGTGGTCATCGCCGGCACGGAGAAGAAGGGCACCGTCATCACCGAGCAGGAGAAGCGGATCATCGCCTACCACGAGGTGGGCCACGCCCTGGCCGCCGCCAAGCAGAAGAACGCCCAGCCCGTCACCAAAATCACCATTGTCCCCCACACCGAGGGGGCCCTGGGCTACACCCTCCATCTGCCGGAGGAGGAGAAGTTCCTCATGAGCAAGGAGGACATCCTCACGGAGATCCGCACCCTGCTGGCGGGCCGCTGCGCCGAGGAGCTGGTGTTCGACACCAAGACCTCCGGGGCCGCCAACGACATCGAGCGGGCCACGGAGCTGGCCCGGAACCTGGTGGCCCGCTTCGGCATGAGCGACAAGTTCGGCATGATGGCCCTGGGGTCCGTCCAGAGCCAGTACCTGGACGGCGGCTACAGCATGAACTGCGCCCAGGAGACCTTTGCCGCCGCGGACCGGGAGGTGGTGGAGCTGCTCCAGCGGTGCCACGACGAGGCCATCGAGCTGCTCCGGGCCAACCGGGAGATGCTGGAAGCCATCGCCGCCTACCTGCTGAAGAAGGAGACCATCACCGGCCAGGAGATGATGGCCATTCTGGAGGGCCGGGACCCGGAGCAGGAGGAGTACTACGGTGTGAAGTCGGTTCAGGACAACACCATTGAAGCCCCCGCGAAGCATATCCACATGACCAGCGAGCCCATCGCCATGCCCGCCCCCGCGGAGGAGGCGCCCAAGGCGGAGGAAGGGCCCGCCGATCCGCAGTAGACAGCAGGCGGGAGAGGCTCCGGTTGAGACCTCTCCCCCTTGTTTCAAGAGCCAGCTGCCGAAATTCTTCGGGAACCATATCAGGCATACAAGGAGAGGAGAGCACGACTATGGAATACGTAACATTGGGCAAAACGGGGCTGCGGGTATCCCGGGTGGGCTTTGGCGGCATCCCCATCCAGCGGGTGGACGCCGCAGCGGCCAGGGAGCTGCTGGACGCGGTCCGCGCCGCCGGCATCAACTACATCGACACCGCCCGGGGCTACACCGTCAGCGAGGAGCTCATCGGCCAGGCCATCGAGGGCTATCGGAAGGATTTTGTCCTGGCCACCAAGTCCATGTCCAGGGACAGGGACTCCATGGCCCGGGACATCGGCATCAGCCTGGGCAACCTCCGCACGGACTACATCGACCTCTACCAGGTCCACAACCCCTCCCTGGAGCAGCTGGAGCAGGTCTGCGCCCCCGGCGGGGCGCTGGAAGCTCTGCTGGAGGCCAAGGAGGCGGGAAAGATCGGCCACCTGGGTGTCACCGCCCACTCCCTGGAGGTGTTTGAGCAGGCCATGGACCTGCCCTGGGTGGAGACCATCATGTTCCCCTACAACATCGTGGAGAACCAGGCCAACGAGCTCATGGCCCGGGCACGGGAGAAGGACATCGCCTTCATCGCCATGAAGCCCCTGGCCGGCGGCGCCATTGAGGACGCTACCCTCGCCCTGCGCTTCATCGGCGCCAGCCCCAACGTCACCGTGGTGATCCCCGGCATGTACAGCCCCGCCGAGGTGGAGCAGAACGCGGCCGCCATGGCCGACCGCTCCCCCCTGTCCCGGGAGGAGCTGGAGGGGATGGAGCGGGTGCGCCGGGAGCTGGGGACCAACTTCTGCCGCCGGTGCAACTACTGCGCCCCCTGCACCGTGGGCATCAGCATCCCCAACGCCTTCCTCTTCCACGGCTATCTCAGCCGCTACGGCCTGGCCGACTGGGCCCGGGACCGGTACGGCGCCCTGTCCGCCAAGGCCGGGGACTGCGTGGAATGCGGCGCCTGCGAGGAGCGCTGCCCCTACCATCTGCCCATCCGGGAGATGCTCAAGAAGGTGGCGGCGGACTTCGGCGCCTGAGCCCGCGCCGCTCCGCCGATCATCTCAGCGCCCACGCCCCTTCAAAAGCGTGGAACGGGGCCCCCATATCCACGGAAAACAAAAACGCGCCAGGGTCCGGGAAAACTCCCGCCCTGGCGCGTCTGTATTTCTCTCCGCCGCGGTCCCGCTCCAGCGCTTGATCAAAGCGTCCGCGCCGTGTCACGGCTATCTGTTTTTGAACGCCTCCAGCTCCACCACCCGACCGCCGTGGAGCCGGCTCTCCTCCGCCGCCAGGGCGATGAAGTGGCTTTCCATGCTGTGCTCCAGGGTCGTGGTGCGCTCATTGGGCTCTGCGCCGCTGCGCAGCATGTCCAGCAGGTCCTGGATGATGCCGCTGTCCCCGCCGCCGTGGCCCTTCAGGTCGCCGGCCAGCTTGCCCACGTCGATGACCTCCTCCGGCTGGCCGAAGACCCGGACACGGATGAGGTTGGAGAGCATGTCCGCCTCGATCTCCCCCCTGGTGCCCATGGCCTTGAAGGTCCGGTAGCAGCTCTCGGTGAAGGCACACATGGTAAAGCTGACGGTGCTGCCGTCCTCCATGAGCAGGTTGGTCTGCTGGTGGTCCACCACGTCGTTGTCGCAGTGGTAGACGCACCGGCCGTAGGGGCCCTCCCGCAGGGCCTTGTAGGTGCTCTCCACGGTGTTCTCCACGCTGAGAACGGAGGTGATCCAGCTGTCCCCCTTGGCCCGGCCGGTCTTGGGGCTGGTGATGTAGATCTTCTCCGCGTCAAAGGGGCAATTCTCCTTCGCCTTGCAGCCGTCCAGGCAGCGGAGAGCCGCCCCCTCCGGGGCCCGCGCCGCCTTGAACAGCTGTGTGCCGCCGAAGCTGGAGACGGTCTTGCACCGCTTCCCCAGCAGCCAGGTGAGGATGTCCATATCGTGGCAGGACTTCTGGAGGATCATGGGGCTGCTCTCCCGGGAATTGCGCCAGTTGCCCCGGACGAAGGAGTGGGCCTGGTGCCAGTAGCCCACGTTCTCGTTGGCGCAGACGCTCACCACGTCCCCGATGCGGCCGCCGGAGATCAATTCTTTCAACTTGTTGTAGAAGACGGTGTACCGCAGCACATGGCAGACAATGACCTTTCCGGGGCACTCCCTGGCCACGTCCAGGATCTCCCGGCACTGGTCCAGGTCCGGGGAGATGGGCTTCTCCATCAGGATGTGGTAGCCCTTCCGCAGGGCGGGGATGGCGTGGCCCACGTGCTGCCGGTCCATGGTGGCCACCACCATGACGTCCGCCAGTCTGGGCTGGGAGAGCATGTCCTCCACGCTGGAAAAGCAATGGTCTGTGGGGATATTGTAAAGCCCGCGGGCTTTTTCCACTTTGGCCGGGTCCAGGTCGGCCACGGCCACTACTTTCATCTGATCGGGAAACAGGTTCTGCATGGAGGCATAGGTGCTGCCCCGGTCGCCGAATCCGGCGATGGCAAAGGTGATCGGTGGGTTCATCGGGTAACTTCCTCCCTCATTTGGAATAATCAAATAATCGGTGACCTCTGGCGCATGTAAACCGCCGCCTGGCAGCCCCGGCAGCTGCGATTCGGGCTCGGTTTGAAAAAAAGGATCAGCGGCGCGAGCGCGCTCTGACTTCTGAAAAAAGTCGGAGCAAGCGATACATCGCTTGCTCCGACTTGGCGCGGAAGGAGGGATTTGAACCCTCGCGCGCTTTTTAGACGCCTACTCCCTTAGCAGGGGAGCCCCTTCGGCCACTTGGGTACTTCCGCAAAGGTCGAATCACATCAATTGTCCGGTTCATGAAAAGGTGGCGGAGAGAGTGGGATTCGAACCCACGGATGCTTTCACATCGCCGGTTTTCAAGACCGGTTCCTTAAACCGCTCGGACATCTCTCCTCATCGGTTTCAGGCGCAGTGCTTATGATACCATGCCTTGCCCGTTTTGTCAACGAAATTTCTCCGAATTTTTGATATTCCTTTTCCCACTTCAATATTCCCTCAGAATTCTTTCCTCTTTAAAATGTCTGCGGAGAAACACCTCCACATTGCCAAACCGGTCCCCTTTGTGTAAAATAGGGGCACAATGGGAAAATTCTGCTGCGTGGATCAGCGCGGAAGCTCCCCGCTGAGATGAAGGAGGTACGGCTTTATGCGTATTTTAGTGGTGGAGGACGAGGCGGACCTGAACCTGCTGCTGCGGAAGGTCCTGACCAAGGCGGGCTATACGGTGGACGGCTGCCGGGACGGAGAGGAGGCCCAGCTCCACCTGCTGGGTGCGGAGTACGACGCCATCCTCCTGGACGTGATGATGCCGAAAAAGGACGGCTACACCCTGGTCCGGGAGCTGCGGGAGGCGGGAAACGACACCCCCGTTCTGTTCCTCACCGCCCGGGACAGCGTCTCCGACCGGGTGAAAGGCCTGGACCTGGGGGCGGACGACTACCTGGTCAAGCCCTTCGACTTCGACGAGCTGCTGGCCCGCATCCGGGCCATGACCCGGAAGCACGCGGGGCTGCGGACCAACCGCTTCACCGCCGGGGATCTGGTCATGGACGTGGCCCAGCGGCGGGTCACCCGGGGCGGCGCGGAGATCCCCCTGCTGCCTAAGGAATTCTCCATCCTGGAGTATCTGCTGCGGAACAAGGAGCAGGTGCTGTCCCGGGAGCAGATCGAGAACCGGATCTGGAACTACGAGTACTCCGGCAGCTCCAACAACGTGGACGGCTACATGAGCCGCCTGCGGAAGAAGATCGACGAGGGCCGGGACCAGAAGCTCATCCACACGGTCAAGGGCATGGGCTGGGTCATCCGGGAGCCGGAGGACAGGGGGGAAACGCCGTGAGAAAGCTCAGCGTCAAGGTCAAGATCACCGGGTGGTACCTGCTGCTCATGACCATCATGGCGGGGCTGCTGCTGGCCTTCCTGGTGGCGGTCAGCGGCTCGGTGTCCACCCAGACCGCCATGGATCAGCTGGAGCAGACCGTCCGGGCAAATCTGCGGCAGGTGGATATGGCGGACGGCTCCCTCCAGTTTGGGGAGAACTTCCTCTTTTACGACAACGGGGTCTATACCCTGATCTACAGCCAGAGCGAGGCCCTGCTGGCCGGCCAGGTGCCTGTGGGCTTCACCGCGTCGGAGCCCTTCCAGAACGGGCTGACCCGGCCGGTGGACGTGGACGGCGCCCGGTACTACGTCCTGGACTTCTGGGTCCCTCTGGGCTGGGACAGCGGGGTATGGGTCCGGGGCGTCCTGGAGGCCCCGGAGAATCCCCGGCTGATCACCAATCTTCTCTATATCGCCATGATCGCCCTGCCCCTGTTCATTCTCCTGGCGGCGGCGGGCGGCTACGCCATCGCCCGGCGGGCTTTCCTCCCCCTGGACCGGATCACCGCCACGGCGGCGGCCATCGGCGAGGCCGCCGACCTGTCCCGGCGGGTGGAGGTCCCGCCGGGGGACAACGAGTTCACCCGGCTGGCCCGGACCTTCAACCAGATGTTTGAGCGGCTGGAGCGGTCCTTCGAGGCGGAGCAGCAGTTCACCGCCGACGCCTCCCACGAGCTGCGGACACCGGTGTCCGTCATCAAGAGCGCCTGTGAGTACGCGGAGAAGTACGGGGAGAGCCCGGAGGAGCGGGAGGAGACCATGGCCATGATCCACCGCCAGGCGGACCGGATGTCCCTGCTCATCGAGCAGCTCCTGCGCATCACCCGGCTGGACCAGGGGACGGGGATCAGCCTCCAGGAAAATGTGGACCTGACGGAGCTGGTACGGACCGCGTGCGCCGACCAGCCCCGGGATGAGGGCCGCCTGCTGGTGGAGGCGGAGGCTGGGATCTCCGTCCGGGGGGACGCCGCCCTCCTCACCCGCCTGCTCCAGAACCTCATCGACAACGGCTTCAAATACGGCAAGCCCGGAGGCCACGTGTGGGTATCCCTCCGCCGGGAGGCAGGGGAGGTCCTCCTGTCCGTCCGGGACGACGGCGTCGGCATCGAGAAGGACCAGCAGGAGAAGGTCTGGCAGCGGTTCTACCAGGTGGACCCCTCCCGCAGCGGCGGCAGCGGCGCGGGGCTGGGCCTGGCCATGGTACGGAAGATCGCCCAGACCCACGGCGGACGCGTGGAGCTGGAGAGCGTCCCCGGCCTGGGCAGCGTCTTTACCCTCCGCCTCCCCTCCAACCCGGTTTGATCGCGGCCAACATGTCCAGGCGGCGGGATATCCCCGCCGCCTGGACATATATTCACAGGAGCGGCAGGACAGGGACATCCCGAAAAAACATTTGAAAAATTTAAGTTCATTTCATGTAGATTTCATGTAGGCCCGGTAGGATAAGGCCACAACAGGAAAGGAGAACCACAACACCATGAAACGCAAGCTCTTTCCCGCCCTGGCGGCGGTTTTGATTCTGGCCCTGGCTCTGGCCGGCTGCGCCCCCCAGACCGCCCAGGCGGAGTATATCGGCATCGACGCCGCCAAGACCATCGCACTGGAGGCCGCCGGGGTGTCCGAGTCCGCGGCAGTCTTTTCCACCGCCGGCCTGGACCGGCAAAACGGCACGGACTACTACGCCGTGGACTTTACCGCCAACGGCCGGACCTATGCGTACGACATCGACGCCGTCACCGGCGTGATCATCGACAGCAGCGAGGGCCAGTCCCAGCCGGCCCAGGCCACAGACGGCGGCGCCTCCGCGGAGTCCTCGGCGGACGGCACAAATTCCTCCGCCAACGCCTCCCAGTCCACCGACGGGAGTGCCGCCATCACCGAGGACCAGGCCCGGGAGATCGCCCTGGCAGACGCGGGCCTCACCACCGAGGAGGTCACCTTCCTGAAGACCCAGCTGGACCGGGACGACGGCCGTCTGGTCTACGATGTGGAGTTCTACACCGCCGACTACACCGAATACGACTATGAGATTGACGCAGCCGACGGGACCGTCCTCTCCTCCGACTTCGACGCGGAGGGATACACCGCTCCCGCTGAGGGTTCCACAGCCATTACCGCCGACCAGGCCAAGGAGATCGCCCTGGCGGAGGTGCCCGGGGCCACCGTGGACGACATCTACGAGTTTGAGCTGGACCGGGACGACGGACGGTTGGAATACGAGGGCGCGATCTGGTACGACGGCACGGAGTACGAGTTCACCATCGACGGGTACAGCGGCGCCATCCGCAGCTGGGAGGCGGACCTCCGCTCCCGCTAAACGATACCGCCGAAATGAAATAAATATTTGAAAAATCTATCAATTATTCAGGAGGAAATTACGATGAAACTGAGAAACAAGCTGTCCCGGCGCCTCGCCGCCTTCCTGCTGTGCGCCATGGTAACGGTGGGCGCCCTGACTATGGCCGCCGGCGCCGCCGGCAGCGACGTCACCGCCCAGCTCTCCCCAGACGTCACCGTCACCGTGGACGGCACGGCCCAGACCTTCTACAACGTCAACGGCGACGAGGTCCACCCCATCCTCTACAGCGGCACCACCTATCTGCCCGTCCGAGCCATTGGCGAGCTCATGGGCAAGAACGTCAACTGGGACGCCAGCACCCGGACCGTCTCCCTCAGCGGGACCCGCACCAGCGGAACCGTCTCCGGCACACCGGACAGCGGCGCCGCCCCCGCCAGCGTCACCGCCCGCCTCTCACCTGACGTCACCGTCACCGTGGACGGCGTGACCCGCAGCTTCACCGACGCCGCCGGGAACACCGTCTACCCCCTGCTCTACAACGGCTCCGTGTACCTTCCCATCCGGGCCATCGGCAGCCTCATGGGCAAGAGCGTGAGCTGGGACGCCGCCTCCCGCACCGTCTCCCTCACCGGCGACGCTCCCCTGGTCACTGACGCGGACAGCTTCAACAACAGCACCGGCACGGGCCTGATCACCGAGGACCGGGCCCGGGAGATCGCCCTGGCCCACGCCGGTCTCACCGCCGACCAGGCAAGCTTCGTCCGGGCCAAGCTGGACTGGGACGACGGCCGGCAGGTCTATGATGTGGAATTCTACACCGCCGACTACAAGGAGTACGACTACGAGATCGACGCCGCCAGCGGCGAGATCCTCTCCTTCGACTACGACGCGGAGCACTACGCCCCCAGCAGCGGCAGCGGTACCGACACCGGCGACTACATTGGCGAGGCCGAGGCCAAGCGCATCGCTCTGGCGGAGGTCTCCGGCGCCGCGGACAGCGACGTCCGCTACGCGCGTCTCGACTGGGACGACGGCCGGGCGGAGTATGAGGTGAAGATCGTTCTGGGGACTACGGAGTATGAGTTTGAGATCGACGCCGTCACCGGCGTGATCCTGTCCCGGGACAGCGATTCCATCTACGACTGACACGTGATGTAAGGAGGCCCTGATGAGCAAGAAACAGAAGTGGTTTACCCTGTACGAGGAGAGCGCGGCCGCCTCCAACCTGTCCATAGCGGGGGGCGCGGTGAAGCTGGCGGCATTGCTGCTGATGATCGCCGCCATTCCCTGCACCCTGGCCCTGCTGCTGGCAGCGGCGCGGCTGACCATGGCCAGCGGCATGAGCACCGCCCTGATCTTCGTCATGGACGAGCTGGACGACCTGGTGTTCTCCGCTTTCCTCCTCTGGGGCGGGGCGGCGGCCTGCCGGTATGCCGCCAGCGTCCTTCAGGAGAAGGCCCGGCTGCGGGCCCGGTCCGCTGATCCAGCCGCTCCCCCGGCGGCAGAGGAGCTCCGGCCGCCGGTATAAAAGGATAGCCAGCCGCCTAATTTACAGACATAGCAGAGGTTCCCGCTCTCACGCGGGAACCTCTTTTCTCGATCCGCCTCCGCGGCAAAGGGGGCCCGCCGGAAAGCGCCCCCTATCCCTCCGGCCTTCGGACCCGGAGCTGGATCTCCGTGAGGAACTCCTCCGGCCGGGCGGTGTGGCGGTTGTCGATGTGGTAGAGCTCGAAGACGTCCCCCGCCGGGGCCCATCCCTCCGCCGCCGCCCAGTCCAGCAGCTGCCGCACCCGCGCCCCGTTCTGCTCATAGCTCCCCCGGTAATAGAGAGACAGGTGGGTCCCCCCGGGCAGCAGGAAGTCCCCCTCCGCCCCCTCCCCGGGCTGCAGGAAAAACACTGACCGGTACCGGTTGGTCAGCCCCCGGGCCAGGTCCTCCATGGAGAAGAAGGCCCCCACGGACAGGTCCCCGAAGTCCTGGAGCCGCTCCTCGTGGCGTTTGTGGAGGCGCTTGATGACAAAGTCCATCTCCTCGTCCCGGGTGATATACTCGCTGAGGGACACCCCCGGCCGGTCCGGCAGCTCCAGGACCCGGACCTGCCCGTCCCGGACCTCCCGGGCATGGGACAGCGCCGCCTCCCGCCGGGCCAGGGTCTCCCGCCGGGCCTGGAGCTGGTGGATCTGCCGGGAAAGCAAGTCCTCCTCCCGCTCCAGCAGGGCCAGGGTGCTCTCCACGCTCTGGCCGTCCAGGTACTCCTTGATCTGAACCATGGAGAGGCCCAGGGTCCGCAGGTCCCGGATCACGCTCAGCTTGTAGATGTCCCGCAGGCTGTAGAGCCGGTAGCCGTTGTCCTCGTCCCGCCGGGGGCGGAGCAGCCCCAGCCGCTCGTAGTAGCGCAGGGAGTCCGGCCCCACGCCGTAGAGCCGGGAGATCTCGCTGATCTTATAGAAATCCTTCATGGGCGGTCCTCCGAAAAATTTCTCTTGACCTTGGTATTATACCAGGGTTTATCCTATGGGGGAAGAGAGGACGTGAACGAAATGAGACAAAAATGGAAACAGATCCAGTGGGGGCCCCTGGCCGGACGGACGGCCCTCGTACTCCTGGGGGCGGCCATCGCCTCCTTCGGCATCTACAACATCCACCGCCGCACCGGCGTCACCGAGGGGGGCGTACTGGGGCTACTCCTGCTGGCGGAGCACTGGCTGGGCATCCCCAGCTCCCTGTGCAGCCTGCTGCTGGACCTGGCCTGCTACGCCCTGGCCCTGCGGTCCCTGGGCTGGAGCTTTCTGCGGTGGTCTGCCGTGGCCACCGTGGGGATGTCCGCTTTCTTTCGGCTGTGGGAGAGCTTCCCGCCCATGCTGCCGGATCTGAGCGCCCACCCCCTGGCGGCGGCCCTGCTGGGGGGCCTGTTCGTCGGCGTGGGGGTGGGGATCGTGGTCCGCCAGGGCGGCAGCTGCGGCGGGGACGACGCCCTGGCCCTGGTGATCTCTAAGGCCACCGGCTGGCGCCTCTCCCGGGCCTATCTGTTCACCGACCTGACGGTGCTGCTGCTGTCCCTGAGCTATATCCCCCTCCGGCGCATTGCCTTCTCCCTGGTGACGGTCACCGTCTCCTCCCTGATCATCGACGCGCTCCAAAGCCCCCGGCTCCCCCTCCGCCGCCGGAGATCAGAGGCATCCTGACCGCCCGATGAAAAAATTTGCCCAAGAACGGGAAAAAGTCGGGGACAACCCTTGCCTTTTTCCCGTTCTTGGGCTATGCTGTACCCGGTACATATCTTAAGACCGAGAGGAGCTGTCCAAATGAAGATCTATGTTGCCGACGACTACAAGGGCATGAGCCGCAAGGCGGCCAATATCGTCTCCGCCCATGTGATCCTAAAGCCCAACTCCGTGCTGGGTCTGGCCACCGGGTCCACCCCCGTGGGCATGTACCAGCAGCTTATCGACTGGTACAACAAGGGCGACCTGGATTTCAGCCAGGTGCGGACGGTGAATCTGGACGAATATGTTGGCCTGGCCCCCACCCACGACCAGAGCTACCGCTACTTCATGCAGACCAACCTGTTCGGCCACGTGAACATCGACCCGGCCAGCACCAATGTGCCCAACGGCATGGCGGCGGACCCGGAGGCGGAGTGCCTGCGCTACAACCAGGTGATCCGGGACATGGGCGGCATCGACATCCAGGTCCTGGGCATGGGCCACAACGGCCACATCGGCTTCAACGAGCCCGGCCACGCCTTTGAGTTGGAGACCCACGTGGTGAACCTGACCGAGAGCACCATCGAGGCCAACGCCCGTTTCTTCGCCTCCCGGGAGGAGGTGCCCCGCCGGGCTATCACCATGGGCATCAAGTCCATCATGCAGGCCCGGCAGATCCTGGTGGTGGTCTCCGGGGAGAGCAAGGCGGACATCGTCAAGGCCGCCTTCACCGGCCCCGTGGTCCCCGAGGTGCCCGCCTCCATCCTCCAGATGCACCCCGACGTGGTGCTGGTGGGTGATAAAGCGGCCCTGAGCAAGCTTCTGTAACGCCGGGGCATATTCCCTTCGCTGAAGCGCCGCCCGGAGGCGGCGCTTTTCCCTGCCTTTCCCATCCATTCAGATGGAGGTCCCTATCCCATGAAAAGCAACCGAATTTGGTATCAGGACGGCCTGCGGGACGGGGTGCCCATTGCCCTGGGCTACTTCGCCGTGGCCTTCACCCTGGGCATCGCCGCCCGGAACGCCGGCTTCTCCGCCTTTCAGGCGGCGGTGTCCAGCCTCCTCAACCACGCCTCCGCCGGGGAATACGCGGTGATCTCCCTGGTGGCGGCGGGGGCCGGCTACTGGGAGATGGCCGTCATGGCCCTGGTGTCCAACGCCCGGTACCTGCTGATGAGCTGCTCCCTGAGCCAGAAGCTGGCCCCGGACGCCCCGCTGGTCCACCGGGCCCTGGTGGGCTTCGGCATCACCGACGAGATCTTCGGCGTCTCCGCCGCCGTCCCCGGCCGGCTGAACCCCTTCTACACCTACGGGGCCATGTCGGTATCCATCCCCAGCTGGGCACTGGGGACCTTCCTGGGGGTGGTGCTGGGCAACGTGCTGCCGCCCCGGCTGGTCAGCGCCCTGAGCGTGGGGCTCTACGGCATGTTTCTGGCCATCATCGTCCCCCCCGCCCGGCGCAGCCGGGTGGTGCTGGCTCTGGTGCTGCTGAGCTTCGCCGCCAGCTACATCGCCGGGGCCCTGCCGGTCCTGGCCGCCGTGTCCTCCGGGGTGCGGACCATCGTCCTCACCGTAGCCATCTCCCTGGGGGCGGCCCTGCTCTTCCCGGTGGCGGAGGATCAGGAGCGCGACACAAGCGAGGAGGTCTCTCCATGAACATCTGGCTCTACATCCTCATCTCCGCCCTGGTGGCCTTCCTGATCCGGGCCACCCCCCTGGTCCTCATCCGCCGGGAGATCCGCAGCCGGACCCTCCGCTCCTTCCTCTACTATGTCCCCTACGTCACCCTGGCGGTGATGACCTTTCCCGCCATCGTGGAGGCCACCGAGAGCCCCCTGGCGGGGCTCCTGGCCCTGGTCGCCGGGGCCGCCCTGGCCTGGTTCGGCGGCAGCCTCTTCCAGGTGGCGGTGGCCTGCTGTCTGGTGGTATTTTTGGCGGAGCTGTTCCTGGTGTGATCTCCCCGTTCAAGCAGCACGGAGCCGCTCACAATGCGACAAAAACAGCCCTGTGCCGCCTTACCGGCGGCACAGGGCTGTTTGTTTTACTCCGTTTTAGTTCCGTCCTCAGTTGCCGGCCAGGGTGCTCACGCGCATGAGCACAGTGGCGGTCTGGGAGCGGAGGGCGTCGCCCTGGGGAGCCAGGCGGCCGTCCATGCCGTTCATGACCTTGGCGCCCACAGCCCAGGTCATGGCCTCGGCGGACCAGGCGCTGACGCTCTCGCTGTCAGCGTAGCGGGACAGATCGCCCTGGGCGGAGACGTCCCAACCCTTGTACTGGGCGTAGCGGTAGAGGACCACCGCCATCTCCTCCCGGGACATGGCCTTCTCGGGGGCGAACACGGTGTCGCTGTAACCGTTGACAATGTCGTTTTCAGCGGCCCAGGCCACGGCGTCGGCGTAGTACTCGTCCTCGGCCACGTCGGTAAAGCTGTGCTCGCCGGCCTGGGGCTCACCCTCCATGCGGTGGAGGATGGTCACCAGCATGCCCCGGGTGGTGTGGATGTCGGGGCCAAAGGCGTTCTCCGCCACGCCATTCATCAGATTGTTCTCGCTGACGTACTGGACGGCGGCGTAGAACCACTGATTGGCAGCCACATCGGCGTAGGGGTTCTCCCACTCCTCGTCCCCATTATCGCCGTCCTCGTCGGTCTCCTTCCACTGGGCGGTGAAGGTCACGCTGGAGGTGACGGTGTACTTCTCACCGGCGGCGTAGGTCTCGTCGTTCAGCTCCCAGCCCAGGAAGTCATAGCCCTCCCGGACGGCCTGGGGCAGCTCGATCTCCGTGCCGCTCTCCACGGTCTGAGAGGCCACATTCTCGCCGCCGTTGGCGTCGAAGCGGACGGTGTAGCGGTGCTTGACGGCCTCATCGTCGCCGTCGATATCGCCGTCCAGCTGGCCGCCGTCCTCCACCACGATCTCACCGTCGTTGGTCAGGGTGCCGCCGTTCTCCACGGTCAGGGTCACGCCGTCGCCGATGGTCAGGGTCACGGTCTCGGGAATGGTGATGGACTGGCCGCTGCCCACAGTCACGTCGCGGACCAGGCGCAGGCCGCGGACCTCGGGAGCCTTGACGGCCTCCTCCAGAGCGGTATAGACAGTCTTGTTCTCCTCGTCGTAGGCCTCGCCCAGCTTGGATACGTCATCGGTGATGTAGGTGTAGCCCTTCAGGGTGCCGTCACCCACACCCTTGACCACCAGGTCCAGGCCCTCAGCCTCGATCTCGGCGGTCTCGGGGGACTCGGTCCAGATCTGGACGTCCTCCTCCAGGCGGCTGTCGGTCATGGTGAAGCTGGGGACGCCCAGGTCCACGTTCACGGCGCCCCAGGCGTTGCCCCGGGTGGTCAGGCCCGCGGCGGTGACCACGGAGTTGGCCACCACCAGGCCGGCGTTGCCGCAGTTCTCGATGGTCACATCCTCTAGCTCCACGCTGGTGCGGGCCTCGCCCTCCGCCTCGGGGGCGGAGTAGATGTTGACGCCGTGCTTGGTGTTCTCGTTACCCACGATGGTCAGGTCCCGGATCACGACCTGGCCGGAGGTGGCGCCCACGATGCTGTTGGCGAGCTCCTTGCTCCAGCTCTCGGCGGCGATGATGCTGAATCCGCCGCCGTCCAGGGTGACGCCGCCCGGTACGGTAACCACGGCCTCGTTCCGGGGCAGGCCGGCGTCCTCATTGGTCACGGTGATATCCCCGGTGAGGGCGATCACATCGCCAGGCTGGGCCGCGGTCAGGGCCTCCTTCAGCTCCTGGGCGGAGCCGGCCTGGTGACGGGTCCCGGTCTCCCGGGTCTGGCCGAAGGCGGCCAGCGCGTTGGCGGGCAGCAGCGTCAGCGCCATGACCAGCGCCAGGGCCGCAGCCAACCAGTTCTTACGTGCGTGTCTCATGTATTGTTCTCCTCGCGTTGCATAGATTTTTTGCTCATTTATGTCGTATCCATCCAGAGAGGCAAGAGGGGTCCCCCCTGGCAGTCCGATGTCTTCCGACACACGAGCCCTGCAACGGTTCCCCAGTATACATGCTTTTTTCGAAATTTCAAGCGTTTTTTCGCACTTTTTCTTGACAAATCCTGCACCTACTGTCGGCTGTTGGCAGCGGACCGCCCAGACCGTCCCAGCCCTTGCGCCGCCTTCCTGTACATGAAAAAATCGGTCATTTCATCCGCTCCATTCCCTCCCGGAGCAGGAAAAGAGCGGGAGCCAAAAGGCTCCCGCTCTGAGACTGTCGAAAAAGGCTGGCGCCTTTTTCGACAGTCTTTCACCTCTGCTCCTCCTCCAGGCTCCAGCCGTAGAGGGGATAGCGCTGGATGGCGCCGAAAATTTTCTTTTTAATGTTGGGGTACCGTCCGTCCAGCTCCCGGAGGAGGACCTTCATCTCCTCCCGGCGGGTGGAGCCGTTGGCGGGGCACGGGTTTTCCACAACCGGCAGCCCCAGGCGGCGGACCGCCCCACGGACCTCCCGCTCCTGGACATAGAGCAGGGGCCGGATCTGGGTGACGCCGCTGCGGTCCAAGTACGTCACCGGCTGGAAGCAGCTGATCCGCCCCTCCAGGAACAGGCTCATGAGCATGGTCTCCACCGCGTCGTCGTAGTGGTGCCCCAGGGCGATCTTGTGGAATCCCAGGCGGTTCAGCTCTGTGCTCAGAGCCCCCCGGCGGAGCTTGGCGCACAGGGAGCAGGGGTTCTTCTCCTTCCGGTGGACGAAGACGATCTCATAGATGGGCACCGGCACCAGATGGTAGTCCACTCCCAGCTCCCGGCAGAGATCGGCGATGGGCGCGAAGTCCATCCCCGGCGTGCCGGGGTCGATGGTCACCGCCGCCACCTGGAAGGGCTTGGGGTAGAAATCCCGGAGCTTGGCCAGAGCGGCCAGGGTCAGCACCGAGTCCTTCCCCCCGCTGACCCCCACCGCCACGGTCTCCCCCGCCTCGATCATATGATAGTCCTCCACGCACCGGCGGACCAGTGATAAGATGTGCTGCATGGCGCGCCTCCCTTCCGGGACCGGCCTGCCCGGCCCGGCTTTTGAAAATCGAAAGCAAGATAATAAGAGAAAACAGAAGATTTCAAGAGTATTTGCGATCATTCTATATGCTAAATGAAAATGTTATTGACAAACAGCAGGGCCGTATGCTATAAATAGGATTGCTCGCGATATGGCATTGTACCTGATTTCGGGCAAAAATACAAGGCTTCCTTCGATGACGAAGGGGCGGGAGTGTCGATTTCCCGCATTTTCGTAATCGAAGGAACACCGCTGAAAAGGAGAATGCAACCATGTCCACTTTTATGGCAAATAAGGGCAATATTGTCCGCAAGTGGTATGTCGTGGACGCCGCCGGCAAGCCCCTGGGCCACACCGCCGTCATCGTCGCCGACCTGCTCCGCGGCAAGCGCAAGCCCACCTACACCCCCCACGCCGACTGCGGCGACAACGTGATCGTCATCAACGCCGCCAAGGCCACCCTCTCCGGCAAGAAGCTGGAGCAGAAGATGTACCGCACCCACTCCGGCTGGGTGGGCGGTCTGAAGGAGACCAAGTACAAGGATATGATGGAGAAGAAGCCCGAACTGGCCATGCGTGTGGCTGTTCGCGGCATGATGCCCCGCAACACCGTCACCAAGGACTCTCTCAAGCGCCTGCACATCTACGCCGGCGACACCCACGAGCAGCAGGCCCAGAAGCCTGAGCTCTGGACCGAGGAATAAGGAGGTAGAGGAACATGTATCAGTCCAAGAAGCCCTATCTGTACGGCACCGGCCGGAGAAAGTCCTCTGTCGCCCGCGTCCACGTCTTCCCCAACGGCACCGGCTCCATCACCATCAACGGCCGGGACATCGAGGAGTATTTCGGCCTTGACACCCTGAAGATGATCGTCCGTCAGCCCCTGGTGGCCACCGCCAGCGAGGGCAAGGTGGACGTGGTCGCCACCGTCAAGGGCGGCGGCGTCAGCGGCCAGGCCGGCGCTCTGCGCCACGGCATCGCCCGCGCCCTGCTGCTGGCCAGCGAGGACAACCGCCCCATCCTGAAGAAGGCCGGCTTCCTCACCCGCGATCCCCGTATGAAGGAGCGTAAGAAATACGGTCTCAAGGCAGCCCGTCGCGCGCCTCAGTTCAGCAAGCGCTAAACTTTATCAAAAGTGGTCAAAAACCCCGGAACTACGC
>HHCFR05603__coassemble_610_pt1 | contig 29099 bp, 22 predicted proteins | sample HHCFR05603__metabat2_low_PE_030 | metagenome-assembled genome bin HHCFR05603 | reverse complement strand
AATACAGACCTGAATATGTACTTCAAGGAAAATCACCATACAGCAATTATCAAAAAAGAGGACTGGCTGAAAGTGCAAAAGCTGCTGTCTGAGCGGCACACTTCACCCCATAAGGCGAAACTGCGTTTCCTGAGCAATCGATTTGTCGCTCACCGCGTCAAAGATGGCCTGTTCAAAGGGTATTTGATTCTTGATTCCCGGTGGTCTCCTGCTGAACGGCAGGAATTTATGAAAATTGTCGATGACACACAAGATAATACGAAATGAAAGGATTTTTACAATGAATTTTGATTTTTCTTCTCTGAATTTTGAAACGATTGACTCCAACATCAACGCTTACCCGGATATGTACCTCAACCAGAGCGGCGTTACCTTCAGCAAGAAGGTGCTGGAGGATATGGGTTATCCCGCTTATGTGCTGTGCCTGCTGGATGGCAAGGCAAAGGTGTTCGCAATCCGTATGTGCAAGAGCAGTGAGCCGAAGGGCTTTAAGTTCTCCAAGCCGCGGGGCGAACAGAAGGGCGTTGTGACGATTTCCAGCAAGAATCTTCTGGAACCGCTCCGTGCTGCCACGGGCGAGGATTGGGTGCCGGGTAAGCGGTACCGCGTTCGTGGCTTCTGGGTCGCTGATGCAAAAACCATGTGCTTTGATCTGAACGAAGGTGTTCAAGAGGATTTTCGTCAAAATCCCGCCAATAGCGATGACAAGTAAGCACGAAACCGTTTGATCGTATAAAAAAGATGAGCACGGCCCGTTTGTATAGGCCGTGCTCATCTTGTGCTTTCTCAAAGTAGTAGTGCTCTTTTCCATCTGCAAATTAGCCGATTCCTCTACGCCATTTTTACGCCATTTCCGCGTGGGACTGCATAGAGAAATATGAAGTTATAATTTGGTTGGTTTTGCGTAAAACCGCGCTATATCAGGCTTTGGCGGCGTTTATGGAGTAGTATAAAGATATGGAATCCGGCGCTTGAACGCCGATGCCTAATTTCATATATCGTCACGTCTCCTTTATTCTCAAGCATTTGGGAAGGCTGTTATTGTAAAAAGTATAGCAGAACGTTTCACCGTTTGCAATTACCGCCGGCAGGATTCTTCCGGCGGCTCCTGCGGAGCGGAGGGCCGGCCGGCGCCGGTGAAAGGGATCAGTGGACGTGTCCGCCACCGGCGATGAGGGCCAGCCCCAGCAGCAGTCCCAGCAGAGTGGACAGGCCGCTGAGCTTGTGCCGCCACAGGTCCTCCGACTCCGGCAGCAGCTCCCCAAAGACCACGTACAGCATGGCTCCGGCGGCGAAGCTCAGGGACACGCTCAGCAGCCCCGGGCTCATGGCCCCCACGGAGTAGCCCAGCAGGGCCCCCAGGATGGTGGGGATGCCGCTGGCCGCCGCCACGGCGATGGCCCCGGCGGGCCGGGAGCCGCCGCTGAGGAGGGGGGCGGCGATGGACATGCCCTCCGGCAGGTTGTGCAGCCCGATGATCAGCGCCGCCAGCACTCCGCCGTGGCCGGCGGAGGCCGCGTCCCCGGCGAAGGTGGCCCCGATGGCCATGCCCACCGGCATGTTGTGCAGGGCCACAGCCGCCGCCAGCACCAGCCCCGCCGTGTGGAGGGTGTGGTGGCCGCAGGCGCACATCTCCCCGTTGTCCCGGCCCAGGTGGACGTGGCTGAGGTCGTGGACATGGCCGTGGGGGTGCTCGTGCTCATCATGTTCGTGCTCGTGTTCGCGGGCATGGCCGTGGCCGCCGTGGCTGTGGCTGTGGTGGGCCCGGCGGTCCAGCCAGCCGTTGAGAAGGTAGGTGGCGAAGTACCCCGCCAGCACCCAGAGAATCACCGCGGCCAGGGCGCCGCCCTCCGTGGCGTCGGCAAGCAGATCGAAGCACACCACGCTGAGCATGACGCCGGCGGTGAAGCGCAGCAGCAGGCTGACGGAGCGGTCCGACGGGGAGTGGACCGCCGCCGCCAGGGCTCCGCCCAGGGCCAGGGCCCCCACGCCGGTGATAGCTGTGGTGAGGAAAAGTTCCAGGTAGATGTTCATGCAAAGACTCCCATTTGATCAAATTCCCCATTATCCTATACTGCTCCGGCTAAAAAGTCAATAAAAACCCCGTTCCGGGCAAGAAAATCGGCATTCATCCTCTTGCGCGGCGCGGTGCTGTCCAGTATAATGTAGAGGCAAACAAGCCCCCAGGGGTAAAATACCACCGGGCCCTCGCGGCCTGACTTTCCCGTAAGAAAGGACGAACGCCAATGACTGATATGCACCTGTCCGACGCCATCCGCTATGTGGGGACGGACGACACCGACATCGACCTGTTTGAGAGCCAGTACCCGGTGCCCAACGGGGTCTCCTACAACTCCTATGTGATCCTGGACGAGAAGGTGGCCGTGATGGACACCGTGGACAAGCGGAGGACCGGGGAGTGGCTGGAGAAGCTGGAGGCCGCCCTGGCCGGGCGGAAGCCCGACTACCTGGTGATCCAGCACCTGGAGCCGGACCACGCCGGGAGCATCGGCGCTCTGGCGGAGCGGTACCCGGACATGGAGCTGGTGGCCAGCGCCAAGGCTGTCCAGATGCTGCCCAAGTTCTACCCCGCCTGCCCCAATCCCACCCGGGCTGTGAAGGAGGGGGATACCCTCGCCCTGGGCCGGCACAGCCTGACCTTCGTCATGGCCCCCATGGTCCACTGGCCGGAGGTCATGGTCAGCTATGAGAGCGCGGAGAAGGTCCTGTTCTCCGCCGACGGCTTCGGCACCTTCGGGGCCATCGCCAAGGACCGCCCCTGGATCGAGGAGGCGGGCCGCTACTACTTCAACATCGTGGGCAAGTACGGCGCCCAGGTCCAGGCCCTGCTGAAGAAGGCCGCGGGCCTGGACATCGCCGCCATCGCCCCCCTCCACGGCCCCGTCCTCCGGGAGGACCTGGGCTTCTACCTGGGCAAATACGACCAGTGGAGCCGCTACGAGCCGGAGGAGAAGGACGCGGTGCTGGTGGCCCACGCCTCCATCCACGGCAACACCGCCCGTGCCGCCGCCATGCTGGCGGAGATTCTGGAATCCCGGGGCGCCAAGGTCAAGTCGGCGGACCTGTGCCGCTGCGACCAGGCGGAGGCGGTGACCGACGCCTTCCGCTGCGGGAAGGCGGTGTTCCTCTCCTCCACCTACGACGGCGGACTGTTCCCCCCCATGGAGCACTTCCTCCTCCACCTGCGGGACAAGACCTGGCGGAACCGGACCGTGGCCCTGGTGGAGAACGGCTCCTGGGCCCCCGCCGCCGCCTGCCGGATGCGGACCATCCTGGAGGGGATGCGGGACATCGCCCTGTTCGACGAGGTCCACACCATCCAGGGAGCGGTGAAGGAGGCGGACCGGGCGGCCCTGGAAAAGCTGGCCGACGAGCTCCTGGCCAGGTAAAGCCACTATACTGGACAGACAATGGAACGTGCGGGGCGGCTCTTTTGGGAGAGCCGCCCTGCCCGTTTCTCTGCCCTTCACGGGGATTTTACACGGCCGCCGTGGACAGGCGGCGGGGTCCGTGGTACAATGGGAGCAATTTGGAGAGGAGGCGATGGCTGTGGCGCTGGGGGAGAAGAAGCTTTTCCTGCTGGATATGGACGGCACCATCTACCTGGATGACGACCTCTTTCCGGGGACAGTCCCCTTCCTGGAGGCGGTCCGGGCCCGGGGCGGGCGGTACCTCTTTCTCACCAACAACTCCTCCCGCTCCCGGGGGGACTATGTATCCAAGCTCCGGCGGCTGGGGGTGGCGGCGGAGGAGGGGGACTTCCTCACCTCCGTGGACGCCCTCATCGCCCACCTGGAGGGCCGGGCGCCCTACCGGCTGTGCTACGCCTTCGGCACCGCCAGCTTCCGGGGCCAGCTGGCGGAGGCGGGCGTCCCCGTCACCGACCGGCTGGAGGACGAGGTGGACTGCCTGCTCATCGGCTTTGACAGGGAGCTGACCTTTCAGAAGCTGGAGGACGCCTGCATCCTCTTGAACCGGGGGGTGGACTTCATCGCCACCAACCCCGACTGGGTCTGCCCCACCTGGTACGGCTCCGTGCCCGACTGCGGCAGCGTGTGCGAGATGCTCTTCCGGGCCACCGGGCGGCGGCCCCTGGTCATCGGCAAGCCCCAGCCGGCCATGGCCCGGCTGGCCATGGAGCGCACCGGCTTTCCCCCGGCGGAGACCCTGGTGGTGGGGGACCGGCTGTACACCGACGTGGCCTGCGGCGTCAACGCCGGGGTGGACACAGCCTTCGTTCTCTCCGGGGAGGGCACCCTGGAGGACCTGGAGCGGAGCGATGTGAAGCCTGCCTATATTTTTGACGACATTGCCGCCCTGGACAGGGCGTGGCGGGAGGCATGGAACCACGCCTGACAGCATCGGGGCGGCGGGGCAAACCCGGCGGCAAGCGCCCGGCCCGCCCCGGGCGCGCCATGCAGATCGGCAGGAAGCTGCCGGAAAGAGAGGAACCATAACCATGGAGCTGAAGCTCAACAACAAGCGGACCATTCTGGTGGGGCTGGCCTTTTTGTCCATCTCCGCCTTCTGGCAGATGTACGACAGCGTCATGACGCTGATTCTCACCGGCACCTTTCAGCTCAACGAGACCGTCTCCGGGGCCATTATGGCGGCGGACAACGTGCTGGCTCTGTTTCTGCTGCCCCTGTTCGGGGCCATCTCCGACCGGACGGAGACCAGGATCGGCCGGCGAATGCCCTTCATCCTGGGCGGCACCGCCGCCGCGGCGGTGCTCATGAACCTGCTGCCGATGCTGGACAACCAGTATGCCAACCACCCCTCGCCGGCCACCCTGGCGGGCTTCGTGGCGGTGCTGGCCCTGTTGCTGGTGGCCATGGGCACCTACCGCTCCCCGGCGGTGGCCCTGATGCCCGACGTGACCCCCAAGCCCCTCCGCTCCAAGGGCAACGCCATCATTAACCTGATGGGGGCTGTGGGCGGCATCCTCTACCTGGCGGTGGCGGCGGTGATGTACCCCACCTCCCGGACCGAGGGGATGGCCCACGTGGACTACCAGCCCCTGTTTTTGGTGGTGTCCCTCATCATGGCGGCGGCGGTGGTCGTGCTGTTTCTCACCGTCCGGGAGCCCAAGCTGGCGGAGGAAAACCGCCGGCTGGAGGCGGCCCACCCGGAGTGGGATCTGGCGGAGGACGACGGCTCCGGCCATGAGACCCTGCCCGCCCCGGTGAAGCGGAGCCTGGGCTTCCTGCTGGTGTCCATCTCCCTGTGGTTCATCGCCTACAACGGCGTCACCACCTGGTTCACCCGGTATGTGGCGGAGGTCATGGGGGAGGGCCTGGGGGGCGCCTCCACCTGCCTGCTGGTGGCCACCGCCGGGGCCATCGTCTCCTATATCCCCGTGGGGGCCGCGGCATCCCGGTTTGGCCGGAAAAAGACCATCCTCTTCGGGGTGGCCCTGCTGGCGGTCTGCTTCCTGCTGGGCTTCGTCCTCACCACCGTCTACAGCTCCATCCAGCCCATTATGTATCTGGTCTTCGCCCTGGTGGGGCTGGCCTGGGCCGCCATCAACGTCAACTCCCTGCCCATGGTAGTGGAGATGTGCAGGGGCTCGGACATCGGCAAGTTCACCGGCTACTACTACACCTTCTCCATGGCCGCCCAGGTGGTAACCCCCATCGCCGCCGGCGCACTGATCAGCGCCGTGGGCTACCGGGTGCTGTTCCCCTACGCCGCCTGCTTCGCCGCCCTGGCCTTTGTCACCATGTGCTTCGTCCGCCACGGGGACGTGAAGGCCGCGGGCAAGCGCGGCCTGGACGCCTTCGGGGACATGGACTGAAAACCGCCCGCTTGAAAAGGAGATCCCATCCATGCTGATTCTCATTCTCGCCATCGTTTTGCTGATCCTCTTTCTGCTCTGGTGTCTGCTGCTGAAGCCACGCCGGGGCCAGCCCGGCTGGGAGCCCTTCGCCAAGGCCCGCTTCGCCCACCGGGGGCTCCACGACCTGGCCGCCGCCGCGCCGGAGAACTCCCTGGCGGCCTTCCGCCGGGCGGCGGAGCGGGGCCTGGGGGCGGAGCTGGATGTCCACCTCATGGCCGACGGCGCTCTGGCGGTGGTCCACGACAGCAGTTTGCGGCGGGTCTGCGGCATAGACCGGGAGGTCGAGGACCTGCGGGCGGAGGACCTGAAAAATTGCCGCCTCCAGGGCACGGAGGAGACCATCCCCCTGCTGGAGGAGGTGCTGGAGATCTTCGTCGGGGGCCCGCCCCTCATCATTGAGCTGAAGGAGGCCCGGGGAAACGCCGCCGCCCTCACCGACGCGGTGATGGCTTGGCTCCGGGACTGGAGGGGGACCTGCTGCATCGAGTCCTTCCACCCTGCCGTGCTGCTCCATCTGAAGCGGCGGTATCCCGATGTGCTCCGGGGCCAGCTGAGCCAGGACTTTCTCCGCCATCGGGAGGGGGGACTGCCCTGGATCGCCTGGGCGGTGATGACCCACCTGCTGACCACCGCCTTCACCCGGCCGGACTTCATCGCCTACCGCTGGGAGGACCGGGGGAACGTGAGCCTGCATCTCATGCGCCGCCTCTACCACGTCCACGAGGCCGCCTGGACCGTCCGGGACCGGGAGGCCCTCCGCCGCCTGGAGGGGGAGGGGGCCGTCTGCATCTTCGAGGGCTTCGAGCCATAAGAACGAGGCCCTTGAAAACTCCCCGTTGTGTTTTTTGCAAAAATGTGGTAAAGTATTGAAAGGTGTGGGATCTGCGCCTGTGATGTCCCCACCGCGCTGTCTCTAGCGCCCATTTTGTAATTTTGGGGGATTTCTTATGTTAACTGCTATCGTGGGCATCAACTGGGGAGACGAGGGCAAGGGCCGGATGGTGGACCTGCTGACCCGGGACTACGACGTGGTGGTCCGCTACCAGGGCGGCGGCAACGCCGGCCACACCGTGGTCAACGAGCAGGGCAAGTTCGCCCTGCACCTGCTGCCCTCCGGCATCTTCCGCAAGGGCGTGGTGAACATCCTGGGCAACGGCGTGGCCCTGGACTGTGAGAGCCTGTGGACGGAGATTCAGGATGTGACAAGTAAGGGTGTGGCCATCACCCCGGAGAACCTGAAGATCAGCGACCGGGCCTCCCTGCTCCTGCCCTGGCACCGGGACCTGGACGGCCTGGAGGAGGCACGCCTGGCCGACAAGAAGTACGGTTCCACCAAGCAGGGCATCGCCCCCTTCTACTCCGACAAGTACCAGAAGAAGACGGTCATGGCCGGGGAGCTCCTCTACCCGGACAAGCTCTGGGAGCACCTGGAGGGCATCCTGGAGTGGAAGAACCTGACCCTGGAGCGGGTGTACGGTGCCAAGGGCTACACCATGGACGACCTGCGGGCCTGGGTGGCCGACTACGGCGAGAAGATCAAGCCCTTTATCTGTGACACCGGCGCCTTCCTGCGCCAGGCCCAGGACACCGGCAAGAGCATCCTCTTCGAGGCCCAGCTGGGCTCCCTCCGGGACCTGGACTACGGCATCTACCCCTACACCACCTCCTCCAACGCCATCGCCGCCTACGCCCCCGTGGGCTCCGGCCTGCCCTGCGCCCGGCTGGACAACGTGGTCGGCGTGGTGAAGGCCTACTCCTCCTGCGTGGGCGAGGGCCCCTTCACCTGCGAGTGGTTCGGCGAGGAGGCGGAGAAGCTCCGGGAGGCCGGGGCGGAGTACGGCGCCAAGACCGGACGGCCCCGCCGGGTGGGTCCCATCGACATCGTGGCCACCCGTTACGGCGTCCAGTGCCAGGGCGCTACCGACATCGCCCTGACCAAGCTGGACGTGCTCAGCTACATGGACCGTATCCCCATCTGCGCCCACTATGAGCTGGACGGCCAGCGGATCGACTACTTCCCGTTCCCCGCCGTGCTCTCCGACGCCAAGCCCGTCATGGAGTACATGCCCGGCTGGAAGCGGGACATCTCCGGCTGCCGCACCTGGGAGGAGTTGCCCAAGGAGGCCCGGGACTACGTGGAGTTTGTGGAGAAGCAGATCGGCTGCCACATCACCTACGTCTCCGTGGGCCCGGAGCGGGATTCCATCATCATCCGCTAAGATTTGCCGGTATACATCCTTTTCTTTGAAAAGAAAAGGATCAAAAGAAACTTTTGCGCGAAACTATGTTTCGCTTATCATTCAGGACAAGCAAGAGGCGGCACGCTTTTCGCGTGCCGCCTCAGCGTGTCGAAGAACTTCCTCCGGGAGTAGAAAGCTGTACAGCGCAGGGGGGAGCTCGAGGGGGCGAAGCCCGCCTCGAATCCAATTGAATGCCCCGCAAAGCCTTGCTGCGCAAGGCGTGCGGCGAGCGTAGCGAGGACTTTCACACTGCGTAGCTGTGTGAAAGTAACGGCATTTTCAGGCTGTCGAAAAAGTCCGGCAAGACTTTTTCGACAGCCTGAGGCGGCACGCGAAAAGCGTGCCGCCTCTTCGTTCTGTGTATTACTGGGCCAGGTACTCCTCCAGGCAGATGCCCTGCTCGGTGATGGCCTTGGCGGCCTCCTCGCCCACATAGCGGTAGTGCCAGGGCTCGTACCCCACGCCGGTGAGGTCGCTCTTGTCCGTGGGGTAGCGGAGGATGAAGCCGTACTCCCAGCAGTGGGTCATGAGCCACTGCTGGAGGGGCGTATCCTCCTGTCCCTCATCCAGCACCTGGTACTCCACCGAGACGATGTCCACCGCCAGCCCGGCCTGGTGCTCGCTGGTGCCGGGGCGGGCCACCCACACGGCGGCCTGCTCCTCCGCCGTCGCCCGGTCGGAGCCCTGGTCTATGTAGAACTGGACCTTCCGCTCATAGAGCTGGGACTGCTTGTCCCAGGTGCGGAAGGAGGAGCAGATCAGGGGGTTGTAGCCAGCCGCCCGGGCGTCGTCCATCATCTCCTGAAGGGCCGGATAGATCCGGCTGTCCACAGCGTGGCCGTTGGACAGCTCCGTCAGCTCCCCGGCCTCATAGTCCTCCGGCAGAGGGTTTTCCCAGTTGATGAGCTGCAAATTCCAGGCGGTGGTGTCCACAGCGGGGATCTCGGGCTCCTGGGCGATGGGGGAGCTGTCGGGGATCTCAGGCTCCGCCGGTTCCTGGACACCGGCGTCTCCGGTTGTCCCGGAACCGGTGTCTGAGGCGTCCGTGCCGCCGCTGTCCTGGCCGTCCTCCGAAGGAGCGGCGCCGTCCGTCTGGTCCGCGCCGTCCGCGACGGCGGGGTCCTCGCTCTTCGCCGGGGCCTGTCCGAGAATAAAGCCTCCGCAGAAAAGGACGAGGCATAGAAGCAAAAGCAGCGCCGGAAATTTCCGCCTGCGGCGGCGGACCTTGCGGCGGACAGCGCGGCTGACGCGCTCCTGGTCGCTGACGTCCCAGTCAATATGCTCGTTCTTATGTGCCATAGGAACACCTCCTGATTGCCTGGGGTGCCTGTCCCCTCTCGGCAGGTGAATCTTTTGTTCGGCCCGCCGGGGCGCCCCGGCGGCCTTCACACCTATAGACGGAGGAGAGGGGAAAAATGTTTCAAACACGCGGGGCGAAAAAAGGAGTCAGGCGTCGGCCAGGATTTCCGCCTTGCGCTGGAGCAGATCGTCCCCCAGAAGCAGCGCCTGGACCTGCTCAAAGCCCAGGCGGGCGATGGTGTCCGCGAACCGCTCTCCCGCCGTCCCCTGGTCCTTGAAGAGCAGGATGGCCTTCTCCACCAGGGCCAGGACCTCCTCCTCGCCGGTAAACATGTGGTCCATGGCCTGTCCCTGGGCGGAGCGCTTGCCCCACCGGCCACCCAGATAGACCTTGTAGCCGTTGACGTACTGGTCGGCGGCGTGGAAGGGGCACTTGCCCACGCAGCGTCCGCAGTGGTTGCAGGCCGCCGGGTCGATGACCACCTTGCCGTCCTCCAGATGGGCCACATGGATGGGGCAGTTCTTCTCCATCTGGCAGACCTTGCAGCCCCGGCATTTCTCCAGATCCACCACCGGCAGCCGCTGGCCCACGATGCCCACATCGTTGAGGTCCGGTTTCAGGCAGTTGTTGGGGCAGCCGCCCACGGCGATCTTGAACTTGTGGGGCAGCTTCACCTGACGGTAGCCCTCATAGAACAGGCGGTGGACCTTCTCCGACAGGGCGAAGGTGTCAATGAGGCCGTACTGGCAGGTGGTTCCCTTGCAGGACACCACGGGCCGGACCTTGGCGCCGGTGCCCCCGGTCTCCAGGCCCCGCTCCGCCAGGAAGGCGCGCAGGGGTTCGATATTCTCATAGGGGACCCCCTGGATCTCCAGGGTCAGCCGGGCGGTCATGGTCACCTCTCCGGAACCGAACTGCCGGGCGGCCTGCGCCACGGCGGTCATCTGCTCGCCGGTGAGCTTGCCGTTGACAGTGATGACCCGGACGTTGAAATGGTCCGCCGTCCGCTTGTCCCACAGGCACCCCAGCCCCTTTACCCGGGCCACCTCGTCTTTGGGCAGTGAACATTTGATTGTGTCGGGGGACAGGACCTGGATCTCGCTGGCGTCGAATGTCTGCATAGACTGCTCCTCCTTTGTTGATCGCTTCCCAAACATATGACGCTACTATTATAGTGCCGGCCCCGTCCCCTGGCAAGAGGAAAATCCCAACCCGGTCTTGCTCTTTCGGAAAAAATCGGATATACTATAATTTACTATGCTTTATCTCACATGGATTCACTGACAGGAGCGAAGCGGATGGACAATCAGTATCCTTTCAGCATATCAGAGGAGGAGCGGGCCCGGCGGCGGGCCCAGCGGATCGCCGCCCGGCGGCAGCGCCAGCGGGAGCGGCGGCGGCGTTTACTGCTGCGGGCGGTTCCCGCGGCGGCGCTGCTGTGCGTGGCGGTGGGGCTGCTGGCCTTCAGCACCGGGGGCCATGCGGAGGACGCTGGCAGCGGGAAGGCGATCCGACCCGTCCAGGTCCGCCACGAGACGGGGAACACGGCCCAGGCGGCGGCTGTGTCTCTTATGACAAAGGCGGCGCCGGCGATCTCCTATGCCGCCGTGGCAACGGAGGACACCGCCCAGGTGGGGGAGGAGCTGGCCAGCCAGTACGCCGTGGTGGTGGACCTGGGGGAGGGGACCATCCTGGCCCAGAAAAACGCCGACGCGGTCATCAGCCCCGCCTCCATGACCAAGATCCTCACCGTCCTGGTGGCGGCGGAGGAGGTGGCGGACCACGGCAGTCTGGATGACACGGTGGTCATCGACTTTGATATCACCAACTACTGCTACCTCAACGAATGCTCCGTGGCGGGCTTTCTCAAGGACGAGGCGGTGACGGTCCGGGACCTGTTCTACGGGGCCATCCTGCCCTCCGGGGCCGACGCCTGCCTGGGGCTGGCCAAGTACGTGGCCGGGTCCCAGGAGGACTTTGTGGTCTTGATGAATGAGAAGGTGGAGGAGCTGGGGCTCAGCGACACGGCCCACTTCGCCAACTGCATCGGCCTGTATGACGACGCCAACACCTGCACCGTCTACGACATGGCCATGATCCTGAAGGCGGCCCTGGACAACGAGCTGTGCCGCCAGGTCCTGACCACCAAGGTCTATGAGATCCCCGCCAGCGAGGCCCACCCGGAGGGGATGGTCCTGTCCAACTGGTTTTTGCGGAAGATCGAGGACCACGTGCCGGAGGGGCTGGAGGTTCTGGGGGCCAAGACCGGCTTTGTGGACGAGTCCGGAAGCTGCGCCGCCAGCTACGCCCAGCTCAGCGGCGGCGGCGAATATATCTGTGTCACCGGCAACGCCTTCAGCTCCTGGCGGTGCATCAAGGACCATGTCCAGCTTTACACCACCTATCTCCCCGGCCTGGAGCCTGTGCTGGAGTGAGGCGGGGATATCCGATCATACAGTAAAACGAGGGACGCGGCTTATGCCGCGCCCCTCGTTTGATCTTTCTGGTTCTGGTTTTACCGGGCCATGAACCGGGAGAGGAACTCCCTGGTCCGCTGCTGCTTCGGGGCGGCGAGGACCTCCTCCGGCTTCCCCTCCTCGCAGATGATCCCATCGGCCATAAACACCACATGGGTGCTCACATCCCGGGCAAAAGCCATCTCGTGGGTGACCACCAGCATGGTCATGCCGTTTTGCGCCAGGTCCTGCATGACGGAGAGCACCTCCCCCACCATCTCCGGGTCCAGGGCGGAGGTGGGCTCGTCAAAGAGCAGCACCTCCGGCTCCATGGCCAGGGCCCGGGCGATGGCCACCCGCTGCTTCTGGCCGCCGGAGATCTGCCGGGGCTTGGCGTTGATGTAGGGGGCCATTCCCACCTGGTCCAGGTATTTCATGGCGTTCTCCCGGGCCTCTTCCTTGGACTTCTTCAATACCTTGACCTGTCCCACCATGCAGTTCTCCAGCACCGTCATGTTGTTGAACAGGTTGAAGGACTGGAACACCATGCCCATCTTGGACCGGTACCGGGAGGCGTTCACCCCTCTGCCGGTCATGTCCTGGCCGTGGAAGAGGATCTGGCCGCCGGTGGGCGTCTCCAGCAGGTTGATGCACCGCAGCAGGGTGGACTTGCCGGACCCGGAGGCGCCGATGATGCTGGTCACGTCCCCAGGGCGGACGGTGAAGTCGATGTCCTTCAGGACCTGGTGGCTGCCGAAGGCCTTGCTGAGGTGCCGCACTTCCAAGATCGTGTCGTTCATTACCGTCCCCCCCTATTCCGTCCGTGCTTCAACTCCTGACGCTTGCGTTCCCGCTGTTCCTCGGTGAGGGCGCCCTCCGTGCTGCGCTCGTCGAAGGGCGTGCCCCGGCTGGGGTGGCTGTAGGTGCCGGCGGCCATGACCAGCTGGTCCGCCTGGGCCAGCTCGTAGCTGTCGCTGCCGTCCAGACGCCGCTCCAGCAGCCGCAGCAGGAAGGAGAAGATCAGCGTCATGGTCAGGTAGCCGATCATCTCGATGGCGGCGGACTGGAAGTACATATAGTTGTTGCCCACGATGTTCCGGTGGACGGCGAAAAATTCCGTGAAGCCGATGATGAACATCACCGAGGTGTCCTTGATGTTGATGATGAAGTTGTTGCCGATCTGGGGGATGATGTTCCGGAAGGCCTGGGGCAGGATGACGCTGGTCATGGTCTGCACGTGGGTCATGCCGATGGCCTTGGCCCCCTCGGTCTGGCCCGGGTCGATGGAGATGATACCGCCCCGGACGGATTCGGCCATATACGCGCCGGTATTGATGGACACGATGATCAGCGAGGCCGCCCACATGCCCATATAGCCCCGAAACTGCAGGGCCTGATCGGTGAAATAGGGCAGGCCGTAGAAGATGAACACCGCCTGCAGCACCATGGGCGTGCCCCGGAACACCTCCACATAGACGCGGACGACCACCCGGACAAGCTTGAGGAAAAAGCGCTTCACAGCGTTGTCCTGCTTGGTGTAGGGGATGGTGTTGAGCACGCCGCAGGCAAAGCCGATGACACAGCCGATCAGGGTAGCCGCCACCGCCAGAATCAGGGTGTTGCGCATTCCCACCAGGTACTGCATCCAAAAGGCGTCCCACAGCCTGCCCATGTCCATGACAAGTTCAATTAGTTTATCCATGGGAAAACTCCTCTCCTCTGTGAAAGCGCCGGGAGGGCGGCCGCCCTCCCGGCGAAAAAGAAACGGATCAGATCTCGGGCTGGACGGCGATGGCCTCGTCCATGAGGGCGTTGAAGTCATCTGCCGTCATGGTGGACAGGTAGCCGTTCAGGGCGTCCAGCAGGGAGGTGTTGCCCTTGACCACGGACATGCCGATGTTCACGTTCTCAGCCCGCTCCTCCTCGGTGGCGAACTGGAAGTCCCCGTCGGTGCCCTCGAAGTTCAGGATGACCAGGTCGTCATTCTTGGCCGCGGCGGCGGAGGCGGTGGGCAGGTCGGTGCAGATGAAATCCACGGTGCCGCTCTGGAGGGCCATGACCATGGCCGGGGCGGTGTCGGCGGGGGACTGGATCTCAGCGCCCTCGATCTGGGGCAGGCAGGTGTCATACCAGATGGTGCCGGACTGGGCGGTGCAGGCGCCGGTGAGATCCTGAATGGAGGCGGCGCTGGCGTTGGGGGAGTCGGCGGTGGTGACGCACACGATGGTGGCGTAGTAGTAGGGGCCCGCCATATCCACCTCCGCCATACGCTCCGCCGTCATGGACTGGCCGGCGATGGCCACGTCGATGGTGCCGCTCTGGAGGCCGGCGGTGAGGCCGCCCCACTCCAGGGCCATGACCTCCAGCTCCCAGCCGTACTCGTCGCAGATCCGCTGGGCGATCATCACGTCATAGCCGTTGGCGTAGGAGCCGGGGTTGTTGGAGATGGGCACCGCGCCGTTGGAGTCGTCGGTCTGGGTCCAGTTGTAGGGGGCGTAGGTGCACTCCATGCCCACGGTGAGGACGCCGTCCTCCACACCCTGGATGGCGGAGCCGCTGTCGGAGCTGTCGCTGGTCCCGCTGTTCTCAGCGGTGTTGGCACCGGTGTTCGCGTCTGTGTCGCTGCCGGCAGTGTTGCCGGAGTTGCCGCCGCAGGCGGCCAGGGCCAGGGCCATCGTCAGGGCCAGGGCCAGGGCGAGCAGTCTTCTTGTCATGTCTTTGTTCCTCTTTTCCACAAAATTTTTGCAAAAAGAAATGCCATGAACCTGCGTCCATGGCAAACAAAGCAGACGGCCCGCTCCCCGGCGGATGTCTGTCCGTCAACCATGACAGCGCTCCACAGGGGTTCGGGTCCTGTGACAGTCCGCCGCATATTCTGCGGCAGCCCAGGAGGAGGAAGCTTGGGCGCGCATCCCTCGACCTTCGGCGGCGACGCCTTTCCCGGACCGGCATTTGCCCAAGCCGTGTCCGCTACTCATCGTAGCCGCGCCTCTATCATAGCGTTTCAATTTGGTACATATGTTACCATCGGTGCGCAGCCCTTGTCAAGAGAAAATTCGCCAAGATTTCCGTATTTTTCCCGGCGGCCTTTGGCATATCTCACCCGAAGGAGAGCTTTTTTCCAGAGGCCCGGCAAAGCGTCTTTGACACACATTTTGCAAGAAAAGGACCGTGAACTTGCAAAATGAAGATTTTTCAAAAATTTTTGCAATACAGCTTGCAAAATCGGCGCGACAGGGGTATACTCATGGTCGCTGAAACGTCGGGAACGGCGGACTGGGCCGGAGCGAGCCCGGATCATTTTGTGCTGAGAGGAGGCGTCTCCGGGGAGACCGGAGGCGTATGGCGGGATGAAGGGTCTGAACAGGCAGAGCCTGGCGGAATATTTCTGGGTCACCCTGGGGGCCGTGCTGGTGGCGGCGGGGGTGTACTTCTTTAAATTCCCCAACAACTTCACCTTCGGCGGGGTATCGGGCCTGTGCGTGGTGCTGGCGGAGCTGCTGCCCTTCACCCCGGGGCGGCTGAACCTGTGGCTGAACCTGGCCCTGCTGGCGGTGGGCTGGTTGGCTCTGGGCCGGCGCTTCGCCGCAAAGACCGCCTGGGCCACGGTGGTCATCTCCCTGCTTACCGACCGGCTGGAGGTCTGGTGCCCTCTGACCGCGCCCCTGACCGACCAGCCCCTGCTGGAGCTGATCTTTGCCATCCTGCTCCCCGGAGCGGGGGCGGCGATCCTTTTTCAGCACGAGGCCAGCGGCGGCGGCACGGATATTTTGGCGGTGATCATGAAGGAGCGCTCCGGGGTGGAGGTAGGCCGGGGGCTGTTCCTCAGCGACGTGGCCATCACAGCTTCGGCGGCCCTGGTCTTTGACGTGGAGACGGTGCTCTTCTCCTGTCTGGGCCTGCTGGCCAAATCCGTTGTGGTGGACGGCATGATCCAGAATATGAATCTCTGCAAGTGCTTCACCGTCATCTGCGACGACGCGGAGCCCATCTGCCGCTACATTACTGAGACCCTGGGCCGCAGCGCCACCGTCTGCCAGGGCCAGGGGGCGTTTTCTCACCAGTCCAAGTATCTCGTGTTCACCGCTCTGCGCCCCGCCCAGGCCTACCGCCTGCGGACCTATATCCACAGGGAGCAGCCCCATGCGTTCCTGATGATCTCCTCCAGCAGCGAGATCGTGGGGAAGGGCTTTATGGCGCTGTAGCGGCAATCTCTCACTGGAATAAATGATAAGAGGGTGCGGACCGTTTAGGTCCGCACCCTCAGCTTGTTGAAGGACTCCCTTCAGGAGTAGAAAGCTGTACAGCGCATGGGGGAGCTCGAGGGGGCGAAGCCCGCCTCGAATCTAATTGAATGCCCCGCAAAGCCTTGCTGCGCAAGGCGTGCGGCGAGCGCAGCGAGGACTTTCACACTGCGGAGCAGTGGGAAAGTAACGGCATTTTCAGGCTGCGAAAAAGTCGGACAAGACTTTTTCGACAGCCTGAGGGTGCGGACCGTTTAGGTCCGCACCCTCAGCTTGTCTGGAAAGATCGTCCCGGGGGCGTGGGGCGGAGCCCTCACAGGTTCCCGGGATAGAAGGCCGCTATTTCCCCACGCAGAATCGCTCGAAGATCCGCTCCACCATGTCCTCCCGGACGGTGCGGCCGGTGAGTTCTCCCAGGGCGGAGAGGGCCTCCTCTCCGTCGGTGAGGGCCGCGTCGGGGGTGAGACCGGCGGCCAGGGCCTCCCGGGCACGGGATACGGCGGCCAGAGCCCGGGACACCGCCTCCTCCTGCCGGGCGTTGGTGAGGATCTGCCCCGGGGCCGCCTCCCCGGCGGGGAACAGCTTTTCCACCGCCGACGCCAGGTCCTCCAGCCCCGCCCCGGTCCGGGCGGAGAGGGGGATCACGGCGGCGGGGGCCGGGAGGCCCTCCAGGGGCAGGGCCGGCGGCGCGCTTTCCGGCCACAGGTCCGCCTTGGACCAGATCAGGAGCCAGGGGGCCTCCGCCCCGATCTCCCGCAGGACCTCCAGGTCCTCCGCCGACACCGGCCGGGACCCGTCCAGCACCGCCAGCACCAGCTGGGCCTGGGACATGGCTTGCCGGGAGCGGTCCACCCCCAGCCGCTCCACCTGGTCGGTGGATTCCCGGATGCCGGCGGTGTCAATGAGCCGCAGGAGCACGCCCCCCACCACCGCCTTCTCCTCCACCGTGTCCCGGGTGGTCCCCGCCACGTCGGTGACGATGGCCCGGTCATAGCCCACCAGGGCATTGAGGAGGCTGCTCTTGCCCACGTTGGGCTGGCCCACGATGGCGGCGGGGACGCCGGACCGCAGCACCCGGCCCCGGTTGGCGGTGGCCAGCAGGGCCCGGAGGGAGGCCTCCGCCTCCGCCAGGGCGGCGTCGATCTCCTCACGGCCCGCGTCCTCGATGTCCTCGTCGGGGTAGTCCACCACGGCGTAAAACCGGCTGACCACCTCCAAAAGTTTGTCGTAGATCCCCTCCACCCGGCGGCGGAGGCTGCCTCCCAGCTGCTCCACGGCGTTCCGTGCGGCTTGTGCTGTCTCCGCCTCGATGAGATCGATGACCGCCTCCGCCGCCGTCAGGTCCATCCGGCCGTTGAGGAAGGCCCGCTTGGTGAACTCCCCCCGGCCCGCCTGCCGGACCCCGGCGGCGAAGAGGGCCCGGAGCCCCTCAGCCAGCACCACCGGGGAGCCGTGGCAGTGGAACTCGGCGCTGTCCTCCCCGGTGTAGCTGTGGCCGGCGGCGAAGGTCACCGCCAGACACCGGTCGATGACCTGCCCCTCCCCGTCCAGGAGAACGCCCAGGACCATCTGCCGCCGGGGGTGGTCCGACAGCTTCCGCCCGTCCAGGGGGTGGAACACCCGGTCGGCGGCGGCCAGGGCCTCGGGCCCCGACACCCGGAGGACCCCGATGGCGGTGATCTGGTTTCCTGTGGAGATGGCGGCAATGGTGTCCATTCTCTGCTTCCTTTCTTTGCCGGTTCCATCGGCAATCGTTGATTTTTCTGTTCGGGACCTCGTGGGGGCTGCGGCCCCCACACCCTGGGAGGAGTTTCGCCCCCCGGGGCGAGGGGCGTCTCGGGGGCTGCGCGCCCCCGAACCCCGCGGTTCACTTTTGGACGCCCAAAAGTGAACCGAAAAACCGCCAAAACCAAGGTTTTGGATTCCTTTGTCTCAATCAGTCTTTTCAAATTTGGAACTTCTCTGCCACTGAATTTCGTTTTTTATCTAATCTGTGATCTGTTGGTCAACGAGACTTCGCCTACCGGCCTGTTAAAGGGATACATGTATCTTTTGGTGCTTGTCGAAATATGGTTCTTAAGACGAAACCTCGGGAGTACCCGTAGAAATTCAGGACAGGTCTCTTCATATGCGGGGGAATCCAAAGGGGGCGAGCCCCCTTTGTGTCGTCGTGGGGGAGGGGTACATAGGGGAGGGACCCCATCGAAAGGGTCCCTTCCCTATGCGTGTTTTTGGTTACTTTTTGCACGAGCAAAAAGTAACCCGGGGTACGGGGGCGGAGCCCCCGCAAAGCCCAGAGTGTGGGGCTGTAGGCCCCACAAAGAACAGAAAATCTATTTTTCCATTTTCCAGTACGCCGCGCTGTAGGGCGGCAGCTGGCTGCCGCCGCCGAAGTCGTGGAGCGCCCCGGTGATCAGGTCCACCGCCCGGCCGCAGCCGGCGTCGAAGTGGGCGGTGTAGGGGGCGCTGTCGGCATTGACGGCCACCAGCACCCGCTCCCCCTCCGCTGCCCGCTCAAAGATGTACTGCCGATTGGTGAGCAGGACCGTGCGGTAGGCCCCATAGCACAGGGCGGGGCTGCGCCGCCGGGCGGCGGCCAGGGCGGCGATGAAGTCCGTCAGCTCGTTCCATACCGGCTTTTCCACCGCCGGGCGGAGGGCGGCGTCCCCGTCGGACTTTCGCCCCTCCATGCCCCACTCGCTGCCGTAATACACCGCCGGGACCCCGGGCATTCCGAAGAGGAGGCCGTAGGCGGGGACCAGGTGGTTCTTGTCCGTCAGCCGGGTGGCGATGCGTTCCACGTCGTGGTTGTCCAGGAAGTTCAGCAGGGGCCTGCCCCGGTAGAGGCACCAGGGGTCGGCGCCGAACTGCCGCTGGATGCTGTGGCCGATCTCGAAGAGGTTCATGGAGTTGAAGGCGGACCACAGGCCCTTGTGGCATTCGTAGTTGGTGACGCTGTGGCACAGCTCCGGCCCCATCCACCGGTTGTAGTCCCCGTGGAGGCACTCCCCCATGAGGGGGAAGTCCGGCTTCAGGCCCTCGGTGAAGGCCCGGAGCTGGCGCAGGTAGTCGGGGCTCAGGCAGTAGGCCACGTCCAGCCGCAGCCCGTCGATGCCGAAGCGGTCCACCCAGGAGCGGATGGCGTCAAACTGGTGGCGGACCACGTCGGGGTTTCCAAGGTTCAGCTTCACCAGCTCGTAGTGACCCTCCCAGGACTCGTACCAGAGGCCGTCGTGGTAGCCGGTGTCGCCGCCGAAGTCGATGCGGAACCAGTCCCGGTAGGGGCTTCGCTCCCGCTTCTCCAGCACGTCCCGGAAGGCCCAGAAGCCCCGGCCCACATGGTTGAACACCCCGTCCAGCATCACCCGGAGCCCGGCGGCGTGGAGGGCGTCGCAGACCCGCTTGAGGTCCTCCTCCGTGCCCAGCCGGGGGTCCACGGTAAAGTAGTCCCGGGTGTCGTACCCGTGGCGGTCGCTGTCGAAGAGGGGGTTGAAGAGCACCGTGTCCGCCCCCAGGGCCTTGATGTGCTCCACCCAGTCCAGCACCCGCAGGATGCGGTGGGCCTGGACGCCGTCGTTTTCCGCCGGGGCGCCGCACAGCCCCAGGGGATAGATCTGATAGACCACAGCCTGATCGAACCACATAGGAAAAACCTCCCGTTGAAAAGTCAGTCATACACAAACTTCTGCTGCACCAGTATAGCCAAAACGCCGCCCTTTGTCAAAGCCGCACCGACCAGTCCCCGAAGCGGAAGGTCCCGGCCCCGTGGCGGAGCTGTCCCCGGTCCCGGAGCTGGCGGAAGGCGTCCCGCATCCGGAGCACGATCTCCGGCGGGGGATCCGGGTCGTGGTGTCCGGGGAAGACCCGCTCCACCGGCAGGGCGGCGGTCCGCTCCAGGGACTGGAGGTAGGCCGCCGGGTCCGTGGAGGGGAAGAAGGCCAACAGCTCCCCCCTGTAGACCAGGTCCCCAGTGAAGAGCCAGCCCCGGTCCGCCTCGTAGAAGCACATGTGACCCGGGGAGTGGCCCGGAGTGTGGAGGACCCGGAGGGACCGGCCTCCCAGGTCAATCTCATCCCCGTCGGCCAGCAGGGCCGCGGGCGTTCCCTGAAAGAGCTGGTAGGCGTTGACGTCAAATCCCTCCGGCAGCCGGCACCGGTCCGCCACCATGGCCCGGACCGCCTCCACGGGCTGGGGGTACGCCCCCTGGAGCCAGGGCAGCTCCAGGGCGTGGGCGTAGAAGGTGGGGAAGTGCCAATGGCCGCCCACGTGGTCCCAGTGGACGTGGGTGGCCACGGCGGTCAGGGGCATGTCCGTCAGCGCCTCCAGGGGCTCCCGGATGTCCCCGATCCCCAGGCCGGTGTCGATGACCAGCCCGCGGTCCCGGCCCAGCAGCAGGTAGCAGCGGGTCTCCTCCCAGTGGCGGTACTCGCTGAGGCGCCAGGTGTCCGGCGCGATCTGTTCCATGGTGAACCAGTCGTCCATATGCTTTCGCCTCCAATGGCCGCGGCCCGGCTCTCGCCGGGCCGCGTATGCCGCTTTGTTCTATTTCTCAATGGGACCCTTGTAGTCCAGGATGCCCCCCAGATTCGTCACCCGGGTGAAGCCCAGCTTGTCCAATGCCTTGCAGCCCCGCTGGCTCCGGGCGCCGCTCTGGCAGTAGAGGAAGAGGGGCGCGTCCTTGGGCCGGTCCATGGCCGGGATCTGGTTGAGGGGCACGTTTACCGCCCCGGGCACATGGCCCCCGGCGTACTCCGCCGCCGAGCGCACGTCCAGGATCACCGCCCCGGGGGTCTCCCGGGCCGCCTTCAGCTTGTCGTCAAAATCCGCCCCGGAGATGGGTTCAAAAAAGCTCATCTGTTCCACGTCCTTTTCTCTTTGTTCTCTTTGTCTCGTCGGTATCTGTCGGCCGCGTTATCCCAGCAGCACGTCCAGCAGCATCATCACCAGGAAGCCCGCCATGACGCTGGCGGTGCCGGTGTGGGAGTGCTCCCCCAGGTGGGCCTCCGGGATCAGCTCCTCCACCACCACGTAGATCATGGCCCCGGCGGCGAAGGCCAGGACCCAGGGCATCGTGGGCGTGATGTGGCCCGCCACCAGCACCGTCAGCAGGCCGAAGATGGGCTCCACCACCCCGCTGGCGGCCCCGTAGAGGAAGGCCCGGTGGCGGCTGACGCCATGGCCCCGGAGGGGCAGGGACACCGCCGCCCCCTCGGGGAAGTTCTGAAGGCCCATGCCCAGGGCCAGAGCCACCGCTCCCGCCATGGCGCCGCCCTCCTGGGCGGCGATGGCGAAGCTCAAGCCCACGGCCATCCCCTCGGGGATGTTGTGGAGGGTCACCGCCAGGACCAGGAGGGTGCTCCGCCGGAGCCTGGCGGGCAGGCCCTCCGGGGCGTCGGACCCGATGTGCAGGTGGGGCAGCAGGCCGTCCAGCAGCATGAGGAACACGCCGCCCAGCAGGAAGCCGCCGCCCACCGGAAGGATCACGCTCTGGCCCATCTCCTCCGCCATCTCCATGGCGGGGATCAGCAGGGACCACACCGAGGCCGCCACCATGACGCCGGCGGCAAACCCCAGGAAGATCCGCTGGACGGAGGGGCTCAGATCCTTGCGGAAGAAGTAGACGGTGGCCGCCCCTAACATGGTGGCAAGGCAGGTGAAGCCAGTGCCCACCAGGGCGTAGAGAAGCTCTCTCTGCAGCAGAGGGATCATCCTTTCTGTTTGCCGGCTCCGCCGGCAGGGGGATTTTTTGATTTCACTGAAGGGAGTGGGGAGTTTCGCCCCCCGGGGCGAGGGGAGAATCGGGGGCTACGCGCCCCCGTACCCCGCGGTTCAGACCTTGTGGGGGCTGCCCGCCCCCACACCCCGGGGTTCACTTTTGGACGCCCAAAAGTGAACCGAAAAACCGCCAAAACCAAGGTTTTGGATTCCTTTGTCTAATCGGTCTGTATCAACTTGGAAAGCTCGCTGCCACTGAATTTTGTTTTTTATCTAATCTGTGATCTGGTGGTCAACGATACTCTGCCTGCCGGCCTCTTAAAGGAAGACATGTTTCTATGGGTGCTTGTCGAAATATTCTGCGCAAGATGCGCCAAAAACATTTACGCAGGACAAAACATCACGAAACAGCCTTCGCAAGGGGTGGAGGCCGAAGGGCTGGTCTCTTGGTCAGAGGCAAAAATCAACCAGCGCGGCGGCAGGCACTGGCAAAAGATACACCGCAGCCGCGGCGAAACAAAATCAACATAAGGGGTCCACAGGGGGCATGCTTGCCCCCTGTGCGTGCTTTTGCCTACTTTTCCCACGAGGGAAAAGTAGGTCGGGGCACGGGGGCGGAGCCCCCGAAGGTCTCGAGCAGCGGAGCGCTCCGCTCTGGAAAAAGTTACTTCTCCTCGGTCACCAGAACATAGATGGTCCCGGAGACCTCGAAGCCCAGCTTGGCCTTGAGCTGGTAGGAGCCGTAGGCCTTGATGGGCTCATCCATGACGATCTTCTGCTTGCCCAGCTCGATGCCGTGCTGGGCCAGAAGGGCGTCGGAGACCTCCTTGCTGGTGACGGCGCCGAAAAGCTTGCCGTTGGCGCCGGAGCGGGCGGGGATCTTTACCTGTATGTTCTTAAGCGTCTCCGCCACCGCCTCGGCCTCGGCCTTCAGCTTGGCCTCCTGGGCCTTCTTGGCCTTCTCCTGGAGCTTCATGGTGTTGATGGCGTCCGCTGTGGCGGGGATGGCCAGCTTCCGGGGCAGAAGATAGTTGCGGGCATAGCCCTCCGCCGCCTCGATCATCTGGCCCTTTTTGCCCTGGCCCTTCACGTCCTGCTGTAAAATCACTTTCATGATGAAATCCTCCTTAGGTCTGTCTGATTGGTCGGTTATTGGTAATACGCGTCAATGGCGGCGATGAGCCGCTGATAGACCGTCTCCGGCTCGCTGCCCGGCACATGGCCGCCGGCGGTGGTGGAGTTGCCGCCGCCCCCCAGCCGCTCCAGGATCACCTGGACGTTGATCTCCCCCAGGGACCGGCCGGACATGGAGGTTCCTTCTCCAGCCCGGTAGAGCACAATAGAGGCCTGGACCCCCTGGAGAGTCAGCAGGTCGTCGGCGGCCTTGGCGGCGGTGACCCGGGGAACCTCCTTGGTGACCACGGCGATGGCAATGTCACCGTGGTAGAGCTTGGCCTCCCGGATGATGTCGTAGCGCTGGATCATGCTGGGCAGATCGCTCTGGAAGTAGCGGCGGACCTCGGAGGTCTCCGCTCCGGCCCGGCGCAGGAAGGCGGCGGCCTCAAAGGTGCGCCCGCCGGTGCGCATCATAAAATTCTTGGTGTCCAGCACGATGCCCGCCAGCAGGGCCTCCGCCTCCACCCGCAGCAGATCCCGGCCCTCCACCATGTACTGCAGCAGCTCCGTTACCAGCTCGGAGGCGGAGGAGGCGTAGGGCTCGTGGAAATTCAGCGCCGCATTCTCGATATAGGTGGCCGCCCGGCGGTGGTGGTCGATGACCGCCACCCGGTTGCAGCTGTCCAGCAGCTGCCGGTTTTCCACCATGTCCGGCCGGTTGGTGTCCACCACCACCAGCAGGGCCCCGGGCTGTGCGTGGAGAAAGGCGTCGGGACCGGAGATGAACACGCCCTCGTACTCCGGGGCCGCCCGGAGCTTCCGCACCAGGGGCTGCGCGTTGTTGTTGTCCAGGTCGATGACGATCTGCGCCTTTTTCCCCCGCTTCCGGGCGGCGCAGCAGATGCCCGCGGCGGCGCCTACGGCGTCCATGTCCGCGTACTCGTGGCCCATGACATAGACCTGAGTGGCGTCGGCGATCAGATCCCCCAGGGCCTTGGCCATGACTCGGCTCTTCACCTTGGTCCGCTTCTCCGTGCTCTTGGCCCGGCCGCCGTAGAACTGGAAGTCCAGGCTGTCCTTCACCACCGCCTGGTCGCCGCCCCGGCTGAGGGCCATCTCGATGGACTTGTCCGCCCAGTGGAAGGCCTCCCGGTAGGTGTCGTAGTCCTTCCCCGCGCCGATGGAGATGGAGGCGGTGACCCCGTCCTCGCTGGAGACCTGGTGGACAGCCTCCAAAATGGAGAATTTTTCCGCCACCAGCTGGGAAAAGACCTGCTCGTCGCACACGTAGAGGTAGCGGTCCCGGTCGTACTTCTTCAGGAGGCCGCCGGTGTCCTTCACCCAGTCGTTGATCTTCTCGTCCACCTGTGCCAGGACGGAGCTCTTTCCCGCCTCGCCGCCGGCCTTGATGATCTCCTCGTAGTTGTCCAGCACCAGCTCGCACACCACCGGGCGGGTGGCCTCGTACAGCTCCTTCAGCCGCTGGCTCTCGGTGACGTCCACGAAATAGGCGGTGACGATCTGTCCCTGGGCGGCGGCCCGGCCCTCCATGCGCGTGGCCGAGCCGTAGACCTGGCAGATGCGCCCATTGATCTCCGCCGGCTCCCCCATCTGCCCGCTGCCGTCCAGGATGCTCTGATAGTGGAAGTCCGGAGCCACCTGGCCGATGGTCATCTGGAAGATGTCGTCCTCCCCGGCGGCCATATCCGCGAAGCTGTCGTTGGTCCAGATGATCTCCCCGTTGTCCGCGCGGAAGATCACCACCGGCAGAGGTGTGTTCAAAAGGCTGTTTTTGCTGATGGAGTCCACGCCGCCGGTGATGGTCTCCACATACTGCATCACGCTGCGCCGGCGCTTTTTGGTCTGCCTGCGGTAGAAGATGTACAGCAGCAGGAGCACCACGGCCTCCAGGGCCGCCAGCAGGGGCTCGATGGGAATGGCCACAGCGACGCACAGGGCCAGGCAAAGGAAATACGGCTGCAGGTTGGGTTCGATCAGCCGTGACAGCTTGTTATGCACGCGTTCTCTCCTCCCCAGTTTCTCTCTCTCCGGGCGGCGCGCCTTGGAGGCGGGCGCCGCCCACCCGGAAGGCGGCGCCTTGCGGGGTCCGCTCTCTGCCGCGCTCTGGCCGGTGCCGGCAGCCCTTTCGTCAGGCTTTTGCTGCGCAAAAGCGCGGAGACCATGTGCCGCCTGTCGCGGCGCGGCCTGCAAGTTCAAGGCGGCAGAAGGCGCGGATACCTATGGATATTTGATTGTACCACATCCTTTCCTGAAAAGAAAGGGCAAATCCACCGCCCGGGACCATAAAATCCCGGAATCCCCGCCCGTTCACCCATGACAGAAAATTTATGTATACTTTTGCGGGACACTGTGGTATAATAAATTATGTATAGGCTGCTTTTGGCTTGTCCGGCAGCCGTTTTTGACGGTTTTTCCGGGCCCCGGCAGGCGGGTCCGTGATAAAATACATAAGTAAAACAGGGCTCCCTCTCCGGGAGGCGGGCCCCGTAGGCGTACCCCATACATAGCGGGCGGGTTCCTCCAAGGTCACGCGCGAAGCGAGGCGCGGCTGGCCGGATGCTCCCTCCCGTCTGTTTGCGTGCGTTTTTTCTCAAATCTACTACTACGGACGGGGAGCTTTTCGTCCCCGCGGAAAAGAAAGGACTGTATCTGATTTTGGCTGAAAAAATGAAAATCATTCCCCTTGGCGGTCTGGACGAGATCGGCAAGAACATGACCGTCTATGAGCACGGCGGAGAGTTGATCGTGGTGGACTGCGGCATGGGCTTCCCCGGGGACGACATGTACGGCATCGACCTCATCATCCCCGACGTGACCTACCTGGTGAAAAATAAGTCCAGAATCCGGGGCCTGTTCATCACCCACGGCCACGAGGACCACATCGGGGCCATCCCCTATGTCCTCAAGCAGGTGAACATGCCCATCTACTGTACCCGGCTCACCGCCGGCCTCATCAAGCTGAAGCTGGAGGAGCACGGCCTGCTCAAGTCCACCAAGCTTATCACCGTGGAGGCTGGGGAGATGATCCGGGTGGGCAAGTTCTACGTGGAGTTCATCCACGTCAACCACTCCATCGCCGACTCCGTTGCCTTCGCCATCCATACCAGCATGGGCGTCATCGTCCACACCGGCGACTTCAAGATCGACTCCACCCCCATCGACGGGGCGGTCATCGACCTGGGCCGCTTCGGCGAGCTGGGGAAGGAGGGGGTCCTGGCCCTGCTGGCGGACTCCACCAACGTGGAGCGTCCGGGCTACACCATGAGCGAGCGGGTGGTGGGAAAGACCTTCCACCGGCTGTTCACCGGCTGCAAGCAGCGGATCATCGTCACCACCTTCGCCTCCAACGTCCACCGCATCCAGCAGGTCATCGACGCCGCCGCCGACTGCGGCCGGAAGGTGGCCGTCACCGGCCGGAGCATGGAGAACATCATGAAGGTCGCCACGGAGCTGGGCTACATGAAGGTGCCTAAGAACACCGTGGTGGACATCAACAAGATCAAGTCTCTGCCCCTGGAGAAGCAGGTCATCGTCACCACCGGCAGCCAGGGGGAGGAGATGAGCGCCCTGTACCGCATGGCCTTCTCCCAGCACCGGCAGATCGACGTGGGCCCCGGGGACCGGGTCATCATCTCCGCCAGCGCCATCCCCGGCAACGAGAAGACCATCGGCCGGGTCATCAACGAGCTGTTCCGGAAGGGCGTGGACGTGATCTACAACAAGTCCGACCCCCTCCACGTCTCCGGCCACGCCTGCCAGGAGGAGCTGAAGATCATCCACGCCCTGACCCGGCCCAAGTTCTTCATCCCCCTCCACGGGGAGCAGCGGATGCTCCGCCGCCACGTGAACCTGGCCATGGAGATGGGCATGGACCGGCGGAACATCATCCTGCCGGAGATCGGCAACGTCATCGAGCTGACCACCAAGACCATCAAGGTGGCCGACGCCCCCGCCCCCTCCGGGGAGGTGCTGGTGGACGGCAGCGGCGTGGGCGACGTGGGCTCCGTGGTGCTCCGGGACCGGAAGATCCTGGCCGAGGACGGCATGGTGGTCCTGATCCTCAACATCCAGAACGGCCAGCTGATCACCGATCCCGAGGTCATCACCCGGGGCTTCATCTACGTCAAGGAGTCCGAGGAGCTGATGCGGGAGCTGAAGGAGGTGGCCAAGAACGCCGCCCTCACCGTCATCGGCAAGCGCAGCCGGGACATGGGCGAGCTCCGGGGCGCGGTGAAATCCGCCGTCAGCGGTTACCTCTTCAAGCACACCAAGCGCAGCCCCATGGTCATCCCTGTGGTCAACAAGCTGTAATATATCTCGCGGATATTGCTGAAAGTTGTCGTTTGGCGGCGGCCTTCCCGGGGAAAATTGGCCTGCCGAGCCGGGCGGAGCGCCGCCAGCGAAACTTTTAAGAGCGAGGCCCCTCGCAAGAAACAACAGGAGGGCGCCTGGAGCTGCCTTGCAGCCCCAGGCGCCCTCCCGGTTTTCAGCCGGCTTACAGCACGGCCAGCAGGACAAAGTTGAGAATGAAGAGAATGGTGGCGACCCAGAGGATGGGGTGGACGTCCTTGGCCCGCTTGGTGCAGCACTTGACAACGCAGTAGAAGATGAAGCCGAAGGCGATGCCGTAGGAGATGCTGTAGCACAGAGCCATGAACAGCCCGGCGAAGAAGGCGGGAACCGCCTCGGCGAAGTCGTCCCACTTGATCTCCCGGAAGGAGGAGACCATCATCATGCCCACGACCACCAGGGCGGGAGCGGTGGCGGCGTAGGGAATGGCGCTGACGAAGGTGGACAGGAAGGCGCTGGCGATGAAGCACAGAGCCACGACCACGCTGGTCAGACCGGTGCGGCCGCCGGCGCCGATGCCCGCGGCGCTCTCCACGAAGGTGGTGGTGTTGGAGGTGCCGAAGATGGCGCCGATGGAGGTGGCGGTGGCGTCGGCAAAGAGGGCCTTATCCATCTTGGACTTGAAGCCGTTGTTGGTCTCCAGGGCCTTCTCGTCCTCAGCGCTGAAGATGCCGCTGCGGCGGCCGGTGCCGATGAAGGTGCCGATGGTGTCGAAGGTGTCCGACAGGCTGAAGGAGAAGATGGTGATGAGCACCAGGGGAAGCCTGCTCATGTCGGAGAACAGGGAGCCGAAGCCCGCGCTGGTAAAGATGACGCCGAAGGTAGAGGGCAGGGCGGCGCAGGCCTCGGAGAAGCTGACGGTGTTGGAGGTGACGGTGACGCCCATGGGGATGCCGATCAGGGTGGTGACGATGATGCCGATGAGGATGGCGCCCTTGACCTTCAGGACCTGGAGAACCACGATCAGCACCAGGCCGATGAGGAACAGCCAGAAGGCGGGCTGGTTCAGGGTGGACAGGGCGGGGACGCCGCCGCCGAAATTGATGATGCCGACGTTCAGCAGCCCTATGTAGGCGACAAACAGGCCGATGCCGCCGCCGATGGCGTTCTGCAGGCTGGCAGGAATGGACTTAATGATGTGCTTGCGGATCTTGGTGACGGTGATGAAGATGTTGAACAGGCCGCAGATAAACACCATGGTCAGGGCCTCCTGCCAGGTGAATTCCAGGGCGAAGCAGACCGTGTAGACGAAGAAGGCGTTCAGGCCCATGCCGGGGGCCTGGGCGTAGGGGACGTTGGCCACCAGACCCATGACCAGGGTGCCGATGACCGCGGAGATGATGGTGGCCAGGAACACCGCGCCCCACTCCATCCCCGACTCACTGAGGATACTGGGATTGACCACAATGATGTAGGCCATGGCGAAGAAGGTGGTAAAGCCCGCCACGACCTCCGTGCCGACGGAAGTGCCGTTTTCTTTGAGTTTGAAGAATTTCTCCATGCTTGTATCGCTCCTCTCTCATAAAACAGTTGGCGCCGCCGCTCCCGCTGTGGGAGCGCACACAACGGCGGCCCTGCAAGTGAATTGTACTATAGAGCCGCAAAAAAAGCAACAGGGGACCGTGAAATATTGGACCCTGTTTGAAAAATGTCAACAAGCCCAAACAGCGGATCTTTTTCCGCCATACGGCGTTGATTTTCCTTGCAATACACAAAGTATTGCTGCGTCAAATCGCCCTGTTTGGCGAAAAAATCTCTCGCTGTTGGGCACATTTCCAATTTTCAAACAGGGTCTAG
>HHCFR05603__coassemble_564_pt1 | contig 31735 bp, 28 predicted proteins | sample HHCFR05603__metabat2_low_PE_030 | metagenome-assembled genome bin HHCFR05603 | reverse complement strand
CATCCGTATGGCAGCACAGCTGCCGACGGCTGCGCGCGAACTCTGCGAGGCTTTTTCGACACACTGAGGGGCCGCCGGAAATCCGGCGGCCCTGGTTTTTGATTTTGTGCGATTTATCCATGTCCCGGTGGATTTTGACTTGACAGGGAGCGGGTGGAGCGAGTATTATTGAATAGGATCATTTTCGGCGGATATGCCATGCCCACCAGGAGCGGCAGACCCGTCGGGACTCCGCTCCGGGGGTCCCGGGATCGGGCCGGAGCCCCCGGGGATGGCGGGAGTATCCGCCGATCATTTCTGCCTGTTCCGGCGACAGCGTCATCGCCGGGGCGGCGGGTCCAAGGATATACCCTAATCTTATAGGAGGAAAAGTGAATAATGGAATTTCAAGTCATCCACCTGGTGATCGCCGCAGTGATCGCCTTTGTGGCTGCCGCCATTATTTTCTTCCCTCTCGGTATCAGCTATCGGAAAAAGGTTTCAGAGAAGGAGATCTCCAGCGCGGAGGAGGAAGCCCGCCGCATCATCAACGAGGCCATCAAGAGCTCGGAGAGCAAGAAGCGGGAGGCCCTGCTGGAGGCAAAGGAAGAGATCTTACGCGCCCGCAGCGAATATGAGAAGGAAGAAAAGTCCCGCCGCGCCGACCTGCAGAAGCAGGAGCGGCGGCTGCAGCAGAAGGAGGAGTCCTTAGACCGCAAGACGGAGAACATCGAGCGGAAAGAGGAGGCCCTGGCCCAGAAGCACGCCCAGGCGGACCAGGAGCAGGAGGAGATCCAGGGCATCAAGCGCGCCCAGACGGAGATGCTGGAGCGAATCTCCGGCTTCACCGCCGAGGAGGCGAAGAACTACCTCATCGCCCAGGTGGAGTCCCAGGTGACCCACGAAGCGGCGATGAAGATCAAGGAGATCGAGCAGCGCGCCAAGGAGGAGGCGGACCAGAAGGCCCGGGAGATCGTGGCCACCGCCATCCAGCGCTGCGCCGCGGACCACGTGGCCGAGGTCACCGTCAGCGTCGTCCCCCTGCCCAACGACGAGATGAAGGGCCGCATCATCGGCCGGGAGGGCCGCAACATCCGCACCATCGAGACCCTCACCGGCGTGGACCTGATCATCGACGACACGCCGGAGGCCATTACCGTCTCCTGCTTTGAGCCCGTCCGCCGGGAGGTGGCCCGGGTGGCTCTGGAGAAGCTCATCGCCGACGGCCGCATCCACCCCACCCACATCGAGGAGATGGTGGAGAAGGCCCGCCGGGAGGTGGACGCCGTCATCAAGAGCGAGGGCGAGCGCGCCGCGCTGGAGACCGGCGTCCGGGGCCTCCACCCGGAGGTCCAGAAGATGCTGGGCCGGCTCCACTACCGCACCAGCTACGGCCAGAACGTCCTCCAGCACTCCATCGAGGTCAGCCACATCGCCGGACTCATGGCCTCGGAGCTGGGGGTGGACGTGAACATGGCCAAGCGGGCCGGCCTGCTCCACGACATCGGCAAGGCCCTGGACCACGAGTTCGAGGGCACCCACGTGAATCTGGGCGTAGAGTTCTGCCGGAAGTACCGGGAGAAGGAGGATGTGCTCAACGCCATCCAGGCCCACCACGGGGACGTGGAGTGCAGGACCCTGGAGGCCTGCCTGGTCCAGGCCGCCGACGCGGTTTCCGCCGCCCGCCCCGGCGCCCGGCGGGAGAATCTGGAGAACTATATCAAGCGCCTGGAGAAGCTGGAGGAGATCACCGGCACCTACCCCGGCGTGGAGAAGTCCTACGCCATCCAGGCCGGCCGGGAGGTCCGCGTCATGGTCAAGCCTGAGCAGGTCAGCGAGGATCAGATGGTCATTCTGGCTCGGGAGCTGGCCAACCGCATCGAGAACGAGCTGGAGTACCCCGGCCAGATCAAGGTCCACGTGATCCGGGAGACCAAGGTGGTCGAGTACGCCAAGTGATCTTCCCCTTTCCCAGCCGGAGGTGACGTACCCGGCGGCGAAAGCCTGGAGGGAAGACGCGTTGAGAAAACAGCAAGTGAACCCCCGCGGGTCAGGCGGCGGATGCCGCTGGCCCGCGGGGGTTTCGCGGGCTGGTCTGCCGCTTCCTCCGGCGGAAATTGGGGCCCTCTGACGGCGGACAAAATTTTTCCGGAAAAATGAAAAAAAGGCTTGCATGTTTGGGGGAAGTGTGCTATCATACTTAAGCTGGCAACAAGATAAGACATATCCGGGTGTGGCGAAGTTTGGTATCGCGCTTGAATGGGGTTCAAGAGGCCGCTGGTTCGAATCCAGTCACTCGGACCACGTCGGAGCAAGCTGTGTATCGCTTGCTCCGACTTTTTTTAAAAGTCAGAGCGCGCTCACGCCGCTGCTCCTCCTTTCCAACTGCGACCCGCTGCGCTGGGCTCGCAGTTGGTAGGCCGCCCTGCGGGCGGCATTTTTCTCCACTAAAATGTCGATTTTATCCGTCCCTGCCCAAAAGACTTGAAATCGCAAGATTTCAAGCCTTTTTTGAACTTTCACGGCAGAAATGACATAGCGAAGCTTTTCAAAAGCGCACAAGAAAGCGCACAGACTTTAAAAATCGGTGCGCTTTCTTTTACCAATACGCGAGAAATGGGAAATGGTTATCATTTAGGCGGCGCTGTGCCAGAAATTTTCATTGACAATTTTACTGCTCGGTGGTATAGTACCCGTGAAAAAACAGCGATGACGGAGAAGAGCCCGCAGCTCTCCGTGCAGAGAGAGGCCCGACAGGTGAAAGGGCTTTACGGCAGACGGCGGGCGGTACCACTCCCGAGCGGCCCGGGATGACCGGGATGGGACCCTCCCATTACAGAGGGACACAAAGCGGCGGCCCTTCCGGCCGCAAGCAGGGTGGAACCGTGGAGCATAATCGCTTCACCCCTGAACGATCAGGGGTGAAGCGTTTTTTCGTTTTGCCCCGACAAAATTCAACAGGAGGCAATCAAAATGGCGGAAGAAAACAAGCAGTATACCTTTGAGAACGAGGAGTACCGGAAAACCTACTGGCATACCTGCTCCCACGTGCTGGCCCAGGCCATGAAGCGGCTCCACCCGGAGGTGAAGCTGGCCATCGGCCCGGCCATCGACAACGGCTTCTACTACGACTTCGACACCCCCGAGCCCTTCTCCGAGAAGGAGCTGGAGGAGCTGGAGGCGGAGATGCGGAAGATCTGCAAGGAGAAGCTGAAGCTGGAGCGGTTCGAGCTGCCCCGGGAGGAGGCCATCCGCTTCATGGAGGAGAAGGGCGAGCCCTACAAGGTGGAGCTCATCAACGACCTGCCGGAGGACGCGGTCATCAGCTTCTACAAGCAGGGCGAGTTCGTGGACCTGTGCGCCGGCCCCCACGTGGACTCCACCGGCCGGATCAAGGGCAACGCCATCAAGCTCACCGCCTGCAACGCCGCCTACTGGCGGGGCGACTCCAACCGCCAGACCCTCCAGCGGGTCTACGGCGTGGCCTTCCCCAAGAAGGAGGAGCTGGACGCCTACCTGGAGCGGCTGGAGGAGGCCAAGCGCCGGGACCACCGGAAGCTGGGCAAGGAGCTGGGATTGTTCATGATGGCGGAGGAGGGCCCGGGCTTCCCCTTCTTCCTGCCCAAGGGCATGGTGCTGAAAAACACCCTGCTGGACTACTGGCGGCAGTGCCACAAGCGGTACGGCTATGTGGAGATCGCCACCCCCATCATCCTCAACCAGGAGCTGTGGCACCGCTCCGGCCACTGGGACCACTACAAGGACAACATGTACACCACCGTCATCGACGGGGAGGACTACGCCGTCAAGCCCATGAACTGCCCCGGCGGCATGCTGGTGTACAAGAACGAGCCCCACTCCTACCGTGACCTGCCCCTGCGGATGGCGGAGCTGGGCCTGGTCCACCGCCACGAGATGAGCGGTGCCCTCCACGGCCTGTTCCGGGTCCGCTGCTTCACCCAGGACGACGCCCACATCTTCATGACCCCCGCCCAGATGAAGGACGAGATCAAGAACGTGGTGAGGCTCTTCGACGAGATGTACTCCACCTTCGGCCTGACCTACCAGATCGAGCTGTCCACCATGCCCGAGGACCACATGGGCGACGAGAAGGACTGGCAGTTCGCCGAGGCCACCCTCCAGGCGGCTATCGAGGAGATGGGCAAGGAGTTCGTCATCAACGCCGGGGACGGCGCCTTCTACGGCCCGAAGCTGGACTTCCATCTGGCGGACTCCCTGGGCCGGACCTGGCAGTGCGGCACCATCCAGCTGGACTTCCAGATGCCCGAGCGGTTCGAGCTGGAGTACGTGGGGGAGGACGGGGAGAAGCACCGCCCTGTCATGATCCACCGGGCCCTCCTGGGCTCCATCGAGCGGTTCATCGGCGTCATCACCGAGCACTTCGCCGGCGCCTTCCCCGCCTGGCTGAGCCCCGTGCAGGTAAAGATTCTGCCCGTCACCGACCGGGCCTCCGGGTATGCCGACGAGGTTCAGGGGAAGCTGGACGCTCTGGGCTTCCGGGCGGAGGTGGACCACCGCAGCGAGAAGATCGGCAAGAAGATCCGGGAGGCTACTCTGGAGAAGGTGCCCTATATGCTGGTTGTGGGCGACCGGGATATGGAGAACGGCACAGTCTCCCCCCGCCACCGCACCGGCGAGGACCTGGGGGCCATGAGCTTTGACGGCTTTGCCGCTCTGCTGAAGGAAGAAGTGGAGACCAAGGCGATCAAATAATGATCGGGCGGGGGCCGAAGCCCCCGCCCGAATGGGCCGGCTCCCTCTGCTCCGGACGCCTGCGGAGGTTCGCCCCGCGGACCCCAGGCGGCTGCCGGGATGCGGGCGGACGTACAGGGAGCAGAGAAAAGTTGAAAAAATTGGTGAATTTGTGAGCAGGCAGCGCGGTTAAATCCAGGCCGTTTCGCTTTTCCGCGCCGCTTGCACATGGCCGCTGGCGGCGCTGATTGGAATCATCAGGCCGCCGGCGGCCGCTTTTGCGGTCCAAGGCGCGGCCCATTGATCAAGAGGATCGGAACGCGCGCGCTTCATTTGGTGCGCGCTGCTTCAGGGGAAATTCCGCAGCCGGTCCGGCTGCCGGGAAATTTTTGCCCCTCCTGATACTTTCCTGATAATTGCCTGTTACCATAGCGGCAGCAACGAAAAAGGAGACACTTCGCTATGGAAACGACACACACGCTGAAACCCTCCGCGGGGCTGACCGAGACCGGCCTGAAATGGATCGCCCTGGTCACCATGGTGCTGGACCACATCCACTACTTCTTCGGCTTCACCGGGGCCGTCCCGGAGTGGTTCAGCATGGCGGGGCGGGTGAGCGCCCCCCTGTTCCTCTTCTGTCTGGTGGAGGGCTTCACCCACACCCGCAGCCGGAAGAAGTACTTCGCCAAGGTCTATGTCCTCTCCGCCGCCATGTCCGCCCTGCTGTTCTTTATGGCCTTCGGCGGCATCCTGGTGCGGCCCGACGGGTTCTACCCGGGGAACGGCATGATGACCACCTTCGCGGTGCTCATGGTGATCTGGCAGGGCATCGACTGGCTGGAGCAGCGGCGGTTCGGCCGGGGTCTGGCGTCAGTTCTGATCCCCCTGGCCTGGCCCATCCTGGCAAACCTGTTGTCTGTGGCCTTCCCCGCTCTGGCCACGCCGCTGGGCTTTGCCGCCTACTCGGTCCTGCCCACATGGGGCACCACCGGGGACAGCGGCTGGCCCGTGCTGGTGATGGGCCTGGTCCTCTACCTGTTCCGGAGGCGCCGGAAGGTCCAGGTGGCGGCCTTCTCCCTCTACTATGTGCTCTACGGGGTGGTCTACATGGGCCTCGTGGTCTCCTCCGTGATGCCGGACTTTGTGTGGACCCAGCTCTTCACCACCTATTATGAGATCTACGGCATACTGGCGGCGCCCCTGATGCTGTGGTATAATGGCCAGCGGGGCCGGGGGCACAAGGCGCTGTTCTACGCCTTTTATCCCGCCCACATCTATCTGCTCTACGCCCTCTCCTGGGGGCTCTACCTTCTGCTGAACTGAGGTGACGCTTATATGGCCCATATCCTGGTGGTGGACGACGACAGGGACCTGTGCGCCCTGCTGAGGACCGCTCTGGAGCGGGATGGGCACCAGGTCTCCACCCGCCTGAGCGGCGATCAGGTGGACGAGGCGGCCTGCCGGTGGGCGGACTGCATCCTGCTGGATGTGATGATGCCCGGGGAGGACGGCTTCGCCACCTGCCGCCGCGTCCGGGGGCTGGCGGACTGCCCCATCCTCTTCCTGACGGCAAAGACCGGGGAGGCGGATGTGCTCACCGGCCTGGGCCTGGGGGGCGACGACTACCTGACCAAGCCCTTCCGGGTGGCGGAGCTCCGGGCCCGGGTGGCGGCCCACCTGCGCCGGGAGCAGCGCACCCCCCGCGCCCGCCTGCGCCGGGGCGGCCTGGACTTCGACCTGGGAGAGCGGGCCGTTTTCTGCCAGGACGCCCCCATCAAGCTGACCAGGAGCGAGTACGCCATCTGCGAGCACCTGGCCATGCGCCCGGGGCAGACCTTCTCCAAGGAGCAGCTCTACGAGGCGGCCTTTGGGTATGACGGCACGGCGGATGCCTCCGCCGTCACCGAACACATCAAGAACATCCGGGCCAAGCTGCGCCCGGCGGGGATCAACCCCATCGAGACCGTGTGGGGGGTGGGCTACAAGTGGAAAAGCGGCTGAGGCGGCGGAGCGGCCTTACATCCCTGTTCTGGAGGTACCTGCTCACCACCGGCGGGGCCGTCCTGGTACTGGCCGTCCTCTGGTGGGGAGGGATGACCGTTCTGATGCGGATGGGCGTCGTCTACCCGGCCAACACCGCCGCGGTGGGGGTGGGGGCGGTGATGGAGTCCCTCTCCGCCGGGGAGCTGGACACGGCGGACATCCCCTACTACTACCGCTGGGCCCTCTTTGACGGCGGGGGCCGGGTGGCGGACCCCGGGAATATGGATGAACGCCACCTGGGCTACGCCCAAGCCGCCCTGGACGGGGAGACCGTCCACCCGGGCTTTTTCTACTCCCAGTACCACCAGCTGGTCCAGCTGCCCGACGGCACGACATGCGTTCTGCAATACGACTACTCCATGCCCTACGGGGCCGAGGTGCTCCAGCGGCGGCTGCCGGAGTTCCAGAGCTGCGCCACCATCGTGCTGCTCCTGTCCTGGCTGGCCGCCGGGGCGGTCTCCACCCGGCACTTCGCGGGCCTCCTCCGCCGGGACGCCGCCCTCCTCACCGCCGCCGCGGAGACCATCGCCCAGCGGCGGCTGGACGTGCCCCTGCCCGGCAGGGCCCGGGTGCGGGAGTTCGGGGAGACCCTGGAGGCCATGGACCAGCTCCGGGCGGATCTGGCCCGGTCCCTGGAGAGCCAGTGGGCCATGGAGCGGCAGCGGGACCTGGAGCTGGCCGCCCTGACCCACGACCTCAAGACGCCCCTCACCGTCATCAGCGGCAACGCGGAGCTGCTGGAGGAGGACCCGCTCACCCCGCCCCAGCGGGAGATGGCCGACGCCATCCTCCACAGCGCCCTCCGGCTCCAGGACTATGTGGCCCAGCTGCGGGCCATGACCGGCCGGGATATGTCGCCGGGCCGGGAAAGGGAGGCCGTCAGCCTGGAGGACCTGGTGGACGGCTGGAGAGGGATCGGCCAGAGCCTCTGCGCCGGGAAGCAAATCGCGTTCCAGTGTCCCGCGGCCCCGGCCCTGAGCCTGACCGTGGACCGGGCCAGCCTGGACCGGGCGGTGAGCAACCTGCTGGACAACGCGGCCCGGTACACTCCGGCGGGCGGCGCGGTATCCCTTGCGGTCTCCGCCGATGAAAAGACGCTGACCATCACTGTGGAGGACACCGGGCCGGGCTTCTCCCCCGAGGCCCTGGCCAGGGGTGAGCAGGCCTTCTACACCAGCGACGCCAGCCGCCCACAGGAGGGGCACATGGGGATGGGGCTGTTTTTCGCCGGTCAGACCGCCCGGCGCCACGGCGGGGCCCTCCATCTCTCCAACACCGGGCACGGCGGCAGGGCGGAGCTGACCCTCCCCCTCGCCTGACAGCCCGCCGGCAGCCAATCGCAAAAGCATACTGCGAGGTCAGAGGCCCTTCTGGGCCTCCGGCCTCGCGGCCTTTTTGGAGGGGAAGTTTAGGCGGAATGGGAGGAGCGGCTGGCCGATTTTGCGGACAGGGTGTTGACCCCGGGCGGGGTCCCGGGGTATACTGTAGCAGACGGATAAACCTTCCGGGAGCGAGGCCCGCCGGCGGCTGCTGGCGGGGCATAGAGGCGTAAAGAGGAAAGATAATGATTAAAATTTTGATTGTAGAGGATGAAAAGCCCATTGCCGACCTGCTGGACATGAGCCTGACGGCGGCGGGGTACAGCTGCGACTGCCTTTCCTCCGGCACGGCGGCGGCGGACGCCGTGGGGGAGCGGCGCTACGACCTGATATTGCTGGATGTGATGCTGCCGGGGATCGACGGCTTTGAGCTCATGGAGTACATAGCGCCCCTGGAGATCCCGGTGATCTTCATCACCGCCCGGGACGCTGTGAAGGACAAGATCAAGGGGCTGAAGCTGGGGGCCGACGACTACATCGTCAAGCCCTTTGAGATCGCGGAGCTGCTGGCCAGGGTGGCCACGGTGCTCCGCCGCTACCACAAGACCGAGAGCAGGATCGTGGTGGGAGACGTGACGGTGGACACCCAGTCCCGGGTGGTGACCCGGGACGGCAAGCCGGTGCCTCTCACCGCCAAGGAGTACGCCCTGCTGCTGCTGTTCCTGCAGAACAAGAACATCGCCCTGTTCCGGGAGACCATCTATGAGCGGGTGTGGGAGAGCGACTACATGGGCGACAGCCGTACCGTGGACCTCCATGTCCAGCGCCTGCGGAAGAAGCTGGGCTGGCAGGAGCGGATCACGGCGGTGTACAAGGTGGGCTACCGCCTGGAGGTCAAGGAATGAGATTCTCCTGGAAGGTCACCCTGGCCACACTGTGCATCCTGGTGGCCTCCTTCAGCGCGGGCAGCTACCTGCTGGTGTCCCTGTCCTTCCGCTCCGCTCTGGAGCGGGAAATCGGCGTGGCCCAGGAGGAGATGCAGATGCTGCGGATCTCCTACGAGGCGGTGTGCGCCGCCAAGGGCGTCACCCTGGAGAACATCGACACCGCCGGCCGCCGGGTGGCCCGCACCCTGGAGGAGGACCCCTTTTTTGAGAATCGCCAGTTCCAGGTGACCACCGAGTCCGGCCGGCCCATCTACTCTGCCCTGTCGGCCGCCAGTGACCGGGAGCTGCTGGAGAGCATTGACGAGCAGTCCACCGGCTACACCATCCGGCAGGAGAAGGACGGCATCTTTGTCCACTGCGCCGGCACCGTGTCCCTCACCGACGGGGCGCTGTACCTGGAGACCGTCCGGGACATCACCAGCCTCTTCACCGACCGGGAGACCCACTACCGGTACTACCGGTACCTGCTGCTGGCTGTCGTGGCGGTCAGCGGGCTGGTGCTCTACCTCCTGTCCACCTGGCTGACCCGGCCCATCCGCAGCCTGAGAAAGACCGCGGCGGCCCTGGCCGCCGGGGACTACTCTGCCCGGGCCCAGGTGGGGAGCGGGGATGAGATCCATGAGCTGGCGGACAGCTTCAACCGCATGGCCGACGCCATCGGCCAGACCGTGGAGGAGCTGGAGGACGCCAAGCACCGGCAGGAGGAGTTTACCGCCAGCTTCGTCCATGAGCTGAAGACGCCCCTCACCTCCATCATCGGCTACGCCGACATGCTCCGAAGCCGGGAGCTGAGCCAGGACATGCGCTTTAAGGCCGCCAGCTATATTTTCTCCGAGGGCAAACGGCTGGAAAAGCTCTCCCTGTCCCTCATGAGCCTGCTGGTGGCGGGCCACAGCGCCGCCGACGGGGGGCCGGTGGCCATGGGGGAGCTGTGCCAGGCCGCCGCCAGGGCGGCCCAGCCGGCCATGGAAAAGGCGGGCCTGACGCTGACAGTCCGCAGGGAGGCGGGGGAGATCCCCGGTGAAGCCGCCCTGCTTCAGACCCTGCTGATGAACCTGCTGGACAATGCCCGGAAGGCGTCCTCTCCCGGCGGGGAGGTGCTGCTGGAGGGCGCGCCGACGGAAAATGGCTACCGCCTGGCGGTGACGGACCACGGCCGGGGCATTCCGGCGTCAGAGCTGGACCGGATCACCGAGCCCTTTTATATGGTGGACAAGTCCCGGTCCCGGGCCGAGGGCGGCGCCGGGCTGGGCCTGGCCCTGTGCAAGGAGATCGCCGCCGTCCACGGCGGGGTCCTCCGCTTCACCAGCCAGGAGGGCGTGGGGACCACCGTGGAGGTCACGTTGAAGGGGGCCCGACATGAGTAAACTGAGAAAGTATCCCCTGGCGGTGGCCCTGCCTCTGACGGCCCTGCTGGTGGTCCTGGCCTTTTTCCTGCCCGCCCAGCTCTCCCAGTGGGATGACCGCGCCCTCCTGGATACGCCCAACATTGTCCGGGAGGAGGAGCGGGAGCTGTTTGCCGACAGCATCCGGCTGACGGTGCCGGAGAAGCTGCTGCTCCTGCGGAGCGGCGACCTGAGCTGGCTGGACCTGGAGGACGCCGGGGCCGGTCAGGTCCGGGTGGCCCTGGTGGAGGGGGAGGCCCAGATATCGGTCTCCATGGAGGCGGAGCTGGAGAATGCCGCCGCCGATGTGCAGGCCGAGGCGGAGAAGAACGCTCAGAAGTGGAGCGCCCGCCTGTCGGCGGCGCAGTCGGAGCTGCGGGTGCTGCAGCGGCTGGGCGCCCTGCCCACTCTGTGGTCCGACACGGACGTGGTGGAGCTCACCAGCCAGCGGGAGGTCATCTATATCGACCAGGAGAGCCAGGTGAGCTTTACCCTGTACTACATGGAGCTCAGCTGCGCACCCTATACCGTGAGCCTGGCGGTGGACGCGGAAACCGGGCGTATCCTGATCCTTACCCTCCGCTGGACCCGGGGCAGCGCCCCCAGCTGGGGGATCAACGGCGCGATGAATTTCGGCACCGCCTGGCGGGACTACTGGGGGTTGGACGGCGTGGACGCCTCCTGGCGCAGCCAGTATATCCAGAGCATCCTGGAGAACACCGAGGGTCAGCTGCGCAACAGCGGCGATTTCGCCTCCGCGGCGGAGGTGAGCTTCACCTACGACGGGCAGACCCTGCCGGTGCGCCTGGTCTGCTGGGCCAGCGGCAGCAGCCGGATCTGCTCCATTCAGTGGAACACATAGATCAACCGGGAAGAAGAACAGGAGGCATTTTCCTATGAGCAGACCTTATCGCGGCAGACGGCGGGGCACCTATATCCCGCCGCTGCTGATCCTTATTGTTCTGATTGCGGCGCTGGCGGCGGGGTACTTTTTTCTTCTCCGTCCCATGCTGGGCGGGGAGCAGACGCCCGCTGAGCCGGACAGTCAGGACGTTGACGGCGGGAGCGGTTCCGGCGGCGCGGAGTCTCCCGGGACGGGAGACGAGTCGGAGCTCCCGCCGGAGGACATGACCACGGACTCCGGTATCGCCTGCACCCTGACGGACCTGGGGGAGGAGGCCATATACACCGGGGAGCTGATATTGGTGAACAACTGGACGGACTATCACTTCCCGGAGGACCAGGAGCTGGTGAGCCTCTATGAGGAGAAGAGCGACAGCTACTACATCCGCTCCACAGAGCTGTACCTGGCCCCGGCGGCCATGGAGGCGCTCAACGCCCTGCTGGATGACTTCGCGGCCCAGGGGGGAAGCAAGACCATCAATGTGGTGGCCTGCTACCGTACGGCGGAGGAGCAGCAGCACCTCTTTGACCAGAGCGCGGAGCGCAGCGGCCTGGACCACGCGGAGAAGTATGTGGCCCAGCCCGGGGGCAGCGAGCACCACACCGCCCTGGTGGTGGACCTGTCCGTCCTCAACAGCGACGGCACCAGCAGTGAGTACGACGGCACCGGGGAGTACGCCTGGATCAACGAAAACTGCCAGAATTATGGCTGGGTGGTCCGCTACGACCAGGCCAAGGCGGAGCTCACCGGCATCTACGACGAGCCCTGGCACTTCCGCTATGTGGGCGTCCCCCACGCCACGAAGATGGCGGAGCTGGACCTCTGCCTGGAGGAGTATATCGACTACCTGAAGGACTTTACCTTCGAGGGGGACCACCTGACCATCGACTGCGCCTCCGGACGGTACGAGGCTTGGTATGCCCAGGGGACGGAGATTTACCTCCCCGACGACGGGGAGTACACCGTCTCCGGCAACAATGTGGACGGCCTGATCGTCACGTGCAGGGTGGGGTGATGACCGTGGAGCAAACCTTTTCTGTAACCTATGCCCGCTGCGGCTTCTGCGCGGCGAAAAACCACTGCGCCGCCTGTGCGGGGGAGCTGAGCGCCGCCCTGTCCGCCTGTGAGGGCGTGGCGGCGGCCCGGGTAGAGCTCCCCGCCGGCAGGGCGGTGGTAGACCACGACCTGTCCCCCGGCGACCTGGAGGACCTGTTGGACCGCCGGGGGCTGCTGATGGGGGAGCCCATTGACAAGTAAAAGAGCCTCGGCCCGCTGAGCGACGGGTCGAGGCTCTTCTCTGTCCTTCACCGGCGGGCGTCCTCCCGGAGGAAGGGCTCCGACACGGCTTCCTCCGCGAGAGCCCGGTACAGCCCGGGACGGCGGTAGGCGTTGCCGTGGGCCTCCTCTGAGCGGTAGGCCCGCATGGCGTCCAGGGGGAAGGGGGCCAGGTAGATCCCCTCGTTCTCCCCGGCCTCCACCACCAGGGTATCCCGGCTGCCGTCCTCCCCGGGGCGGTAGGCCATGCCGTCGAAGGCGGAGGAGTGGCCGTTGCAGTCCGGCTGGCCCCAGGCGTAGTTGGCGGTGGCGACGCCCACCATGTTCTCAAAGGCCCGGGCCCGGAGCTGGGTCAGGCGGTTGAGCTCCATGGGGCAGGCGTTGGGGACCAGGATGATCTCCGCCTCCGCCAGCATGAGGAGCCGGGCGCTCTCGGGGAACTCCCGGTCATAGCAGATCATGGCCCCCACCTGGACCGGGCCGGCGGCGGTATCCAGCTGGGCCACGGGGAAACTCTCCCCCCGCCCCAGCTTTTTCTCGTCTCCAAAGTCGCAGGTGTGGACCTTGGCGTAGGTCAGCGCCTCCCGGCCAAAGCGGTCAAAGACGGTGACGGTGTTTCGGGGCGCCTGGTCCCGCCGCTCCAGGTAGGTGACGGCAATGGCCATCTCCAGCTCCGCGGCCAGGTCCCGGAAGGCCAGGAGAAACGGGGCGTCCCGGCGGATGGCCAGCGCCTCCAGGTCCTGCCGCTCCACGGCGTAGCCGCAGCTCCACATCTCCGGGAACAGGGCCAGGTCCGCCCCCATGGCCTTGGCCCGGCGACACCAGACCTGGCCTTTTTCCAGATTCTCCGCCTGGGAGGCCCCCGCCGTCATCTGAAGCAGGGCAACACGGAAATACTTCATGGCGGCGTCTCCTCTATCCGAAATTCCGCTGGAGCCAGCTGTCGCAGCGCTCCACCCAGCTGGCGCAGGGCACGGACAGCATCCACATGGTCTCCGGGGAGTAGACCGTCCGGTCGGCCAGGGACTGGCCGTGGCTCCCATGGGGGTAGATATGGGTCTCCACCGGGATTTTCTTGGCCTGAAGGGCCTTCTCCAGCAGGAAGGTATTCTCCACCGGCACCGAGGTGTCATCGGCGGTGTGCCAGAGAAAGGCGGGGGGAGACTGCTTTTTCACCTGTTTTTCCAGGGAAGCGGTCTCCAGCAGCTCCTCATACCGGTCCCCCAGCAGGTTGACAAAGGAGGCGCGGTGGGCAAATTCTCCGCTGGATACCACCGGATAGCCGAGCACCATGCCGTCGGGGCGGAAGGCGGCGGACTTCTTTTTCAGGGGCCGGTAGATCTCCGGCTTGTTCCACATGGTCCCGGCGCAGCCCGCCAGGTGGCCGCCGGCGGAAAAGCCCATGACCACCACTGCGCCGGGGTCCACATGGTAGGCGTCGCAGTTCGTCCGCACATGGTCGATGGCGGCCAGGAGCTGCCGCTGGGGGATGGGCCAGCGGCCCTGGGGCGCCACGTGGTAATTTAAAAGAAAGGCGGCGTAGCCCAGTCCGGCAAAGCGCAGGGCAACCGGTTCTCCCTCCCTGTCGGAGCGGAACGCGTAGCCGCCGCCGGGGCAGATGATCAGGCCGGGCCGCCGCCGGTCCAGGCCCAGCTCCGGGAAGTTGCCCGGGACATAGGTCACCAGCTCCGTGGGGCCCTCAGCCCCGGGGACCTGGAGCAGCACAGTTTCATGAAGCATGGAAAGGCGTTCTCCTTTTCAGTATTTGGAGCGCGGGCTGGGCGCTTACGGCACCAGCACGGTGGTGCCCACCGGACGGAAGTTCAGCACATGGCAGGCCCCCTGGCCGGTGACGGTCTCCATGCCCGCCACAAAGCTCTCCAGCGCGTCGGTGGGGACGAAGGCCTGGATGGTGCCGGCGAAGCCGCCGCCGTGGACCCGGCAGGCCCCCCGGCCCGCCAGCAGGTCCTCCGCCACCGCCAGCAGCAGGGCGATGGGCTGGGAGCGGCTCTCCCGGTAGTTGGACACATTCTGCAGGTACATGAAGGAGGACCGGCCGGACTGGCGGACGTGGTGGAGGAAGGCGTCCATGTCCCCCGCCTCCAGGGCCCGGCGCTCCAGCTCCACCCGCCGGTCGTCCTGGAAGAAGTGGATGGCCCGGAGGGCGGCACGGTCGCCGCAGGTGGCCCGGACGGTGGACAGGCTCCGGCGGAACTGGTCCGGGTCCACGTCCCCCAGCACCTCCCGGCCGAAGCAGGCCGCCACCTGGCACATCTCCCGGGTGATGGCGGCGTAGTCGGCGGTGAGGTCGGCGTGGCTGGCCCGGCTGTCGATGACGCACAGGGCGTAGCCCAGGGCGTCCAGGTCCGCCTGGACCTGCCGCAGGGTGGGGGCGGCGGGGTCCTTGAAGTCGATGGCGATAACGCCGCCGGTGGCGCAGGAGAGCTGGTCCATCAGCCCGCAGGGCTTGCCGAAGTAGGCGTTCTCCGCGTACTGGCTGATCTGGGCCAGCTGGGTGGTGGTCAGCGCCCCGCCGCAGAAGAGGTGGTTGAGGATGGTGGATACCAGGACCTCGAAGGCGGCGGAGGAGCTCAGACCGCTGCCCCGGAGGACCCGGGTGGTGGTGTAGGCGTCAAAGCCCCCCACCTGGTAGCCCAGCTGGCTGATTCGGGCGGCCACTCCCCGGACCAGGGACACGGAGTTCCCCGTCTCCTCCGGGCGGCGGCTGAGCTCGTCCAAGTCCACCTCCGCCATCCGGTGGTGGCGGGACTTGACGCGGATGGTCCGGCTGCCGTTGGGCACCACGCAGGCGATGGTGTCCAGGTTCACGCTGGCGGCCAGGCCGTGGCCGTGCTGGTGGTCGGTGTGGTTGCCCCCCAGCTCCGTGCGGCCGGGGGTGGAGAAAAGCAGGGTCTCCGCGTCGTCATCGCAGGGGAAGGTCTCCTGAAACTCCAGCGCCAGCTCCCGCAGCCGGTAGGCCGCCGACGGCGCGTCCTTGCCGTAGACCGGCGTCAGCCGGTCCAGCAGCGCCCCGCTCTCCAGGGCCCGCAGCAGGTCTCCTCGCCTCATGGTATCGCCCTCCATCCTCTCAATTTTTGTTGTGCAGGATGCCTCGAACCAAAACGATCGGAAATATTTTTGCAAAATATTCCAAATAGTTGTCGAAAAATAGGGCCGCCGCCCGGCGGAACAGGAAGTATTTTATTTATTGTACCACCCGTCCACCGGCGGCGCAAGGCAGAGTTGGAATTCTCTGGAAATAAAAACCGCGCCCTGATAACAGGCAAAACGCCCCCGGCCGCCATTGAGGCGGCCGGGGGCGCGCAGCGTGTCGAAGAATTCCCTTCAGGAGTAAAAAGCTGCGCAGCGCAGGGGGAGCTCGAGGGGGCAAAGCCCGCCTCGAATCCAATCGAATGCCCCGCACAGCCTTGCTCCGCAAGGCGTGCGGCGAGCGCAGCACCCGCAAGGGGCACGCCGCATCCGTAGGGCGGCGAAGCCGCCGACGGCTGCGCAGCGAGGACTTTCACACTGCGGAGCAGTGGGAAAGTAACGGCATTTTTAGTTCAGCAGGCTCCGCCGCAGCCACTTGCCCCGGCCCAGGCGGATGAGGAACAGCACGCCCCGGGCGCACAGCTCGATGCACATGGCCAGCCACACGCCATGGAGCCCCAGGGGGCCCACCAGCAGCAGGGACAGGGGCACCCGGACCCCCCACATGCTGCAGAAGTTCATCAGGCTGGGGGCCAGGGTATCCCCGGCGCCCCGGAGAGCCCCGGCGGTGACGATGGAGGCGGCGTACAGGGGCTCGGCAAAGGCCTCGATCCGCAGCACCTCCGTCCCCAGCCGCCGCACCTCCTCCACCGGGGTGAGCATGGCGAACACCGCCGGGGCCAGCAGGAACATGGCCAGGGCCGCCCCGGACATGACCAGCACCCCCAGCAGCACCGAGGACCGGGCGAAATCCCGGGCCAGGTCCCGCCGCCCGGCCCCCAGGGACTGGCCCACCAGGGTGGTGGCCGCCGTGGCCACGCCGAAGCCCGGCATGTAGCACAGGCTCTCCGCTGTGACGGCCAGGGAGTTGGCCGCCACCGCCACGGTCCCCAGGGGGGCCACAATGGTGGTGGTGACCACCTGGGCCAGACAGAGAATGGAGTTTTCAAAGGCGATGGGCACCGCCACCCGCAGGGCGGTGGTCAGGCACTTCTTCTCCATGCGCCAGCTGCCCCCCAGCCGCAGCCGCAGCTTGGGGGAGCGGAAGCACACCGCGCCCACCATGCACAGGGCGGTGACCACCTCCGCCAGGGCGGTGCCCAGGGCCGCGCCGGCCACCTCCATCCCCGCCCCCCACATGGTGAAGGAAAATCCCAGCACTGTCACCGTCCGGGTGGGGAAGATCAGCAGGCTGTTGAACACCACGTCCCACAGGCACATGAGGGCGTTGAGAAGACTAGGCGTCCGCATGTCGCCGCTGCACTGGAGCATGCTGCCGCAGGTCTGCCGCAGCTGGGTGAAGGGCAGGCCGCAGGCGTAGATCAAAAAGTAGGACCGTGCCCCGCCGATCACGTCCGCCTCGCCCCCCAGCCACACCGGCAGGGGGAAGCTCAAAGACGCGCCGATGGCCGCCAGCAGGACCCCCATGCACAGGGCGGACACCAGGGCCTGGCGCAGCACATTCCGGGCCTCCCCGTCCCGGCCGGCTCCGATCATGTGGGCCACCTGGACGGAGAAGCCGGTGGCGGCGGCGGTGCACAGACCGCCCAGGAGCCAGGAGGAGCTGGCCACCAGCCCGATGGCGGCGGAGGCGCTGGCCCCCAGGGAGCCCACCATGGCCGCGTCGATATACTGCATGAGGATGGAGCTGACCTGGGCCAGGATGGAGGGGATGCTCAGCAGGACAATGAGCCCCATCCGCCGCCGGGGGGAGAGGACCTCGCCGCTCTGGGCCTCCGCCAGGAAGGCGGGCAGGCCCGGCTGGCCCCCGGCCTCTGCCGCGGGGGCCGCGTCCTGCCGGGCAGGGCGCGTCCGTTCGCCGAAAATAGCCATATGTGTCTCCCCCCTTTACGTCCGGTCTAGAAGCTCCTGGATACGGCTCTCGCCGTAGACGGCCACGCCGTTTTCCGCCAGCAGCTCCGCCGCCACCCCGTTTCCGGGGACGACGGTACCTGTAAAGGTGCCGTCATAGACAGCGCCGAAGCCGCAGGAGGGGCTCCGCTCCTTCAGCAGCGCCAGGGCGGCCCCGTGGCGGCGGGCGGCCTCCAATGTTTTCTCCGCCCCCAGCCGGAAGGCCGCCGTCACGTCCTCTCCGGTTTTGGAGAGAACCTTGTCCCCCACCCGCTCGGAGGGCGGATGGGGGATGGGCAGGCCGCCGAAGCACTCCGGGCACACGGGCACCAGCTCGTAGCGCTCCTTCAGGGCCTCCACGGCGGGGGTGTAGTTGTTCCCGCCGTTGTACTTGCAGTTCCGCCCCAGCAGGCAGGCGGAGACCAGCAGCTTCTCCTTCACAGGGCCAGCTCCTTTCCGTCCAGGGCGGCGTAGACCAGCTCGTCCCCCCGGTAGCTGAGCTTCAGGGAGAAGAAGGGGCTGTTGGGGTCCTCGATCTGGCGGAAGAACAGCTCGTCCCCCTTCCAGATGGGCAGGTCCCCCACCTTTTTCTTGTCCACCCACTCCAGGGTCCCCTCGTCGCAGTCGGCGAGCAGCTCCCCGGTCCAGCCGGTGGCGGTGTAGAGGAACATGTACTCCGTCTCCCAGCCCTGGGAGACGAAGGTGACGATCCCCCGGAGGCGGTAGTCGGTGAGGGTGAGGCCGGTCTCCTCCCGGACCTCCCGGATCAGGCACTCGTCGGGGCTCTCGTTCTCCTCGAACTTACCGCCCACGCCGATCCACTTATCCTGGTTCACGTCGTGTTTCTTCTTCACCCGGTGGAGCATGAGATACTCCCCCCGGTCATTTTCCAGATAGCACAGGGTGCAGTTGAAGGCCATTGGCATTACCCCCAGATGAGATAGCTGACGCCGTAGAGGACCGGCTGGTGCAGAACATAGATGATGAGGCTGTGCCGCCCGCACCAGGTGAGGGCGGCGGGGAGCTTTGCCTGGAGCAGGCGGTGCTCCCGGTGGTCCAGGCACCATCCCCCCAGAACCGTGCCCAGGAGGAAGAGGAAGTGCCAGGGCAGGAGGGGGAAGTAGTCGGCGCTGACGAACCCCGGGGCGGTGAACCCCAGTGGGTAGAGCCAGGGGACGGACGCCTGGACGGCGCCGGTCCACCAGTCCGTCAGGAAAAAGAGGACCAGGGCGGAGACCGCCAGGGCCGGTCCCGGCAGCTTCCGCAGGAGCTTCCCCGTGAAGTGGTAGAGGACCATGGACCAGCCCAGGAGCATCAGCACCCCGAAGCGGATGGTCTGGCCCGCCACCGCCGCCCCCAGCTCCACCACCACCGCCGCCGCCAGGACGATAAGCCCCCGGCGGAGGTTGCTGCGGCTGAACCGGGCGGAGGCCCCGGCCAGGAGGATGAAGGAGCAGCAGATGAACCGCTCCAGAATGTTCAGGGGCGTGGAGAACATCCGCTCCCAGGTGATAACGCCGAAGAGGGCCAGGTCGTAGAGGAAGTGGTAGGCCGCCATCAGCACGATGGCTAGGGTCCGCCAGGCGTCCAGAATGTCAAAACGGGATCTGTGAAGTTTTTGTTGTTCAGCCATATGATACCTGCGTGTGCCGCCCCGCCTTCGTCACCGTGCGGCGACCTCAGACCAGCAGAGGCGAACGAAGCGAAAGTAAAGTTCTTTTTGGTTACTTTTTCTTTCAAGAAAAAGTGACTACACATTGAACCGGAAGAGGATGATGTCCCCGTCCTGGACCACGTACTCCTTGCCCTCGGAGCGGATCATGCCCTTCTCCCTGGCGGCGGCCATGGAGCCCACAGCCATCAGGTCGTCGTAGGCGATGACCTCCGCCCGGATGAAGCCCCGCTCGAAGTCGGAGTGGATCTTGCCGGCGGCCTGGGGGGCCTTGGTGCCCTTGACGATGGTCCAGGCCCGGCACTCGTCCTCGCCGCTGGTGAGGAAGGAGATCAGCCCCAGCAGGGCGTAGCTGGCCCGGATGAGCCGGTCCAGGCCGCTCTCGTGGACCCCCAGGTCCTCCAGGAACATGGCCTTCTCCTCGCCCTCCAGCTCGGCGATCTCCGCCTCCAGTTTGGCGCACACGGGGATCACCTGGGCGCCCTCGCTGGCCGCCCGGGCCTTCACCTGCTGGTAGTAGCCCACATTTTCGCAGTCGGCGAAGCCGTCCTCGTCCAGGTTGGCGGCATAGATCACGGGCTTGAGGGTCAGCAGGTCGCTGGTGGCGATCAGGCTGCGGTCATCCTCGTCGCAGTCGTAGCTCCGGGCGGACTTGCCGTCGTTGAGCCAGGAGAGCAGGCCCTGGAACACCTCCACCTCGTGGAGGAACTTCTTGTCCCCCTTGGCGGCCTTCTGGGCCTTGTCGATCCGCCGCTCCACCATCTCCGCGTCGGCCAGGATCAGCTCCAGGTCGATGATGTCGATGTCCCGAATGGGGTCCGTGGAGCCCTCCACATGGATGACGTTCTCGTCGTCGAAGCAGCGGACCACGTGGACGATGGCGTCGGTCATGCGGATGTTGGAGAGGAACTTGTTGCCCAGGCCCTCCCCCCGGGACGCGCCCTTCACCAGCCCGGCGATGTCCACGAACTCGATGACGGCGGGGGTGGTCTTCTTCGGGTGGTACATCTCGGTGAGCTTGTCCAGCCGCTCGTCCGGCACCGCCACCACCCCCACGTTGGGGTCGATGGTGCAGAAGGGGTAGTTGGCGCTCTCCGCGCCGGCATTGGTGATGGCGTTGAATAAGGTGCTCTTGCCCACGTTGGGCAGGCCCACGATACCTAATTTCATATATCTCTACATCTCCTTAAAAAATGCCGTATTTACAAGGTTTTTCGCACTTTGGCGTTTTGGCGGCTACGCCATTTTTACGCCAATTACGCATTGACTTGTATTGGATTATGTCAACATACGCTGCTGAGCTGAAATTGCGTGACCGCCTGATCCAGCGTTTCATTAGTCACATGAACATACCGATCCATTGTGGTTTTAATGCTGGCGTGTCCCAGCAGCTTTTGCAGCACTTTCGGCTGCATTCCGCTTTCAATCGCACGGGTTGCGTAGGTATGGCGCAGCGCGTGCATACAAAAGCGGTTGATCCCCGCTTCATCACAAAGCTTATAGAGGTGGGTATCATAGGAACTGTTTTTTGCCGGTTCCCCTGTGCGCCAGTTGATAAAGACCAGATCCCGCATCACAAGCCGGGAAGTAACGCCGGTGCGCCTGTCCATATATTCCAGCGTTTGCGACAGCAGCGGGGATTCTTTTCTGCCGCTCCGGCTATCCCACACCTCTTTCAGAATGTCATACGCCTTATCCGTCAAAGGAATGGTGCGATAACTCTGCTGAGTTTTGGGAGGACCGGCACGCCAAACTTTCTGTGCGTGACGAAACTCCAAGGTTTTGTTTATCGTAAGCGTTCGGCGCTCAAAGTCGATGGCATCCCATGTTAAGCCAATCATTTCCCCGGTGCGCAATCCCGTTTCGAGGATGAGCGCATACTGGTTATAATTGTGGGAGCGCCGTGCTGTTTCGAGAAATAGGCGCTGTTCCTCCCGCGTCAGATAGTGAATATCATCCACAGCGCGAACAGGCTTTGTAAACCGAACGCCATCCATGGGGTGCTTTGCAATCAGGTCGTTCATCTTCGCCGCCTTAAACATTGTCCCCATTGTGATGTATGCCTGGCGAATGGTGGAGCCTGCGTAATCCGCATCCATCTGGATGAACACCTTTTTGCAGTGCATCGGTTTTACATTGGCAATCAACATCTTCCCGATTACCGGCTGAATATTGCGGACATATCGTTCCCGGTAATTTCTGAGCGTGTTGGGTGCCAGATCCCCGACAATATTTTCAATCCAGAAATTGAACCACTCATCAACCGTCGTATCGGTAGCCACAAATACATCGTCATGCTTATCGGCGTACTTTGCGTCCTCAATCCAGTTCCGCGCCTCGGGCAGCGTCTGGAAATACTTCTCATGCCGCTTCCCGGCTCTATCAACAAATCGTGCGCTATACAATCCGTCCTTTCTTTGGTAGATACCCTTACCGCAGTCTTTTCCCTTGAGATTCTTTCCCATGGACGAGCTCCTTTCCCGCAGAGAAGAAAAGAGCACACTACTACACTATATAGTATAGCGCATGGTGCTCTTTTCCTCAAGGCTTCTCCGCGAATTTTTCAAATGCAATGTCAGATCACGAGAGCCTGACTGATGTACTGTTCAAACTCTTTGCGTTTCACCAATTTCTTGCTGCCTACAAAAAGCACAAACGGACAGTTTGGAGAACGCAGCATACCGTCGATTTTATTGATTCCGATATTACTGTACTCGGCGGCTTCCTTTGCCGTGAGTGTCATTTTCAGGTGGATCGGCACCTTGCCGATGGAATTTTCCATTTGATTGCCCCCTTCCATAAGAATAGTAGTTCGTCAATTTATCTGATTCAGAATTTTCGCCGCCCGCTTCACATTGTCCGCAGCGCTGCCCTTTCGGAAATTCTCACCGTTAAACTGGATGGGGACGCAGCCCTCCAAAACTCTGTCATAGATGCGGCGCTCGTCCAGATCGGTAGCTTTCTGCATCACGGAAAGCGGGATATTGGTGGTAACAATCATCGGTTTGCCGGTCAACAACCGCTTGTTGACCACATCGAATACGCGCTCCTTGCCGAAGCTGGTATTCCGCTCCGCACCCAAGTCATCCAAAATCAGCAGCTCCGGGCGCATCAGTGTTTTCAGGTAGGCATCCCGGTCTGCACCGAAATTGCCCTGCATCCGGTTCACCACATCGGCCAGCCCTACGAAAAGGACGGAAACCGTTTTCTCTATCAGGGCGTTGGCAATGCAGCCCGCCGCATAGGATTTTCCGGTGCCCACATTGCCGAACAGGAGAAGCCCGGTTCCATCTTGGCGGAAAGCATCCCAGTTTTCGGAATATCTTCTCGCTTTAACAAGCTGTGGAGTCATTACTTCGGCGTTTTCAAACCGCCATCCGGCGGCGGGAATATCCCGGAACGCCTCAGAGCGGAGCATGGCAGTCCGGTTTAGCCGTTCCAGCTCCCGCTGCTCCGCTTCGCGCCGCGCCCGTTCCTCAGCGGCGCATTTGCAGGCAATCGGGTGCTTGTCCAATCCGTTTTTGCGGTACTGTTCTGGGAAATAGGCTTCCTTGGGCGTGTGGCACTTGCCGCAGTATTTCAGCCCGTCATCCGGGTTGATATAATCCTCCGGGGCGGTGTTCAAGGTCTCTGCTGCATCTATGATGGATGCTATAATCGGATTCACATTCACAGACATTCTCCTTCCTCATAGGTCTCTGTGTAGTCGTAATTCTTACCGGGTTTTGATTTGCTGTCCTCATCCAGCCACTTGCGGATTGTGGCGTAATGGTTGGCATAGTGCTTTCCGCTGGATGCCATATAGGCCGACAGTCGGTTGATGTAGTCCTCATACTGGTCTGGATATGTCGATTGCAGTTCAGCCAGTTCACTGTCCAAAAGAAAAACATTCTGATACTGCCCAAAACAGCGGCGGGCGTTCTCCCTCCTGTTATTCTGACTGGAATCTGTTTTCTTCTTCTCTTTCTTACTTATGGGCAAATTTTGCCCCATACAAGGGGAAGATTCCAGCCCATCCATTGGGCAGAACTTGCCCTCTGGACGGGAAGAAAGCTGCACCTCATCGGGCAGTTGCAGGAAAATACGGTTTGCCCGGTTCCAGCCCTGCCGGACGCGGATAATTAGTCCCGCATTCTCCAACTCGGCCAATGCAGCCTTGACCGTTCGCTCGCTCCGGTTCAGGTCATTCGCTATCTGCCGGATTGTATAGATCACATAGACATCCCCATCCTCCGACACCCAGCCGGATTTCTGGGAGAGCTGTGTGCGCCCCAGCAGCAGGGCATAGAGCAGTTTGGCATTGATCGAGTATTCTCCCCGAAGGATAAACCGGGGCAACGGCACGAAAGGCGGCAGCGGGGTATCGGTTTTGTAGTAGATGGTACATCACTTCCTTTCTCCGGCGCAGGGCAATTAAGGCGGGCGGTTGGATCGTTTGGAGTGGTAATGCGGACAGACGATCACCGCAGCACGGAAACTTTGTTTGCAGTCGTGGACACACCTGCGGCACAAGGCGTTATAGGCGATGCGTCCACGGTCATTCAGGAAGAACGCCCATTCTTCTTTTCGTTTTTTACTCATACGCGGCATAGCGGCCTCCTGTGGTTATAATTCCTTTCGCTGGGTCTCTTTGAGCAGCGACCAAATCTCGGCTTGTCGTTCTTTCAGTTCCGCAACATCCTCAGCATAGAAATGCCCGGTGCTGTTGATGCGGCGGCAAATCTGGTTGATATTGCTGGCAGCCCGGCTGACGGCTGCGGCCAGCTTTTTCTGCTGGGTGTAATCCACTTTGATGATGTAGCCGTCGATTGCCATTTTCCTGAGATATGCGCCCATGTTCATGGTACCGAGCTGCGCCATCTTGCTTCGGATGAGCTGCCGCTCCTGCTCAGTGACGCAGAATTCGATGCGGATCGGCCTTGTGCGTTCAGCCATGTTGGTATTCGCCTCCTTCAAACTACAACGGACATTTCAAGCGGAAAACTTGGTACTGTACAAAGGATTTTTCTGAACATAAAAATCTTCCTTCACTTTACAACGGACAGTTTCGGGCAAAAACTTGGTACCCGCTCAGGAAAAAATCCCTTTCACTTTACAATGGACAATATTTTGTGAATTGGGGGGGTATCTCCAAAAATACTTTTAAATTTACAACGGACATAAAAAGCGCGATTGATGGCCCTTCTCAATAAAAAATGCCCCTGTCTTTTGAAAAAGTCAGGAGCGCTGAATATCTGCGGATATGAGATTTTAGAGAACAGCAAGCACAGCCGCTGTCCGTACACACCGGCGAAATGAGCAATCCTGCCTGTTGGGCGTTCTGCTCATTGGTTCTTGTTGGGAGCACCCAAACCCCTGTTAACTCGTAACGAGAATTGACTTACATCATAGTATCGGCTTCAATTTTATCTTGATGTTGCCAATGCAACCGTTGACTATCATCGTGATTTTGGATATACTATTATCAGGTTGTTATTGCGAGGTGAGCGGATGGACTATATGGCGGAACTGGCCGCGATTGCAAAAGAAAATGGCGGCATTATCGAAACGAAAATAGCGGCGCAGCGCGGCATTTCCAAGGCGATGCTCTACAAGCTGTGCAAGGCGGAAAAGATTCACCGCATCGTCAAGGGGCAATATGTTCTCCCGGAGGATATGCAGGACGAATTACTGTCCATCAGCCGCCGGTCGAAAAACATTATTTTTTCCCACGAGACGGCGCTGTTTCTCCATGGGATTTCCGACCGGGCACCCTTTGAGCACACCGTAACCGCGCCCTCCGGCTGCATCCCGTCTGCGGCCATCAAGGCGGAGTGCAAGGTGTACTACATCAAGCCGGAGCTGTTCGAGCTGGGCAAAACGATACTGCAAACTCCCGCTGGAAATCCCGTTCCCTGCTATGATCTGGAACGCACCATCTGCGATGTGATCCGCAGTCGCAATAAGATTGGGACGGAAACTTTTTTATCGGCGCTGAAACAATACGCTGTCAGCCCCAAAAAGGACTTGAACCGGCTGGATGAATATGCCCGGCAGATGCGGGTGTCGGGCGTTCTGCGTCAATATTTGGAGGTGCTACTGTGAGCAATGCTATGAGCCTGAAAGCGAAAATCCGCAACATCGCCAAACAGAAAAATATCCCGGCACAGGTCATTTTGCAGAACTATATGTTCGAGCGTCTGCTTGTCCGCCTTGCGGCCTCCGCATACAAAGACAAGTTTGTGTTGAAAGGCGGGATGCTGGTGGCGGCTATCGTGGGGCTGGATAACCGGGCAACGATGGATTTGGACACAACGCTGAAAAATCTGCCCCTAACCCCGGAGGCTATCCGCAACGCATTGGAGCAGGTGGCCGCCGTTTCCTTTGACGACGGCGTGACCTTTGAGGTGGGGAAAATCTCGCCTATCCGGGAGGATGACATTTACGGCGGCTACCGTGTGATGCTGAACGCCCATTTTGATACGCTGATTACCCCGCTGAGCATTGATGTGTCCACCGGGGACGCTATCACGCCCCATGCGGTACAGTATCAGTTTTCAGAAATTTTCGATAACGAAAAATCCTACGAGCTGTGGGCATACAACATCGAAACCGTCATGGCGGAAAAGGTGGAGACCATCCTGCGGCGCGGCGTGTTCAACACCCGACCGAGAGATTTTTACGATGCTTACATTCTGGCAACCACACAGAAATTTGATAAGGCTGTGTTTGTCGAAGCGTTAAACGCCACCGCAACCCATCGAGGCACAGCTCATCAGATTGCGGATGTGTCCGCCATTCTGCACAACATCGAGAGCAGCCGGGAACTCAAAGCCATGTGGGAAAAGTACCGCAAGCAGTTTGCCTACGCCGCCCACATTGAGTACAGCCAGATCATGGATGTGCTGAAAACGCTGGTCGCCTGACAGCGGCCCGGACTCGAAATTAAGGCTCCCACGCCTCAGCGTGGGTTCGATTGGACAAAATACGGCCCTCCCGATACGGGACAGGTCTTTTACGATAGCAGCAATAGGGAGGAACGACCCATGCCAACATTGGAGTGGATTGGAAAAGAGAAGGTCATCAACCACCATCAGGAAGTGCCGTTCCGGGTGCTTGACCGGCAATATAGTTTTGACGAGAATGGCCAGCATACCGAGGATAACGGCAGCGAAAACATGATCATCCACGGGGATAATCTGGACGCGCTGAAGGCTCTGCTGCCCCGGTATGAGGGCCGGGTGAAGTGCATCTACATTGATCCTCCTTATAACACCGGCAACGAGGGCTGGGTATACAACGACAATGTAAACGACCCGAAAATCAGAAAATGGCTGGGCGAAGTGGTAGGCAAAGAGGGCGAGGACCTCTCCCGCCACGACAAGTGGCTGTGTATGATGTACCCCCGGCTGAAACTGCTGCAAAAGCTGCTGGCGGAGGATGGGGCAATTTTCATCAGCATTGACGATGTAGAATTTTACAATTTACGGTTAATTTGTAATGAGGTTTTCGGAGAGCACAATTTTATCGCAACAATTATTTGGAGAAAGAATTATGCACCTAAAAGTACAGCAAAACACTTTTCGGAAGACCATGATTATATTTTAGTATTTGGGAAGAACGCAGATAATTGGATTCCCCACAAGATGCCCCGTACAGAAAAGCAAAACAAAGCATATAAGAATTTCGATAATGACCCTCGTGGATTGTGGAGGCCAAATAATTTAGCAGCGAGAAATTATTACAGCAAAGGTACTTATTCGATTAAATGTCCCGGTGGTCGAATCATTGAGGGACCACCATCAGGATCGTATTGGCGAGTTTCAGAAGAAAAATTCTGGGAATTAGACCGTGATGGTCGCATTTGGTGGGGCAGAGATGGGAACAATGTCCCCGCCCCTAAAATATTTTTGTCCGAAGTGTCAGATGGAATTGTCCCTCAAACATTTTGGCCTTATGAAGAAGTTGGCCATACACAAGATGCAAAGAAGGAAATCAAGGCCATTTTTGGCGGAGATATGCCGTTTGACACTCCTAAACCAGTGCGCTTAATCGAGCGCATCTTACAAATTGCATCTGATCCTGATTCCATCATTCTCGACTCCTTCGCTGGTTCCGGCACCACCGCCCACGCCGTCCTCAACATGAACAAGGCGGACGGCGGCCACCGAAAATTCATTCTGGTGGAGATGATGGACTACGCCGACAGCATCACCGCCGAGCGGGTGAAGCGGGTGATCCGTGGTCACGGTGAGGGGAAGAACGCAGTGGAGGGCACCGGCGGCAGTTTCAGCTACTACGAGCTGGGGGAACCGCTGCTCATCGGCGAAAACTTGAACGAAGCCGTTGCACCCGAAAAAATCCGGGAGTACATCTGGTTCATGGAGACGAAAACGCCCTATACGCCCGCCGCTGGGGAGAATCTCTATTACCTCGGTAAGCACAACGATACCGGCTATTACTTCTACTACGAACCGCAGCGGATCACGGTGCTGGACTATGCGTTTTTGGCTACCATTACCGAAAAAACAGGCGGCACCGTGATTTACGCCGACCGATGCTCCATCGATGACGATAAGCTGTCGCAGATGGGGATTGTTTTCAAGAAAATTCCCAGAGACATCAGCCGGTTGTAAGGAGGCGACATACATGGAACTGAAAACCTATCAGCGGCAGGTTATCGCCGATCTGAACCGCTATCTGGAACTGCTGGGCGAAACCAGAGACTATAGTGCTTCCTTCCGGCTCTTTTGGCAGGAGAAGAGCGCGCCTACGCTGGGTAGCTATCAGGATGTATTGCCCGGCGTTCCCAACCTCTGCTTCAAGGTGCCCACCGGCGGCGGGAAAACCTTTCTTGCCTGCAACGCCGTCCGTCCGGTATTTGACGCACTGCCTTTCACCAAGACCAAGGCGGTGGTGTGGCTGGTGCCGTCCGACGCGATCCTGACGCAGACAGTCAAAGCCCTGAAAGACCCGCGCCACCCCTACCGGCAGAAAATCGATGTGGATTTTGGCGGGCGGGTGGAAGTCTACACAAAGCAGGAGCTTTTGAACGGGCAGAATTTCAACCCCACCGCCGTCACCGAACAGCTCTCCATTATGGTGCTGTCCTACGATTCCTTTCGCGGGCGCGGCAAGGAGGGCTTGAAAGCCTATCAGGAGAACAGCAACCTTGCCGCCTTTGCCAAGGTGCTGGGCGCGCCAGAAAACCCTATCGAGAAGGCGGACGAGACGGCGCTGTTTCAGGTCATCAACCAGCTCAACCCGCTGGTGGTTGTGGACGAGAGCCATCATGCCCGGTCGGAACTGAGCATTGAAATGCTCGCCAATTTCAATCCCTGCTTTGTGCTGGATCTGACCGCCACCCCCAAGAAGCGCAGCAACATCATCTCCTATGTGGATGCGGTGCAGCTCAAAGCGGAGCACATGGTCAAGCTACCGGTGATCGTCTATAACCGGGACAGTCAGGCCGAAGTGCTGATGGATACAATCGACCTTCGGGACAGGTTGGAAGAAATCGCTGCGGCAGAATATCAGAACGGCGGAAAATACATCCGTCCCATCGCCCTGTTCCAAGCCCAACCAAAGGGCAAGGAGGATGCGACCACTTTTGAAAAGCTGCGGACGGAGCTGGTGAACACCGGGATTCCCGCCGAATATATTGCCATCCGTACCGCCGATGTGAACGAGCTGAAAAATGTGGACTTGCTGTCCCCAGGCTGTCCTGTGCGGTACATCATCACGGTAAACGCGCTGAAAGAGGGCTGGGACTGCCCGTTCGCCTATATTCTGGCTTCCCTTGCCAACAAAACCAGTCAGGTGGATGTGGAGCAGATTTTGGGACGCATCCTGCGCCTGCCCTACACCGCCGAGCACAAGTCAGATGCCCTGAATTGGTCCTATGTGCTGACTTCTTCCAACGACTTCAACGATACGGTCCAGCAGATCATCCGTGGGCTGAACAGCGCCGGTTTCAGCGACAGGGATTACCGCCTTGCCGAGCCGGCAGAACCGGTTAAACCCACTCCTGTTCCGGAACAGCTTCCGATGATTGAGCCAGAAGCCCCACAGGAGGATTTTGCCGAGCTGGACGGGAAATCCATCGGGGCGGAGCTGCAACGGCGCAGAGAGAGCGAAAATTCGCCGGAATCCGCCCCAAAAGCGGACAGTATGCTTGCCGAGGCCCAGCAGGCGGGCGACGCATACAATCAGGCGGTGCACGGCGCGGACACCGACCCGTTTGCCGCCGCTCTGCCGTGGGAGGTGCGAGACAAGGTGAATACATTCCGTATGATTCCCCAGTATCGGGAGAGCGCGGATGGGCTGCTGATCCCGCAGTTTTTCCAGGTGATTCCGCAATCCCTGTTTACCGATGGGGACAAGGTGCTGTTGAGCAAGGAACAGCTTGCCGACGGTTTTACCCTGAAAGGCAAGGCATACGACATTGATTTTACCGCAGCGGACGATGAGATCGTCAAGGTCGATGTGGAGACCGGACGCAGTGTGCCGAGGGCTTACCAGATGGAAGCTGCCGACCAGCGGTATTTCAAGGAGTATTTCAGCAGTTTACCCCCGGAAAGCCGCGTGCGCCAGTGCAAGGACATGATGATTCACCAGTTGGACAAGCTGAACATGGTGGATGGCAGCGATTTGCGCACCTATGTCAATCTCATTGTGGACGGGATGGATCGGGAGCAGCTTGCCGCCATGGAAAAAGCCCCGCTGGGCTTCGCCGCAAAAATTCGCTCCAAAATCGAGACTCTGCTGGAACAGCACTACAAGGAAACTTTCTTCACTTGGCTTGACCGGGGCAAAATCGTGTGTGAACCCAATTACCGCCTGCCTGCGGCAATCCACCCCATAAGCAGTACGGCGATTTATGGAAGGTCACTCTATGAGGCCGAGGAGGACATGAACACGCTGGAACAGGCGCTGGTAAAGCAGTTGACGGCCATTCCCAATGTGCTGTGGTGGCACCGGAATATTGCCCGGCATGGGTTTGCCATCAACGGCTACTTTAACCACTACCCGGATATTATGATTATGACGCAGAGCGGCAAAATCATCCTTGCCGAAACCAAGGGCGAACACCTAAAAAACGACGACAGTCAGGAGAAAATCGAGCTAGGTGCGGCTTGGCGGAATGCTGCGGGGAACCAGTACCGCTATTACATGGTGTTCCGCGATGAGGAAAACCTGCCGCACGGAGCGGTGAGCATGGGGCAGTTTGTGGAGACAGTCGAAGCCCTATAACAAGTTAATAACCACATCTCATGTTTTCTGATGGGGCAGCAGAGAAATCTGCTGCCTTTTTCTATGATGACTGTCCTGCGGGGATTCATCCCGGTGGGCTTGTCATAAATAAACGCACAGGGAGGCGATACAGGTGAAAAGACAAATTCGCGCAAAGGAGGTGGTATACCCATGCAGCACGGGAAAAAATCTGTAAATTCGATGGAGGCAGGATATGGCGAAGCCGCTTGACCCCAAGAAGATAGAATCGGCCCGTCAGTTTAGCAGCCGTGCCGAACGCAGGGAACAGCGGCGAAAGCTCATGCAGGACGAGATTGCGGAAAATCAGCGCAGCAACGGCGTTATTGTGATTCCGCCCAAGAAGTTGCAGGAAGTGCAGCAAGAGCTCCCTAAACTGCGTGTTGCGGCGTACTGCCGCGTCAGCACACAGGAAGAAGAACAGGTTGGCAGTTTCGATATGCAGGTCCGGCATTTTACCCAGCGGATTGAAGGTAATCCCGACTGGGAGCTGGTGGAAATCTATCAGGACGAGGGCATCAGTGCCACGACCGTCAAAAAGCGCCTTGGCTTTCAAAAAATGATTGCCGATGCGGTGGACGGCAAAATCGATCTGATCCTTACCAAGAGCATCAGCCGCTTTGGCCGCAATATTGTGGATATACTGGACAACCTGAATATTCTATCGGCGCTAAATCCCCCTGTCTCGGTGGAATTTGAGACGGAGCACATCACCTACACAGGCGATGGAAAGAACAATCTGTTAATCGTTCTTCTGTCCGCGCTGGCTGAAATGGAGTCCCAGCAAAAAAGCGAGGCCATTAAAGCGGGTATTCGCTGGCGAATGGCTGAGGGAATTTACAAATTCTCTGTACAGAATACGCTGGGATTCTACCGCGACCATTTTGGACGTCTGGTTATTGAGCCAACCGAGGCAAGGATTATTGAGTACATCTACGAAAGCTGTCTGGAAGGAGCATCGCCGTCAGAGATTGCTGCCGCACTGACTGAACAGGGGATCAAATCCCCTATGGGCAACGATAGCTGGTCTGCCGGTACTGTCCACAGCATCCTCCGAAACGAAAAATACTGTGGTGATGCCTTGATGCAGAAAACCTATACCAAGGATTTCCGCACCCACAAGTCTGTGAAAAATACAGACCTGAATATGTACTTCAAGGAAAATCACCATACAGCAATTATCAAAA
>HHCFR05603__coassemble_553_pt1 | contig 32449 bp, 30 predicted proteins | sample HHCFR05603__metabat2_low_PE_030 | metagenome-assembled genome bin HHCFR05603 | reverse complement strand
GGGGACTTTCACACTGCGGAGCAGTGGGAAAGTAACGGCATTTTTCAGGCTGTCAAAAAGTCTGGCCAGACTTTGTTGACAGCCTGGAAATGATGGAGCTCCTCTCCCCCGCCGGCCACTGGGAGGCCATGGTGGCGGCGGTGCAGAGCGGCGCCGACAGTGTGTACTTCGGCTGCGGCGGCTTCAACGCCCGGCGGGGTGCGAAGAATTTCACCCCGGAGGAGCTCTCCCCCGCCGTGGCCTACTGCCACCTCCGGGGGGTGAAGGTCTACCTGACGGTGAACACCCTGGTGACGGACCGGGAGCTGGCCGCCGCCGGGGACCTGCTCCGGCAGGCCAGCCGGGCGGGGGTGGACGCCGTCATCGTCCAGGACTGGGGCCTGGCGGCCCTGGCCCGGGAGATCGTGCCGGACCTGCCCCTCCACGGCAGCACCCAGATGACCGTCCACTCCCTGGCGGGGGTGGAGGCGGCGGCGAGGCTGGGGATGGGCTGCGTGGTTCTCAGCCGTGAGGTGAGCCGGGAGGACATGGCCTATATCTGCCGCCACAGCCCCATCAAGATCGAGGTCTTCGCCCACGGGGCCCTGTGCATGTGCTACTCCGGCCAGTGCGCCATGAGCGCCCTCATCGGGGGCCGCAGCGGCAACCGGGGGGCCTGCGCCCAGCCCTGCCGCCTGCCCTACCGGCTGGACGAGGGGAAGGCGGGCCACCCGCTGAGCCTGAAGGACGCCTGCCTGGTCTCCCACCTCCGGGAGCTCCGGGACATGGGGGTGTCCATTCTGAAGCTGGAGGGCCGGATGAAGCGGCCGGAGTACGTGGCGGTGGTCACGGAGATCTACGCCCGGCTTCTGAGGGAGGACCGCCTCCCCACCGGGGAGGAGCTCCGGGAGCTGGAGCAGGCCTTCTCCCGCCAGGGCTTCACCGATGGCTACTGGCGTGGCAGGCCCGGTCCCGGCATGTTCGGCGTCCGCCCCGAGGGGGAGCGGGCCCCGGAGGAGCTGTTCCAGGCGGCCAGAGCCGCCTACAGCCGGGAGGACCGGCGGACGGTGCCGGTGGCCATGGAGGCCGCGGTCCTGGCGGGGGCGCCCGCCCGGCTCACCGTCACCGACGGCGAAGGACGGTCCGCCGCCGCCCAGGGCCCTGTTCCCGAGGCCGCCCGGACCCGGCCCCTCACCGCCGGGGATCTGGAGGCCCGGCTGGCCAAGACCGGGGGCACTGTGTTCCGCCCGGAGCGCGTCCGCGTCCAGGTGGAGGAGGGGCTCTCCCTCCCCGCCAGCGCCGTCAACGCCCTGCGGCGGGAGGCCCTGGACCGTCTGGCCGAGCTGCGGCAGGCCCCGCCCTCCCGGCGGGAGGCGGACCCCGCTCCCCTGCCCCCGGCGGAGAAGGCCGCCGCGCCCATAGCGTATACCGTGTCCCTCTCCGACCCCCGGCAGCTCACGTCGGAGCTGCTGGACCTGTCCCCGGCGGTGGTGTATCTGCCGGCGGAGCGGATCGGGGAATTCAATTTATCACCTTATGTGAACCGGGGCGTGGAGTTCTGCGCCCTCCTCCCCCGGATCTGTATGGACCACGAGGGGGAGGCTTTGATCGCCCTGCTGGGGGAGGCCGGGGACCGGGGCTGCGTCTCCGCCGCCCTGGGGACCCTGGGCCAGGGGGCCCTGGCCCGGGAGGCGGGGTTCACCGCCCTCCGAGGGGATTTCGGGCTGAACCTGTTCAACAGCAGGTCTCTGCTGGAGGCGAAGTCCTGGGGCCATCGCAGCGCGGCGGTGTCCTTTGAGCTCCGCTGGGAGCAGGTCCGGGACCTTCAGAAGTATCTGCCCTGCGAGGCCATGGCCTACGGCCGCCTGCCCCTGATGATCACGGAGAACTGCCTGGTGGCCAACGGCCTGGGCTGCCGGTCCAGGGACCTTCGGGGCCCCTGCCGGGGGGGCCACGTCCTCACCGACCGCCGGGGGGAGCGGTTCCCCATCCTGCCCGCCTTCGGCTGCCGCAGTGAGATCCAGAACAGCAAGGCGCTGTTTCTGGCGGATAGGCCGGAGCTGGGCCGCTGCGGCCTGGCCTACGGGCGGCTGCGGTTCACCACCGAGACGGCGGCGGAGTGCGTGAGGCTGCTGACCCTGTACCAGGGCCGGGAGGCCGGTTCCCCGCCGGAGGGGTTTACCAGAGGGCTGTTTTACCGGGGGGTAGAGTAAAAATTATTTTTTGCAGACCATGCTGCTCTGCGGCTCGTCAGCTTTTCGGGGGCTCCGCCCCCGTACCCCGAGCTTTGATGGCGCTGTGCCAGCGCATGGCACCGATGGGCTTAGATTCGCGTATCGCCGGGCGGGTGGGGGAGAAACATTTCTTTTCCCGAATTGCTGCCATTCTATTTGGCGGCTCTCGGGGGTTTCACCCCCGGACCCCGACCTACTTTTCCCTCGTGGGAAAAGTAGGCAAAAGCACGCATAGGGGCGGGACCCTTTCGATGGGGTCCCTCCCCTATGAACCCCACCCCCGCGACGACACAAAGGGGGGCTCCCGCCCCCCTTGTGGAATCCCCCATTGGCCCTATAGTCCCTTCCGTTTCCTATGGATACTCCCGAGGGTGCGTTGTAAGAAAAGTGTATCGACAAGCACCAATAGAAACATGTCCCCCTTTAAGAGGCCGGCAGGCGAAGTCTCGTTGACCACCAAACCGAAGATTAGATGTTAAAACGCAATTCAGTGGCAGAGAAGTTTCCCCATTGATACAGACCGATTGGGCAAAAATCGGGGACCGGGGTGTCCCCGGCGCCTTTTTGGTGACTTTTTCGGCGTCGAAAAAGTCACTCGCCCCGGGGGGCGAAACTCCCCTGACCCCGGGGTGTGGGGGCCTCAGCCCCCACAAAGCTGCGTCGCGCAGAGCAGTCTGCCCACAAAATAATAACTATCAGTAATAGAGAAAGAAAATATTGCGATGGATAATCAAAAACTCCAGCTATTGATCCAGCCGTTATCGGATAAAATAGGAAAAGAGATCCCCCTCCCCTACTACGCCACGGCGGGGGCGGCGGCGGTGGACCTCCACGCCTGCCTGGACGAGCCCATGGTGATCCCCGCCGGGGAGCTGGCCATGGTGCCCACGGGCCTGGCGGTGGCCATCCCCGAGGGCTGCGTGGGCATCCTGGCGGTGCGCTCCAGCATGGGGGTCCGCCACGGCGTCACCCTCTCCAACGGCATCGGAGTCATCGACAGCGACTACCGGGGCCCCCTGGGGGTGGGGCTGTGGAACACCCGGGGGGAGGACTACACCGTCCTCCCCGGGGACCGGATCGCCCAGCTCATGGTGGTGCCGGTGCTGCGGCCGGAGCTCCTGGTGACGGACGCTCTGCCGGAGACAGAGCGGGGCCATGGGGGCTTCGGCTCCACCGGCCGGTAAAATGAAGAAAAGAGGTGCCTGACCATGCCGCGGATCATTCTCGCCTCCCAGTCCCCCCGGCGGCGGCAGCTGCTGGGGCAGCTGGGACTGGAGGATTTTACCATTTTGGTGCCGGACGTGGACGAGAGCTACGACCCGGCCCTGTCCCCGGAGGAGATCGTCTCCTCCATCTGCCGGCGGAAGGCCCGGGCCGCCCGGGACATGGCGGACGACGGCGAGGCCATTATCATCGCCGCCGACACCATGGTGTTTCTTGACGGCCTGCGCCTGGGCAAGCCCCACAGCCGGGAGGAGGCCCGGGCCATGCTCCGCTCCCTCTCCGGCCGGGAGCACCAGGTCTGCACCGGGGTGACGGTGTGCCGGGGGGACCGGGCGGACACCCGCTGTGAGTCCACCGCCGTCCACTTCCGCCCCCTGACGGACCGGGAGATCGAATCGTACATCGACACCGGGGAGCCCATGGACAAGGCCGGGGCCTACGGCATCCAGGGCCTGGGGGCCCTGTTCGTGGAGAGCATCCGGGGGGACTACTGCAACGTGATGGGCCTGCCCCTGTTCCTGCTGGGCCGGATGCTCTCGGACTTCGGCGTGGACCTGCTGGGCGGAGGGGAGGAGCCGTGAAGCGACTGCTGACAAAATACGGGGTCATCGTGCTGTCCCTGGCGGTGGTGATTGCCGTGATCCTCAGCGTGATGACCTACTTCTCCACCACCTCTGCCGCCCTGCCCAACGTCGCCGGGATCATCGCCTCCCCCTTCCGGGCGGCGGGGGCCGCCATCACCTCCCAGGTGGAGGAGTGGGTGGACTACTTCACCGAGTTCGACGCGCTGAAGGCGGAGAACGAGGAGCTGCGCCAGGCTCTGGCGGAGGCGGAGGCCTCCATCCGCCAGGCGGAGTACGACCGGGAGGAGAACGCCCGGCTCCGGGAGCTGCTGGGCCTGCGGGAGCAGCGGCGGGACCTGACCTTCGAGTCCGCCCGGATCGTGGAGCGGGACTACTCCAACTGGTCCAGCATGATCACCGTCAACAAGGGCACCTCCCACGGCGTGGCGGTGGGGGACTGCGCCATCACCGAGGCGGGCTATCTGGTGGGCGTGGTGACGGAGGCGGGGCTGAACTGGTCCACCGTCCGCACCGTCATCGACAGCGAGACCAGCATCGGGGCCCTTGTCTTCCGCAGCGGCGCCAACGCCCTGGCCCAGGGGAATTTCAGCCTCATGAGCCGGGGGCGGCTGCGGCTGGAGTACCTGGGGGCGGACCCGGATGTGATGACCGGGGACCTGGTGGTCACCGCCGGCCTGGGGGACTACTACCCCTCCCAGCTGGTCATCGGCTATGTGGAGGAGGTGGCCGCCAGCGACGACGGCCTCTCCCAGTACGCCGTCATCCGCCCGGAGGCGGACCTGGAGGCCCTGGAGCAGGTCTTTATCATCACCGACTTCACCATCGTGGACTGAGGAGGCCCGTCCATGCTGCCCAAGAGCTATATCGTGTTCAAGTGGACGGTGTACGGCCTGGCCACCATCGCCCTTTTCGCCTTCCAGTACCTGGTGCTGGACCAGATCACCGTCTGGGGGCTGACCCCCTTCCTCTACCCCATGCTGCCGGCGGTGGCCGCCTCCTACGAGGGGCTGCGGCGGGGCTCGGTGTTCGCCCTGGTCCTGGGGGTGGTCTGCGACCTGCTGGTGGTGGGGCCCTTCGACGGGTTCTACACCCTGGCCTTCACCCTGGCGGGGGTGATCGCCGCCCTCATCGGGGAGAACCTCCTCTCACCCGGCTTTCTCTGCGCCCTGGTGGTATCCGTTCTGTCCCTCCTGCTCACCGCCGGGCTGCGGATCGTATTCGCCTGGCTCTCCGGCGGGGAGGATTTCCTCCTCATGGGGGAGATCGCCCTGGGGGAGACGGTGCTGACCCTCCCGGCGGTTGTTGTTGTTTTTCCGCTGTACCGGTGGGTGCACAAGAGGTGTACGGTTGAATATTGATTTTCCAACTGTCTGTGCCAGCGCATGGCACCGATGGGCTTAGATTCGCCCATCGCCGGGCGGGCGGGGAGAAACATGTTTTTTCCGAAACCTTATGGGGCTTCCAGCCCCACGCCCCGGCCTACTTTTCCCTCGCCGGAAAAGTAGGCAAAAGGGCGTTTAAGGGGGAGGGTGTTTCGACTCCCCCTCCCCCTTAAAAATCCCCCACCCACAACGACTCTTCAAGGGGGCTGCGCCCCCTCGCCAGAGCGGCTACCCCCCTGCGTGGCCGGAAGTCCGGCAAAAAACGGCCCCGAAGGGGCCGCTCCGAGGCAAACCAGCGCGGCGTTTGCCGAGGAAGAAGGAGGCGCGGCGCAGCGACCGAAGCCTGCCGCTTGCGGCAGGATGAGGGATGCGGAGCTTGTGCCGACGCCGGGGCAACGCCCCCTTTGGAATCCCCCCGCATAGAATCGGATTGTCCTCGTTTCCTGCGGGCACTCCCGGCGGTGCCTATGAATGGGAAAGGCGGAGACCCAGCGAGAAGGCTTGGGAAAACAGATACTGCTGCTCCAGGGAATACACTGTGCTCTCCCGCTCCAGATAGCGGTGGAATAGAGCCCGCTGTTCCTCCGACAGGTCCCCCATCAGCGCCTTTTCCGCATGGTCCCTCATATTCTTGAGAGTAATATACCCCGTCCTGTCGTTCAGCTCCACGAACTTGTTTTCCATAAGATAGCTATATAAACATTCCAAATATTCGTCCATAAAACCCCTCCGACCATGTTCATTCGATCATTGTCCTGAGACCATCATACCATGAACAAACGATCAGTGTCAAGAGATATGTGAGGTAGTGTTATGACTTTTTCTGAAAATCTTCTCAAGCTGCGTAAGCAAAGGGGCCTTGCCCAGACGGCCGTTGCCGAATCGGTCGGTTTGACTGTCCGTGCCTACCAACGCTACGAATATGGCGAGCGTACACCGTCGATGGAGGTCCTGATCGCCCTGGCCGATTTGTATGACATTTCCCTGGACGAGCTGGTCTGCCGTAAGAAAAAATAGAAAAATGTCCCCCTTTAAGAGGCCGGCAGGCGAAGCATCGTTGATAGACCCGCTGTAGATTAGATAACAAAAACTAATTCGGTGCAAAGATGCCCCAAGTCTGATAAAGACCGGTTAAGACAAAAAATCGGGGACCGGGGTGTCCCCGGCGCCTTTTTGGTGACTTTTTCGGCGTCGAAAAAGTCACTCGCCCCGGGGGGCGAAACTCCCCATTCCTGGGGTGTGGGGCCCGCAGGCCCCACAAGCCATCGAATAGAATAGCAGCAATTCGGGAGAAGAAATGTTTCTCTCCCACCCGCCCGGCGATGGGCGAATCTCAGCCCATCGGTGCCTTGCGCTGGCCCAGCGCCATCAAAATAGCAGCAATTCGGAAGAAGAAAGGAAGGAAAAGGTATGGCATTTGAGAAATTAAAGGAGACATTGGAGCGCAACGGCTTTCAGGTGTCGGTGTTCGCCACAGGGGAGGAGGCGGCGGCCAACCTCAACCGGGAGATCGACGGCATCACCGTGGGCATGGGCGGGTCCATGACCATCGCGGACCTGGGGCTGAAGGAGAGCCTCTCCACCCACAACGTGGTCTTCAGCCACGGCTACACCCCCTGCTCCCCGGAGGAGTGCCAGGCCATGGCCGCGGCGGCGGAGGTGTACATCCTCTCCGCCAACGGCATCGCCGAGGACACCGGGGAGATCCTGAACATCGACGGCAACGGCAACCGGGTGGCCTCCTCCCTCTACGGCCACCGGAAGGTCTACTTTGTGGCCGGGAAGAACAAGGTGTCCCCGGACTTTGCCAGCGCCCTCCACCGGGTGCGGAACGTGGTGGCCCCCAAGAACGCCCAGCGGCTGAAGCGCCAGACCCCCTGCGCCGCCAAGGCGGACCGCTGCTACGACTGCCACAGCCCCGACCGGATCTGCCGGGCCCTGGTGGTATTCTACCAGAAGATCCGCCCCATGGACATGGAGGTGGTGCTGGTGGACCAGGAGCTGGGGTACTGATCCCGCGGCAGGAGCGGTGAGGCGCGTCAGGATACGTTTTCAGTTGGGAGGTGGCGGCGTGGCAAAGAGAATATGGCCCGGGCTGCTGGCGCTGGTCCTGGCGCTGAGCGGCTGCGCCTCCCTGCTGGAGCGGGACTACAGCGTGGTGGAGCCCTACGCCGACAGCTACTGGGACACGGAGGAGGACGCCCTCCGGGCAGAGAGCTACCAGGAGCTGGTCAACTCCCTGCTGATGCTGGTGGAGCAGCGGTCCGAGGAGGGGACCATCCGCTTCTACACCGACTCCGATGCCCCCTATTCCCAGGTGGTGGAGGCCTCCCGGGAGGTCCGGGAGGAGACGGCTCTGGGGGCCTACCTGGTGGAGGAGATGTCCTTCCTCTACCAAAGGACTGAGGACCACTGCACCCTCACCTGGAACATTACCTATCGTGAAGGGGCGGAGGACCCGGACAGCCTGATGACCTTGTCCGACGCCCAGTCCCTGGTGGATCTGCTGCGCCTGGCGGTGCGGGAGGGCCACGAGAAGCTTACCGCCCGCTTCTCCTACGAAATCCCCCGGCAGGAGGCCATTGACGCGGTGGAGCAGCTGTGGCGGGAGCTGTGCGCCGTCCAGGCCGCGCCGGAGGAGCCCGCCCCGGGCGGCGGGGCGTCGGGGGAGCCTTCCGGGGACCAGGCGCCGCCGGAGGAGGCGGAGGCGCCGTCAGAGGCCGGCGAAGAGACGCAGAGCGGCGGCACGCCCCAGGAGGAGGGCTCTGCGGAGGAGGTCCCCGCGGCGGAGACAGAGCCGGAGTATCCCCCCTGCCCCTGGGAGATCCGGTTCTACCCGGACCGGGACACGGCGGAAATCGTGGAGATTTTGCTGGCGGAGCTCCCGCCTGTCTAGGCCGAAGCTCCCACGGCGGAGATTAAATGATAAAACCTGCCGGAGAACGTGAAATTGTAGTTGACAAGGGGGAAAAACCTTGCTATAATACACACGTTCTGCGGGCGTAGCTCATCTGGTAGAGCGCCACCTTGCCAAGGTGGAGGTAGCGGGTTCGAGCCCCGTCGCCCGCTCCAGAACAAAAGCCCCCAACCGTGAGGTTGGGGGCTTTTGTTCTGGAATGGATAATGTGCATCGAACCCGCTGCCTCCACCTGCGCCGGAGGCGCGTTCAATCCGAGGCCGGCAGGGCTCCTGCGAAAGGCCCTCGGGCCTTTCGTGGGATGCCGGGAAGCGGGTTCGAGCCCCGTCGGGGTCCAGGAAAGCGCCCGCTGCCTCCACCTGCGCCGAAGGCGCGTTCAATCCGAGGCCGGCAGGGCTCCCGCGAAAGGCCCGAGGGCCTTTCGTGGGATGCCGGGAAGCGGGTTCGAGCCCCGTCGGGGTCCAGAGAAGCACCCGCTGCCTCCGCCCGGCGGATCAGGCCGGAGCCCGCTGCTGCCGCCGCTGCATCCGGGACCAGTTGGCGAAGCCGTACAGGTCGTTGAAGAAAAACATGATAAAGCACACCAGAACGGAGACGTAAGAGCTGTCCTCCCGGGTGGCCATGGCCCAGAGGATGATCAGGATCACGTCGTTGGCGGCATAGGCCAGGGCGTGGTAGGGGCTGCGGCGGAAGGTGAGGTACACCGCCAGGAAGCTGGTGGTGACGGAGATGGTGCTGGGGAGCAGGTTGGCGGTGTGGAAGGCACGGAGGATGAAGAAAAACGCTACGGTCACCGCAAGGGCCGCCGCCAGCATGGCGGCGATCTCCCGGCGGTCCACACGGTTTACGGTCACCTCCGCCCGGTTGCCGTTGTAGGGGTTCCGCATCCAGGAGATCAGGGCGAACAGGGCCATGGGAGCGGTCATCCCCAGATAGGTGATCATCTCCCCGTAGTAGGCGAAGGTGAAGGACACCACGCCGTAGAGAAGGCTGAACACGATCATCAGCAGCGGCCCCACGGGGTTGCCCTTGGCGTTGAAGATCAGGGACGTGGCCCCGATGAGGGAGGCCGCCAGGGTCAGATACTGCTCCCGGTCAAAGGCGAAAAAGGCCAGAAGGATCATCGCCGTGGAGATCCCCCACAGGGCCAGCTCCAGGGCGGAAAAGTAGCTTCGGAGGAAACGGATCGCTTTCATAGATACACCTCAGAATCGCAAAAAAATAAGCATCCCATACACATCTCCAGAGACCTACGGATGTGTATCGAATGCTGTCGCATTTTGTTACCCGGTGGCAACTGCGCTAATATAACATACTCCCCTCCAAAAAGCAAGCCCTTTTTTCGGCCGCGGGCAAAAAAACGGGATGGCCGCTGCCATCCCGTTTTCCCTTTACCAGGTGCTGTTTTCCCCGTCGGTGAGGACGCCGTCCCGGTCATGGACCCGGGCGTTGTCCAGCATCTGCTGGAAGCTGGTGGTGTTGGCGGTGTTGGTGCGGCTGTTGTTGGCGTTATTGCCGTCCAGAGCGTCCTGTACGCCGTCCACCGCGTCCCCTACCGCGTCGCCCACGTCGTTCGCCGCGTCCTTCAGGTCGTCGCCCACGCTGTTGTGGTTGTTGTTGGCGGTGCCGTTATTGTTGGCGCCGTTGTTGGCGGTACCATTGTTTGTGGTCCCATGATTGTTGGTGCCGTTGTTCGTGGTGCCATTGTTGGTCGTCCCGTTATTGGTGGTACCGTTGTTTGTGGTCCCATTGTTGGCGGCGCCGTTGTTCTTGTTGTCCTGGTTGCCGCAGGCGGCCAGAGACAGGACCATCGCCGCGGCGGTCAGAAAGATCGCCAGCTTCTTTTTCATCCGTTCTCCCTCCTTCTCCTGGTCTGCGCCGATGGCGCTGGAGGTAGTATTTGCGGAGAAACGGATTTTACCGCTGGCGTTTTTTTGCAAAACACCCAGTTTTTTTGTTTCCGGAGATAAAACGCTATATTCCTCTGATGTATGCTGTTTCCTATGCGCTGACCATAAGCTCAGCCCGTCACCCGGAAGTCGTGGTTTTGGGCGGCCCGCTGCCGCCGCTCCTTCTCCCGCCCCAGGGCCTCCAGGGCCGAGAGGATGATCTGGTTGGACAGGAGGAAGCCCTCGGCGGTCAGGCGCCACCGGCCGTCCTCCTCCACCGCCCAGCCCCGGGCCCGGAAGGGCTCCAGAGCGGCGGCAATGGGGGCGAAGGGCAGGCGGAACCGGCTCTCAAACTCCTGCCGCCCGATGCCCCGGGCGGTCCGCAGGCCCAGCATCAGATACTCCGTGTCCCGGTCCCGGGGCGGGATGCGCTCGCTCTCCGCCAGCACGCTCTCCCCGGTCTCCACCCCCCGGCAGAAGGCCTCCAGGTCCCGGACCCAGGCGTAGCGCACGTCCCCGAAGTCGGAGTGGGCCCCGGGGCCGAAGCCGGCGTAGGGCTGTAAGGTCCAGTACTTCATGTTGTGCCGGGACTGGCGGCCCGGCTTGGCGAAGTTGGAGATCTCGTAGTGCTCGTACCCCGCCGCCGTCAGGCGCTGGGCCGCCCAGAGGTACATGTCCGCCTGGAGGTCGTCGTCGGGCAATTCGAGCTCCCCCTGGCGCTGCCACAGGGGGGTGCCCTCCTCCACCTTCAGGCCGTAGCAGCTCAGGTGCTCCGGCTCCAGGGCCAGGATCTTCTCCACCGTGGACTGCCAGCTCTCCAGGCTCTGGCCCGGCAGGCCGTAGATCAGGTCCAGGGACAGGTTGCCGATCTTCCCCCGGCGGACGGCCTCCACCGCCGCCTCCGCCTGCGCGAAGGTGTGGACCCGGCCGATGGTCCGCAGCTCCCCGTCGTCGGCGGACTGGACCCCCAGGGAGATCCGGTTGATCCCCGCCCGGCGCAGGGCGCTGACCGTCCGTTTGTCCGCCAGACTGTCCGGGTTGGCCTCCAGGGTGATCTCCGGGTCCTTCGTCACCTGGTAGCCGTGAAACACGGCTTTCACTATTTTCTTCAGCCGCTTCACCCCCAGGTAGGAGGAGGTGCCGCCGCCGAAGTACACCGTGTCCACCGGGTTGGCCCGGCACCGGGGGGCCAGCTCCTCCAGCTGCCGGATCAGGGCGGACACGTACCGGTCCATGGCCTCCTCCGCCCCCGCCAGGGAGTAGAAGTCGCAGTAGATGCATTTGCTTTTGCAGAAGGGGATGTGGATGTATAATCCCAGGGTGGGAGGCAAACAGGACACCTTCTTTCCTTTCACATTTGTGGGGGCTGCGGCCCCCACACGCCTGTTTTTGATGGCGCTGTGCCAGCGCATGGCACCGGTGGGCTGAGATTCGCGTATCGCCGGGCGGGTGGGAAAGAAGCATGTTTCTTTCCGAAACCTCGAAGGGGCTCCGCCCCCAAACCCCGGGTCACTTTTTGTGCGGACAAAAAGTGACCAAAAAACCGCACGGGAGGAGAAACCCTTTCGATGGGGTTTCTCCCCCGTGACCCCCTCTTCCGCGACGACACAAAGGGGGGCGCCCGCCCCCCTTTGGAAACCCCCGCATATCCTCCAGTCTCTCTGTTCGACGGTGGAAGCGCCTCGCAGGGATTGCCCGCCGGGAGTCCGGCGTTCAAGCGTTTTCGCCAACGGCGAAAACCTTGGCGCAAGGGCGGATTCATTCCGCCCGCGCAAATGAAATCTTGAGGGGTCCCCGGGCAGTCCATAGGACTGTCCGGGGGAGAATCCAAAGAGGGGGCCGCAGCCCCCTCATTGGTCGTCGCGGGGGTGGGGTTCATAGGGGAGGGACCCCATCGAAAGGGTCCCTTCCCTATGCGTGCTTAAGTGCCCAGGATGGGTATTGCCTACTTTTCCCACGAGGGAAAAGTAGGTCGGGGTGTGGGGGCGAAGCCCCCGCGGCATTTCAATCAGCCACCGACACCGTCACCCGCTCCACGCCCGCCATGGCCCGCTGGATGAGCCCCTCGATGTCCAGGGCGGACTCGTACTGGACCACCTCCTCCAGCACCGGGTGGGTCCGGGGGTGGCGGGGGGTGAAGACGGTGCAGCAGTCCTCATAGGGCAGGATGGAGGTGTCGAAGGTGCCGATCTTCCGGGACAGGCGGACGATCTCCTCTTTGTCCATGCCGATAACCGGCCGGAGCACCGGCATGGCGCAGGCGTCGTCGGACACCGTCAGGGCGTCCATGGTCTGGCTGGCCACCTGGCCCAGGCACTCCCCGGTGACCAGGGCCTTGCACCCGGTCCGCCGGGCCACCCGCTCCGCCAGGCGCATCATGAACCGGCGCATGATGAGGGTGAAGTGGTCCTCCGGGCAGGCCCGGCGGATCTCCTCCTGGATCTCCGTGAAGGGGATGATGCTGAGCGTCATCCGGCCGCACCAGGGGGTCAGCTCCCGGGCCAGGGCAATGACCTTCTCCTTGGCCTGCTGGGAGGTGTAGGGCGGGGAGAAGAAGTGGACCAGCTCCAGCTGGACGCCCCGCTTGGCGATCATCCAGGAGGCCACCGGGCTGTCGATGCCCCCGGAGAGGAGGCTCACCGCCTTGCCCCCCATGCCGATGGGCAGGCCACCGGCCCCGGGCTCCGACGGGCCGTGGACGTAGGCCGCCTTCTCCCGGACCTCCACGTGGACACACAGCTCCGGGTCGTGGACGTCCACCTTCAGGTGGGGGTAGGCGTCGTGGAGGGCGCCGCCCACGTACTGGGAGATCTCCATGCTGTTCATGGAGAAGTGCTTGTCCGAGCGCTTGGTCTCCACCTTGAAGGTCTTCGCCTTAGCCAGCTGGTCCCCCAGGTAGCTCTTGGCGCAGGAGACCATGGCGTCCTTGTCCTTGGGGCAGGGCCGGGCCCGGGTGACGGCGATGACGCCGAAGACCCGCTTGCACAGGGCGTAGGCCTCCTCCATGTCGCAGCCCTCTCCGGCGGGCTCCACGTAGATGGTGCTCTGCCGGGAGACCACCTGAAATTTGCCGCAGTGCTGGAGCCGGCGGCGGATGTTGCTCATGAGCTTGTCCTCGAAGGAGCGGCGGTTCAATCCCTTGAGCACCACCTCGCCAAGCTTCAGCAGAATGATCTCGTTCATATCGTAACGGTTCCTTTCCGTGTGTGTTTGCTGTGCGAAAACGCAACAAAACGGCCATGTGCCGCCTCCGGCGGCACGGACTGACATTTACCTTATTATAGTCCAGAGATGGGGGCTTGTCCAGCGGAGAAGGCGGAAAAGGCGGCCCTGGTTGTCAGGCCCGCCCCTTCCGCCGCAGCAGCTCCACCAGGCGGCGCACCGCCTCCGTCTCCTCCTCCGTCAGCCCGTCGGTGTGGATCACGCCCCCCTCCCGGCGGTCCGGGAACACCAGCTCGTCCACGGATAGGTCCAGCAGGGCCATGATCTGGAACAGCAGGGGCACGGAGGGCTTCCGCCGGGAGCCCTCGATGTTCTTCAAATGGATGGGGGTGATATCCAGCAGCTCCGCCAGCCTCTCCTGGGTGAGCCCCCTGGCCATCCGGGCGGCCCGGATGGCCTCCCCCAGCGCTCTCGCTTCCTCAGACATTTTCTCTCAGCTCCCTTTACCGGTATCTTAAAGATAAGATCCCCACTTGCAAATTTTCTTAAAGATTACTATAGGGGGCCCATCCCTGGCAGAGATGGAGAAGGAGGAATTTTGTTATGCGGAAGAGATGCTTCGCGCTGTGCATGGCGGCGCTGCTGCTGCTGACCGCCTGCTCAGAGGAGCGGACCGCCGACCCCGGCGGGGAGCCCGCGGTCTCCCCGGAGAGCGCGGGGAATACGGCCCATGAGGAGACGACGCCGCCCGCCGGGGAGACGGAGGAGGAGAGCGTGGAGGTCGTCGTGGAGCCCTACGCCGACATCAGGTATTTTGAGGACGACCCCGGCAGCAAAGAGGTCTATGAGGCGGGAACCTTCCGGGAGGAGGATATCTACACCTTTACCTTTAACGAGGGGACGGTCCTGGAGGGGAGCGAGGAGCTCCAGGCTCAGATCATGGAGGAGGGGAAGAACCCCGGCCTGGGCGTCCGGGCCCTCCATGAGCAGGGGATCACGGGAGAGGGGGTCCGGGTGGCCATCATCGACCAGAACCTGCTGCTGGACCACCCGGAATTCGCCGGAAAGATCGAGGACTATTACGACACGGGCTGTGACCAGCCTGCGGACAGCGGCTCCATGCACGCCCCGGGGGTGACTAGCCTGCTGGTGGGGGAGAGCATCGGCGTGGCCCCGGGGGCCACGGTGTACTTCGCCGCGGCGCCCTCCTGGAACGGGGACAGCGCCTACTACGCCGACGGCCTCAACTGGATCGTTGAGCAGAACGAGAAGCTGCCGGAGGGGGAGAAGATCCGGGTGGTGTCGGTGTCGGCGGCGCCCTCCGGCGAGTGGTCTCCCTTTACCGAGAACCTGGAGATGTGGGATCAGGCGGTGGAGGCGGCCCAGGCGGCGGGCATCGTGGTGCTGGACTGCCGGACAGGTGAGGAGACAGGCTTTATTGCCTCTGCCTTTTTTGATCCGACAGCCCGCGAGGACCCGACAGCATGTACCGGGGGATGGCCCAGCAATCCAATGACCGTGTCATCCTCTGAGATTGGTGTCCCCTGCTCTTACCGGACGGTGGCCGAGGAGTACTGGGAGGGGGAGATCTCCTACCAGTATGACGGGAGCGGCGGGCAGAGCTGGGGCATCCCCTACGCCGCCGGGGTGCTGGCCCTGGGCTGGCAGGTGGCCCCGGAGCTGGACGGCGAGACGATGCTCCAGCTCCTGAAGGATTCCTGCGCCACCGCCCACGATGGGAGCCGTATCATCGACCCCGCGGCCTTTATTGAGGCGGTGCGGGAGGCCCACGGCCAGAGCTGAGAAGCGGCAGCGCCCTTGCGGTTTTCTCCCGGCTGTGGTATGATTTTCCCAAAACTGAGGAACCGAGGGAGCCAATATGAGACCGTACCGCCACCGGGTGAACTACTACGAGACCGACAAGATGGGCATTACCCACCACGCCAACTACATCCACTGGATGGAGGAGGCCCGCATCGACTTCTTAGACCAGATCGGCTGGGGCTATGACCGGCTGGAGGCGCTGGGGGTGGTGTCCCCGGTGATCGCCGTCCAGTGCCAGTACAAGGCGTCCACCACCTTCAACGACCGGGTGGATGTGGCCGTCTCCGTCCGGGGATACCGGGGCCCCGTCTGACCATTGGCTACGAGATGCGGAAGGAGGACGGGACCCTGGTGCTTACCGGGGAGAGCGAGCACTGCTTCCTGGACCGGGAGGGGAAGTTCCTGCGGCTGGCCAAGGCCCTGCCGGAGTTTGACGAGGCCCTCCGGGCCCAGGCGGCGCTGGGCGAGAAAAGCGGAGAGGCGAAATGAGAATGACCCCCGGCGGGCATAAGCCCGCCGGGGGTCTCACTTTGGTGTTTTATCCGTGGGACAAGCTGGGCATACGGCAGGGGAGGCGGGAGAAGGGGTCCTCCCTCCCCGCCAGGACGAAGAGGGTGGTGTCCTCCTCCCGGAGGGGGGCCGCCTCCCACCCGTCAGGGTCCAGGGGGGTGAAGCCCAGCTCCACCCGGCGGATATCAGGCCCCGCCAGACCGGCCAGCGCCGCCTCCAGGTCCGTCTCCGGCGGGCAGAACAGGTCGTGGACCACCAGGGTCTCCCCCCGCGCCTCCGCCACCGCCGCGCACCGCAGGTCCGGGAGGTACCGGACACAGCCCTTCAGGAAGGACCCGCAGTAGAACATGAGGAAGCCCCGGTTGTCCAGCATGGGCAGCTCGCAGAAGGGGTTCCCCAGGGCGTAGCGGTCCAGCAGGAGGTCCAGGTCCTCCCGCCGGTCCACGTCCAGGGGCCGGGCGGTCCCCCGCCCGCCGGAGAAGGGGCGGCTGTGGACCGTCTCCACGCCGGGGCGAAAGCCGAATTTGGGGTAGAAGTCCAGCACGGAATCGTTGGCGTAGAGGTACGCACCGTCGAACCGGTCCCGCCACTGGTCCAGAACCGTCTCCAGCAGCCGGCGGCTGTACCCCCGGCCCCGGAAGGCCGGGGCGGTCATGACGGTGCCGAGCTGAATGTACCGCCGGGGCCGGCCCTGGAAGCGGGTGTCCAGCACGTTCACCGACACGTTGGCGGCAGCATGGCCGTCCACGGTCAGCAGATAGGGGATGTACCGCTCCCCCCACCAGCCGCCCCGGTACCAGGGCTCGAAATCCAGGTCGAAGGTCTCCCGGGCTAGGGCGAAAAATCCCGCCCGGAGGTCCGGGTCCTCCCGGACGTCGGTGTGAATCTGTTCTGTGGACATAGCGCCCTCCTCTCCGCATGACAAAAAGCGGCCCCCGGAACCGCCGGGGGCCGGATATTTTTGCTGTGTGGTCGCGGTCAGCTCTTGACGATGAGCTTGTGGCCGCACTTGGGACAGGTGATCTCAATCTTGCCCTTCCCCGCCGGCACCCGGCAGATGGTCTTGCAGTTCTTGCAGGTGAAATAGCGGTGCTCCTTGTCTGCCCGGCGGGCCTTGGCCCCGGCAGCGCGGCTCTTCAGGGGCAGCCACCAGTTCAGAAACCGCTGGTTCTCCGCCCGGCGCTTGCTCAGGTTCCGGGAGAAGGTCCGCCACAGGATCAGAACCGCCAGAACCGTCATCAGCAGGCTCTGCAGGGTGTAGAGGAACCCAACGTTCGCCAGGGCGATGACGATGCCCCCCACCAGCCACAGGATCAGGTAGATCACCAGCAGGGCGATGTTCAGCTGGTCGGTGCCGTTTCGGCCGTACATGAACCGTGCCAGGGCGTTTTGTATCCGGTAGAAAAAGTTGCGCATGGAGAAAGGACCTCGCTTCCGCAGTCTTTTTCTTCCTAGTGTAGCGGCAAATTATGAACAAATAAAGGGGCGGCGAAAAATTTTCGCCGCCCTATGGGCTGATAGGCCGGGGACCGGGCCCTGCTGCCCGGTCCCGAAGCGGCCCTCAGTCCATCTCCTCCACGTGGCACACGTAGTCCAGAGTGCCCAGGGCCTGGATGATCTCCCGGTGGGTCTTGTAGGCCTTCAGCTCCCGGCCGCAGACGGTCATGGCCACGGAGTACACGCTCAGGCCGGAGCTGAGGTAGGCGGGGTTGGCCTCGATGTCGTCGATGCGCAGCCCCAGCCGCCGCACCACGTCCACGAAGTCCCGGAGGCTGGCCCTGCTGCTCAGCTCCAGGTGGATCTCGAAGTGGTCCGAGCGGTTTTTCAGGTACCGCTCCAGGGGCGGCAGGAGGGACAAGCCCCCCAGCAGGGCGGCGAAGGCCGCCAGGGCCACGGTGTACAGCCCCGCCCCCGCCGCCGCCCCCACGAGGCCGCAGGCCCACAGCCCGGCGGAGGTGGTCAGGCCCTTGATCTGGCTGCGGGAGCTGAAGAGGACGGAGCCGCCGCTGATCATGGCGGCCCCCACCACCGCCGCGGCGGTGATCAGGGGGAAGCCCTGGCCCCAGGCCGCGGACAGGGACGTGTCGATGAGCATGGCGGAGGCGGCGGCCAGGCCCACCAGCAGGAAGGTCCGCAGGCCGGCGGCGTGGCGCTTGGCGGACCGCTCCCAGCCGATGACGGCGGCCAGGACCGCCGCCAGGGCGATCCGCAGGACCACGGCCCCGGCGGTGAGAGAGGCGGACCAGGGGCCCAGCAGGGCGGCGATGGGGTCGGTGACGGTGAGAAAGGTATTCATGGCTCAAAACCTCCTTCTTGCGGCGTCGCCCCGGCGGGGGCCGATGGCCGCCAGCTGGCTCTGGGCGGCCTCCAGAAAGGCCAGCTCCTCCTCTGAGGGGCGGTTCTCCCGGGCGGGGAGCTCCGCCTGGATGGCCTGGATGCGGGCGATGAGGACCTCCACCGGCGCCTTGCCCCGGCTCTCGGGGATGGCCTCCTCCGGTACCGCCTCCTCCAGGGTGGAGGGGTAGGACTTGGACAGGTACAGGCTCAGCTTGGCGCACCCCGGGCCCACCAGCTCATAGAGGACGCTGGAGGCCAGGATGATGGTCTCCAGGGCGCTGCCCGCCTCGCCCCCCAGGGTCCGGGCCCCCATGGCCGCCAGGCCGATGGCCACCCCGGCCTGGGGGATCAGGGCCAGGCCCAGCCAGTTGCGGACCTCCTTCGGGGAGCCCGCCGCCAGGCAGCCCAGCCAGGCCCCGGCGTACTTCCCCGCGATGCGGACCACGAAGTAGAGCACCCCCACCGTCAGCAGGGGCACGCTGCCCACCGCCCCGGAGGCGGAGAACAAGTCCCCCAGCTGGAAGGACAGTCCGGAGCGGACGAAGAACAGCAGGAGAATGGGCGGGCTGAAGTAGTTCAGCTGGCGGAAGAGCTTCTCGTCCCCGGTGAGGTTCATGTACACCGTGCCCATGGACATGCACCCCAGCAGGGGGGACACGTCCACCAGGGCGCAGATCCCGCAGAAGGCGAAGAGCAGGGCCACGGACACGATGAGCCGGTTGTCGGTGGACCGCTTTTTCGGCATCAGCAGCTTCAAAAGCCCGCCGAAGAGGCCCCCCAGCGCCAGCACCCCGGTGTTCACCGCCACCGGCTTGAGGACGCTGGCCAGAGAGAAGCCGCCGCTCCCCGCCGCCGCGGCCAGGGCCACGGAGATGGCCACGGAGTAGGCGATGAGGCCCACCACGTCGTCCAGGGCCACCACCTGGAGCAGGGTGTCCACAAAGGGACCCTTGGCTCCCAGCTGGCGAATGGTCATCATGGTGGAGGCGGGGGCGGTGCTGGCCGCCAGGGCCGCCAGGACGATGGAGAAGGACAGGTCCAGCCCCAGTACGCCCCAGGTCAGGGCGAACACCGCCGCCGAGGCCAGCAGGGACTCCGCCACGGTGACCACCACCACCCGGAGGCCGTTTTTCTTCAGGGTGGAGAACTGGAAAAACTCCCCGGTGCTGAAGGCGATGAAGGCCAGGGCCACGTCCGGCAGGAAGTCCATGCCGTCGATCACCGTCTGGGGCACCAGCCCCAGGCAGCAGGGACCCAAAAGGATGCCGGAGAGAATGTAGGCCGTCACGTCAGGCAGCCGCAGACGCTTGGTCACCCTGGTGGCGGCGAAGCCTGTGAAGAGCATGAGGGCGATGGAGATGACCACGGCCGCGGCGGCAGAGACGTGGCCTGCGAGATAGGAACCGATCATGGGAAGCCCCTCCTTTCAAAAACCGGCCCGGGCCGGGCCCGGACCCCTTGCTTGTTGGTGTGGTTTATGATATAGTGGAGCTGACATAAATGCAAATTATTCTTTTTTAGCAGGACATAATAAGAATTTATGGAGGGGCTATGCTGGGAGGAAAGCTGAACACGCTGCTGGCGGTGGTGGAGCAGCAGAATTTTACCAAGGCGGCCAAGGCCCTGGCCCTGACCCAGCCGGCGGTGAGCCACCACATCCGGGAGCTGGAGGAGGAGCTGGGGGTCCAGCTCATCGTCCGCCGGGGAGGCCGGATTATCCTGACGCCGGAGGGGGAGATCGCGGTGAAGTACGCCCGGCGGATGAAGGCGCTGTACGACAAGCTCCACACGGAGCTCATGAACACGGAGCGTGGGAGGAAGCAGCTCCGGGTGGGCATCACCCACACGGCGGAGAGCAATCTGACGGCGGAGGCCCTGGCTAAGTGCAGCGAGGAAAACCCCGGCCTGAGCATAACGATTTTGACAGACACCATAAAAAATCTTTATGATATGCTCTCCAGCTACGAGATCGACATGGCCATCGTGGAGGGGAATCCGGCGGAGGAGGGGCTGCGGTCGGTGATGCTGGACACGGACCACCTGCTGTGCGTCATGTCGGTGAACAACCCCCTGTCCCGGCGGGCCATGGTGACGCTGGAGCAGCTCAAGCGGGAGCGGATGATCCTCCGCCTGCCCACCTCCGCCACCCGGGTCCTCTTCGAGGCCACTCTGCGGAGCATCAACGACGCCATCGAGAACTTCAACGTCACCCTGGAGGTGGACAACATCGCCACCATCAAAGACCTGATCCACAAGGACCTGGGGGTGTCCATCCTGCCCAAGAGCGCCTGTATGGATGAGCTGCGGAAGGGGAAGATCGCCGCGCTGCCCATCGAGGACCTGAGCATGGTCCGGGAGACCCGGCTGGTCTACCACAGGGACTTCGGGGACAACGACATCCTGGAGGCCATCGTCCGGGCGTACCAAAAGACAGCCGGGACCTATGATTAGAACCATAATTTTCGGGGGTGAGACCCCCGAACCCCGCTCAGATGGCGCTGGCACAGAGCCGTCAAAACGAGGAGGCGTGAGGACTTCGGTCCTCACGCCTCTTTGCGCTTACACCTGTTGTTCCCCCTCCTGGGTGGAGGCGGCCTGGGCGGGGGCGCCGGCCTCGGCCTTGCCGTCCCCGGCGGCCTTCACCTCCACGGTCACCGGCCGGGAGGCGGCCATGCTGCCGCCCACCACGCCGGAGAGCAGGGCGGTGATGTCCAGCCCCGTGGACTCCTTCACGCCGTCCATGATCTGGCTGGCGCTGCTCATCACGTCCTTCACCAGCTTGGTGGAGTTGCCGTCGCCGTACATGACGATCTTGTCGGTCTGGGCCAGAGGGGCGGCGGCGTTCTTCACCACCTCGGGCAGGGCGCTCAGGTACATCTCCAGCACCGAGGCCTCGCCCATCTTCCGCTGGGCCTCGGCCTTCTTCTCGATGGCCTCCGCCTCCGCCAGACCCTTGGCCCGGATACCCTCGGCCTCCTGTTCCATGGCGAAGCGCAGGGCGTCGGCCTCGGCCTTCCGGGCCTCCGCCTCCTTCACTGCCTCGTAGGCCTTGGCGTCGGCCTCCCGCTGGCGGCGGATCAAGTCGGCCTCGGCCTCCTTCTCCGCCTTGTACTTCATGGCGTCGGCCTGCTTGCGGATCTCCGCGTCCAGCTGCCGCTCCCGCAGGGCGATCTCCTTCTCCGCCAGCTCCGACTCCTTCTCCTTCCGGGCGATGTCGGCGCTGACCCTGGTGACCTCGATGGTCTTGCGCTGGGTCTCCTGCTGGATGGAGTAGGCGGCGTCGGCCTCGGCCTTCTTGGTGTCGGCCTTCACCTTCATCTCCGCCTGCTGGATGGCCAGGGCGGCGTCCTGCTCGGCGATCATCTTCTCCGCCTGAACCTTCACCGCGTTGGCCTCCTGCTGGGCGTTGGAGGTGGCGATGGCAATGTCGCGCTGGGCGTTGGCCTTGGCGATCTGGGCATTCTTGCGTATCTGCTCCACGTTGTCGATACCCATGTTCTCGATGGTGCCGGCCCCGTCCTTGAAGTTCTGGATGTTGAAGTTCACCACCTCGAGACCCAGCTTCCGCATGTCGGGCACCACATTCTCGGTGATCTTCCGGGCCACGCCCTGGCGGTCCTGGACCATCTCCTTCAGGCCCACAGAGCCCACGATCTCCCGCATGTTGCCCTCCATCACCTGGGTGACCAGGCTGACCAGCTCCTCCGGCCGCTTGCCCAGCAGGGCCTCGGCGGCCAGCTGCAGCAGCTCCGGGTCGGAGCTGACCTTCACGTTGGCCACGCCGTCCACGGTGACGTTGATGAACTCGTTGGTGGGGACCGCCTCGCTGGTCCGCACGTCCACCTGCATCACCCGCAGGCTCAGCTTATCCACCCGTTCGAAGAAGGGCACGCGCCACCCGGCCTTGCCGATGAGGATGCGCTTGCGGCCCAGGCCGGAGATGATGTAGGCGGTGTCCGGCGGCGCCTTCAGGTAGCCGGTGAAGAACAGCAGCAGGAGCAGCAGGACCACTACGCCGATGATGATGTACGTTGTCATAATTTCTCCTCCTTATCAATATCCCTTTCTCTCGCCGTATGTATGTCTGTGTCTGTTTCCGCCCCCTCCGGGGCGGTGGGTACGGACTTGCGCTTGGGTACAGTATAGCCCGGCCGGGCCGTCCGTGTCAAAAGGAAGAAGCTGGTTTTTTCGCACCCGGGTACGAAAAAAACGAGACCTCTACCCCTGGTAAAAGTCTCGTTAAAATCTTGATCAGAGATCTCTGCGCGTCCCGGGCCTTGTGGGCCGTGCTGGCGGTGCGCACCCCGGCGGCTGCCGGGGAACTACTCCCTTTTGACAGTTTCTATTCTAGCATATCCCCTGCCGGGGCGCAATGGGAATACTGACAAATCTTTAACAGGATTTTTTGTGCATCCCGGAGAGGACCGCTACGCTCCGGCAAAAAATTTTCCCGAAAGGCGCGGAAAACGCTTTACAAGTGGTATACTGTTTGATACACTATACTTCCTGTTATAAGCATCTGCTGCGGTGGAGCGGCGGAAGGCGGGACAGAGACGCTTCCGGCGGCAGCCGGGAGAGAAACAGAGAACGGGGAAACGAGCGGGATATGAACGAGAATTTTGCGCGGGTGCTGAGCCTTCTCCGCCAGGAGAAGGGCGTCAGCCAGCGGAAGGCGGCGGGAGAGCTGGGGATCAGCCAGGCCCTCCTCAGCCACTATGAAAACGGGGTCCGGGAGCCGGGGCTGGCCTTTGTCACCCGGGCCTGCGACTACTACCACGTGTCGGCGGACTACCTGCTGGGCCGCACCCTGACCAGGGACGGCGCGGTGATCGAGGCGGAGGAGCTCCTGGACGCCAGCGAGGGCCGGGAGAGCCTGAAGGGCAGCATCATGGCCAAGCTCCAGAAGAAGCTGCTGGTGAACGCCGTCAGCCTCTACTTCGACCTTCTGGGACGCACCGGCAGCCGGGAGGCGGTGGGCGAGGCCGGGGCCTACCTCTCCGGGGCCATCTACCAGCTCTACCGGCTGTTCTACCGCCAGGCCGGCGGCAACGACAGCTACTTCTCCCTGGACCGGGAGGCCTTCGACTTGGACCAGGTCTCCGCCGAGATGACCCGGTCCCGGGTCCGCTACGCCAAGGCCCTGGGGGACAAGGAGCTGCGGGAGAAGTTCCCTGCGGTGGACGCGGAGACGCTGGCCCAGGAGTTTCCTGGGCTGAGCCAGAGCGTGGCGCAAGTTTTGCACTCTGTGGATGAGAGGGTCGGAAAGGGAGAGTAGGGTGCTTCGGCCCTCCGGGCCGAGGGGACGTTTTGATCTGTCTGTGCCAACGCATCTGGCCGATGCAGGGCTGATTCGCCCATCGCCGGGCGGGTGGGAACGAAACATGTTTCTTTCCGAAATTTTATGGGGCTTTCAGCCCCACACCCTGAGTTACTTTTTGCTCGTGCAAAAAGTAACCAAAAACACGCACGGAGGGAGAAACCCTTTCGATGGGGTTTCTCCCCCGTGACCCCCTCTTCCACGACGACACAAAGGGGGCTTGCCCCCTTTGGAAACCCCCGCAGGAGAAGCGGCTTGTCCTGGTCGGCGATGGATACTCCCGGGGGTGCGCCTAACAGGGAGTTTTATTGGTGGAGACCGGGAACAGCAGAGCCCTGGAAAGCGCCAGCGTCTCCTGAAACACAAGCTCCATCTCCATGGAGGTCATTCGGATTCCCAGCTCCTGCTGGCGGCGCAATAGCTTTTTCTGTGCCCCCGTGATCCCGTCCTCCAGCGTCTTTTGGAGCGCATCCTGCTCCTTGCTCAATTCCTGATACGCAGGCTCCTCCAAAATTCGATCCAGCTTCCTGAGGATAACATCCTCAAAAAGACTTTTTTCGTATGCGTTCATAGAATTGCCTCCAATAAGTGTCTTTATTAGGTTGGTCATAGGGACCACCTAAAATTCTCAATCTTCGAACTTCTCTTTTATTATATTCGCAGATATCGAACTTGTCAAGGGGGTAGCTATGTTTTCAAAAGAAAAATTTGGTGCAAGATTATTAGAAGCTAGAAAGCGAAGCAACGAGACACAAACCGATTTGGCAAATTGCATTGAGACAACGAAAAGTCATGTCAGCGAGATGGAAAACGGGAAAAAGACCACCACAGCGGAGAAAATTGCTTTGATCTGCGAGCATTATAATATTTCTTCCGACTATCTGCTGGGCTTAACGGATGATCCTGAACCGAAGGGACAGAAAAAGAGATGATGGTATCTCTTTAAGAGGCCGGCAGGCGGAGCATCGTTGACCACCGGACTGTAGATTGGAAATAGAACGAAATTCAGTGGCAGAGCAGTATCAAATTTGATAGAATCCGATTGGACAAACAATCGGGGACCGGGGTGTCCCCGGCGGCGTTTTGGTCACTTTTTCGCCGTGGAAAAAGTGACCTGGGGTGTGGGGCCGGGGAGGCCCCACAAGCCATCGAACAGAATGGTAGTCATTCGGAGGAAAAGATGTTTCTCTCCCACCCGCCCGGCGATGGGCGAATCTAGGCCCATCGGTGCCCTGCGCTGGCACAGCGCCATCAAGAACGGGGGTGTGGGGGCTGCAGCCCCCACAAGCCATCGAACAGAATGGCAGTGATTCAGAGGAAGAACCCCTCCCCTGCCCCTCCCCTCTTGGCATAGAATAAAAAGGAGACCTCCATGGACGAGAACAACATCAGCGGCAGCAAACAATTTCATCTCCGCTCCGGCATTCTGGTGGGGATTTTCGCCCTGTGCCTGGGGCTGTTTATTGCGGTGCTCTACGACGCCCAGGTGGTGAACCACGACGCCTACCTGGCCCGGTCCTCCACCCAGGTCACCGCCTCGGAGACGGTGGAGGCGTCCCGGGGGATCATCACCGACCGCAACGGCAAGGTGCTGGTGAGCAACCGGGAGAGCTACACCATCACCATCGACACGGATCTGATCGAGGCGGCGGAGGGCGAGAGCCACGACGAGGCGGTGGCCCGGACGGTGCTGCGGCTGATCCGCCAGTGTCAGGCCAGCGGCGTGGAGTGGACCGACACCCTCCCCCTCTCCCGGACGGAGCCCTTCGTCTACACCACTGCCTCCGCCTCCTCCTCCCAGCGCAGCCGCCTCCAGCGGTACCTGTCGGAGAACGGGTGGTCCGACAGTGAGATCACTGCCGAGGCTCCCTACCCAGCCATGAGCGCCTCCCTTCAGGCCCAGCTGGGGGCGGTGAACAGCCAGCTCACCCCCCAGACCCTGATGGATCTGATGTGGGCGGACTTCGGCCTGGAGGACGCGGACCTGGGGTGCACCGAGGAGGAGGCCCGGCTGGTGCTGGGGGTCCTCTACGAGCTGGAGCTGCGCCGGCTGGTGGGCAACGGCTTCTATGTGGCCCCCTATGTTTTCACGGAGGATGTGACGGTGGACTTCATCTCCCTGCTCAACGACGGCGGCTTCGACGGCGTGGTGGTGGAGACCCGGTCCGTCCGGCAGTACGATACCGACTACGCCGCCCACATTCTGGGCCGCACCGGGGCCATCCAGAGCGCGGAGGAGCTGAACGCCCTCAACGCCGACTGGCAGGCGGTCCGGGACGCGGGAGAGGATACCTCCGCCTACCACCAATACGACATGGAGGACACCGTGGGCCGGGACGGGGTGGAGCAGGCCTTTGAGTCCTACCTCCGGGGGAAGGACGGCACCCGGCTGATCACCACCGACGAGGAGGGCAAGACCACCGGGGAGCTCTACTCCATCCAGCCGGAGCCCGGCGGCACCGTGGCCCTGACCATCGACATCGACTTCCAGGCCCAGGTGGAGGAGATCCTGGCCCGGAGGGTGGAGGAGATGAACGCCGAGGACGGGCTGGAGACCCGGGGCGCGGGAGCGGTGGTCCTGTCCGTGGAGGATTCCAGCGTCCTGGCCCTGGCCTCCTATCCCAACTACAGCCAGCGGACCTACGCCGAGGACCTGGAGGCGCTGTACGCCGATCCGGCCATGCCCTTCTTCAACCGGGTCACCGGCGGCACCTACGCCCCCGGCTCCACCTTCAAGCCCCTCACCGCCGTGGCGGCTCTGGAGGAGGGTATCATCACCCCTACCTCCATCATCAACGCTACCGGTGAGTGGAGATACCCCGGGTCCCCCAACGATGTCGCCCGCTGCTGGATCTACAGGAGTTACGGCGGCCGCCACGGCCGGATCAACGTCAGCCAGGCCATCACCGAGTCCTGCAACTACTTCTTTGCCGAGTTGGGCTATCAGCTGGGCCTGGACACCCTCAACGAGTATATCGCCGCCTTCGGCCTGGGCCAGCCCACGGGCATCGAGCTCGGGGAGAGCCTGGGGACCGCCCCGGAGGGCGAAGCGGGCCAGGATCTGGCCCCCTGGGCCGGCTTCGGCCAGGCGGATATGCTGTTCACTCCCCTTCAGACGGCCAACTACCTGGCCACCCTCCTCCGGGGCGGGACGCGGTATGACGTCCACCTGCTGGACACCGTCACTGCCTACGACGGCAGCGAGGTCCTCCACCGCCACGAATCCCAGGTCCTCAGCGAGTTTACGATCTCCGACGAGACCCTGGCGGCGGTGAAGAAGGGCATGGGGGATCTGGTGACCCGGGGCTCCATCTCCCGGTATTTTACGGACTGCATCGTCTCCGCCGGGGCCAAGACCGGCTCCGCCCAGACCGGCGAGGAGCTGGCCAACGGCCTGTTCATCTGTTTTGCCCCCTTTGACGACCCGGAGATCGCCGTGGCCATCGTCATTGAACGGGCTGACGCCGGTTCCGCCCTGTCCTCCACCGCTGTGGAGATCCTCAACGCCTACTTTGCCCCCGGGGATGTGGGGATCGCCCTGGTGCCCGAGGGGACCCTGCTGCCCTGAGGGACAGACGCTTAAAAACAACCTAGGCCCGGCCGCCATCCGCCTTCCGGCGGCCGGACCTCTTTCCCCATAGGGGAATATGGAAGGCGTTTCAGCGCCGCCTTTCACCGGCGGCAAGCGCGTGTAAGGAGAGAGAAACCCAATGGATATCCCTGTTTTTGATTCCCGCGACCTGCGATACAAGAGCCCCTTTGGCGCGGTGCCCTGCGGGACCATGGTGACGGCCACGGTCCGCCCCCTTCTCAGCGAGGGGTTCGACCATGTGACCATGGTGGTCTACGGCGAGTTTGCCGCCTCCCGCCGGGAGGTGGTCCTCACCCACGCCGGGACGGAGGGAGACCGCTGCCTCTTCACCGGGGCCTATATGGCCCCGGAGGAGCCGGAGCTGATCTGGTACTGCTTCCGGCTGGTCCGCCGGGACGGCCAGGTGGTCTGGCTGGGGAAAAACGGCTACTGCGGCGAGGGGGAGGCCCACAGCTGGCAGCAGACGGTCTACGACGACAGCCTCCCCACCCCGGACTGGTTCGGCAGGGGCGTGACCTACCAGATTTTTCCAGATCGCTTCCGCCGCACGGAGATCCCCGATCCCGCCGGGATGCTGGGGGACCGGTGGGTCCACCAGGAGTGGAACGAGCTGATGGAGTACCGCCCCGACGAGCGCGGGGAGATCCGCAACCGGGACTTCTTCGGCGGCAGTCTGGCGGGCATTGAGGAGAAGCTGGACTACCTAAAGGAGCTGGGGATCACCACCATCTATCTCTGCCCCATTTTTGAATCCGACAGCAATCACCGCTACAACACCGGGGACTACGACAAGGTGGACCCCATGCTGGGCGACGAGGAGGACCTGCGCCGCCTGTGTGAGAAGGCCCGGGCCCGGGGGATGCACGTGATGCTGGACGGTGTGTTCAACCACACGGGGAACAACAGCCGCTACTTCAACGCCCTGGGCGCCTACCCCTCCCTTGGGGCGGCCCAGAGCCCGGAGAGCCCCTACTACGACTGGTACAGCTTCCACCACTGGCCGGACCGGTACGACTGCTGGTGGGGCATCCACACCCTCCCCGCCGTCAACGAGAGCCGCCCCAGCTACATCGAGTTTATCATCGAGGGGGAGGACTCCGTCATCCGCCGGTGGCTCCGGGCGGGGGCCGACGCCTGGCGGCTGGACGTGGCCGACGAGCTCCCCGACGAGTTCATCGCCCGCATCCGCCGGGTCATCATGGAGGAGAAGCCCGAGGGCTTTCTGCTGGGGGAGGTCTGGGAGGACGGCAGCAACAAGATCGCCTACAGCCGCCGGCGGAAGTACCTCCTGGGCCGGGAGACCCACGGGCTGATGAACTATCCCTTCCGGGTCAGCGCCATGGACTACCTCCGGGGCGGGGACGCCGCCGCCTTCCGGGAGGCCATGGAGACCATCCGGGAGAACTACCCCCGGCCCGCCTTCTACAGCTGTATGAACATGCTGGGCACCCACGACAACCCGCGGATTCTCACCCTCCTGGGCACCTACCCCAAGGAGGCGCCCCCCACCCGAGACGAGCGGGCCCACTACCGGATGTCCCCGGAGGAGTACCACCGGGGCTGCCGCCTCCTCCAGACCGGGGCCATTCTCCTCTACGCCTTCCCTGGCTCCCCCACCATCTTCTACGGCGACGAGGCGGGAATGGAGGGCTACGAGGACCCCTTCAACCGGGGGACCTTCCCCTGGGGACGGGAGGACCGGATGCTCCAGCGGCGGTTCGCCCTGCTGGGCAGCCTGCGGAACAACCGCCGGTCCCTCCAGGAGGGGGAGCTCCGCTGGCTCCACGCCCAGGGCCACGGCCTGGCCTTTGCCCGGGAGCTGGCCGACGAGATCACCGTGGCCGCCACCAACGCCGGGGACGACCCCGTGTTCCTGTCCTTCGACTGGCCCGGGGGTCTGGCCACCGACGCCCTCACCGGACAGCAGTTTCTGGCCGTGGACGGCAAGATCACCATCTGCCTGCCCCCTCTGGACGGTGTCCTCCTGGTGTAAGGGCCTGACGCTTTACGCCCCCTCCCTTCCAAGGGCGGGGGCGTTTGTTTCACGTGAAACAAGGGGTGGTTTACGTTTCTTCCGAATGGGTGCCATTCTGCTCGGCAGCTTGTGGGGCCTGCGGGTCCCACACCCCGGGGCGGATGGCGTTGGGCTAGCGCACCTGGCCGATGCAAGGCTGATTTGCCCATCGCCGGGCGGGTGGGGGAGAAACATTTTTCTTCCGAATCGGTACCATTCTATTTGATGGCACCCGGGCCTCCCCGGCCCGGACCCGGGATTTTTGCGGGGGCTGCGCGCCCCCGAACCCCGCGGTTCAGGTCTTGTGGGGGCTGCCCGCCCCCACGCCCCTGGGGAGAAAGAAGTTTCGCCCTCCGGGGCGAGTGACTTTTCTCACGTGAGAAAAGTCACCAAAAGAACGCCGGGGACACCCCGGTCCCCGATTTTTGTCTCAATCGGTCTCTATCAGATTTGGGACATCTCTGCACCGAATTAGGTTTTTGTCATCTAATCTACAGTGGGGCTATCGACGCTACTTCGGTCTCCGGCCCTGTTAAAGGGTAGATGCTTCTAAAGATACTTGCCGAAATATGGTTCTTGGGACGCAACCTCGGGAGTATCCGTAAAAATTCAGGACAGGTCTCTTCTTATGCGGGGGATTCCAAAGGGGGACGGGCGTCCCCCTTTGCGTCGTCGTGGGGGTGGGGTACATAGGGGCGGGACCCCATCGAAAGGGTCCCGCCCCTATGCGTTTTTTTGGTTACTTTTTGTCCGTACAAAAAGTAACCCGGGGTACGGGGGCGGAGCCCCGCAAAGGTCGGGGCCCGGGGGTGAAACCCCCGACAGGCTGCGAGCAGAATCGCAGCGATTCGGGGGGAGAAATGTTTCTCCCCCGCCCGCCCGGCGGCACACGAATCTGAGCCCATCGGCGCCCTGCGCTGGCACAACGCCCATTTGAACGAGGAGCGGAGCCCCGTTCAAAAAATCAAAAATTATACTTGGGGAAAAATAAATCCAAATTCTTGTTGAAAACTCCCGCTTGTGTGGTATACTAAACTTAGTATGTCATGCTCCGGGGCCGGGACGGCCCCTTGCTCTTTGGAGGTGCCCTCATTGGGAAAGATCGTAGCCATTGTCAATCAAAAGGGCGGTGTGGGAAAGACCACCACCTGCGTCAGCCTCACAGCCGCCCTGAAGGAGAAGGGAAAGCGGGTTTTGCTCTGCGACTTTGACCCCCAGGCCAACGCCACCTCCGGTATGGGGGTGGACAAGCGGACCTCCCAGGGGGTCTACGACGTGCTCATCAACGGCGTGGCCCCGGACAAGCGGGTGGTCTCCACCCGGTACGGCGACGTCCTCCCCTCCTGCAAGGACCTGGCGGGGGCCGGTGTGGAGATGATCGCCATGGAGGGCCGGGAGTTCCTGCTCCGCCGTGCCCTGGAAGCCCTCTCCCCCAACTACGACTACATACTGATCGACTGTCCTCCCTCCCTGGAGCTGCTGACCCTCAACGGCCTGTGCGCCGCCGACAGCGCCCTGGTGCCGGTCCAGGGGGAGTACTTCGCCCTGGAGGGGCTCAGCGATCTGATGAACACCATCCGCATGGTCCGCCGGGGCCTGAACCCCCGGCTGGAGCTGGAGGGCGTGCTGATGACCATGTACGACAGCCGCACCAACCTGGCCGCCCAGGTGGCCGAGGAAGTGAAGCGGTACTTCCCGGGGAAGGTGTACGCCACCGTGATCCCCCGGAACGTCCGGCTCAGCGAGGCCCCCAGCCACGGCAAGCCCATCACCGGCTACGACCGGTCCTCCCGGGGCTACGAGGCCTATATGGCCCTGGCGGATGAATTTTTGCGCAAGACAGGCGACACGGAGAAAGGAGAGATCCATGGCAGGTAAGAAAACAGGTTTGGGCCGGGGCCTGGGCGCCCTGATCCCGGAGGATTTCTCCCTGAACGCCCCGGCGCCTGCCTCCACCCTGCCCATCTCCATGGTGGAGAGCTACGCCGGCCAGCCCCGGAAGCATTTTGACCAGGAGAAGCTGGAGGAGCTGGCGGACTCCATCCGGGAGCACGGCGTGATCCAGCCCCTGACCGTGCGGAAGCTCTCCTCCGGCTACTACCAGATCATCGCCGGTGAGCGGCGGTGGCGGGCGGCCCGGCTGGCGGGGCTGACGGAGATCCCCGCCGTGGTCATCGAGGCCGACGACCGCACCGCCATGGAGCTGGCCATGATCGAGAACCTCCAGCGGGAGGATCTGAACCCCATGGAGGAGGCGGAGGGCTACCACGCTCTGGTGGACCAGTACGGTCTCACCCAGGAGCAGGCGGCCCAGCGGGTGGGCAAGTCCCGGTCCGCCGTGGCCAACGCCCTGCGGCTGCTGAGCCTGGCCCAGCCGGTGCGGGACATGGTGGAGGCGGGAGTGCTCTCCGCCGGCCACGCCCGGGCCCTCCTCCCCCTCTCCCCCGAGCTCCAGGAGCAGGCCGCCTCCACGGTGGCCGCCTCCAACCTCAGCGTCCGCCAGACGGAGCAGCTGGTGAAGCGGCTGATGACCCAGCCCAAGGAAAAGCCGAAGAAGGACCCGGCGGCGGTGGACTACGTGGCTGAGGCGGAGCGGGACCTGTCCACCCGCCTGGGCCGGGCCTGCCATATCGCCCACGGGAAGAAGAAGGGGCGGATCGAGATCGAGTACTACGGCGTGGACGACCTCAACGACCTGCTGGAGGCCCTGGGGAAGCTGGGGGAGTAGCTGTTTCACGTGAAACATCCCCGCTGGCACTTTTATTTCAACGATCGACAAGGGAGTTCACTTTACCGGCTTTTCAGAGGGCTCCGCCCTCTATGCTGACCTTTCAGGGGCTTTGCCCCCGTACCCCTGTTATGTGGGGCCTCCCCGGCCCCACACCCCGGGTTACTTTTTGTACGGACAAAAAGTAACCAAAAAGCCGCATAGGGGCGGGACCCTTTCGATGGGGTCCCTCCCCTATGAACCCCACCCCCACGACGACACAAAGGGGGACGCCTGTCCCCCTTTGGAATCCCCCGCATAAGAAGAGGCCTATTCTGAATTCCTATGGATACTCCCGCAGGTGCGTTACAAGAAACATGCTTCGATTAGTACCTCTAGAAACATCTATCTCTTTAACAGGGCGGCAGCCGAAGCATCGTCAACAGCCCCGCTGTAGATTAGAAAAAGAACGTAATTCAGTGGCAGAGCAGTACCAAATTTGACAGAGACTGATTAGACAAAGGAATCCAAAACCTTGGTTTTGGCGGTTTTTCGGTTCACTTTTGGGCGTCCAAAAGTGAACCCCGGGGCGTGGGGGCGGGTAGCCCCCACAAAAACCAGGGGTGTGGGGCCATAGCTCCACAAAAACTATGATAAGCAGTATCTTCCCTGTTTGCCGGCAGGGCCCGGCATACGGCTGTGAAAAATACAAGGAGCCATATCATGTTAGACATCAAATTCATTCGTGAAAACCCCGACGCCGTTCGGGAGAACATC
>HHCFR05603__coassemble_551_pt1 | contig 32835 bp, 30 predicted proteins | sample HHCFR05603__metabat2_low_PE_030 | metagenome-assembled genome bin HHCFR05603 | reverse complement strand
GGGCCATGGACGTGATGGAAAAGCTGACGATCCTCACCGACGCCGCCAAGTACGACGCCGCCTGCACCTCCTCCGGGGCCCGCCGCAGCAGCCGCCAGGGGTACATCGGCAACACCTCGTCCTCCGTGGCGGGCTGCTGCCACACCTTCTCCGCCGACGGCCGGTGCGTGACCCTTTTGAAAGTCCTGATGACCAACTGCTGCGTCTACGACTGCAAATACTGCGTCAACCGCTGCTCCAACGACACCCGCCGGGCGGCCTTCACCCCGGAAGAGCTCTCGGAGCTGACCATCCAATTCTACCGCCGCAACTACATCGAGGGGCTCTTCCTGTCCTCCGGGGTGATGGTGAACCCGGACTACACCACCGAGCGGATGATCCGGTGCCTGGAGCTGCTGCGGGAGGGCCGCCGGTTCAACGGCTACATCCACGCCAAGGCCATCCCCGGCACGTCCCCGGAGCTGGTGCGGCGGCTGGGACTGCTGGCGGACCGGCTCAGCGTCAACATCGAGCTGCCCTCGGAGCGGGGGCTTCAGACACTGGCCCCCAACAAGACCCGGAAGGCTATCTTCCGGCCCATGGGCCTGATCACCAACACCCTGCGGGTGAACAAGGAGGAGCTGGTGAAGTACCGCCACGCCCCCCGCTTCGCCCCCGCCGGACAGAGCACCCAGATGATCATTGGGGCCACGGCGGACACGGACCGGCACATCCTCTCCCTGACCCAGGGGCTCTACGACAAGTACCGGCTCAAGCGGGTGTTCTACTCCGCCTACGTGCCGGTGGTGGAGAACTCCCTCCTCCCTTCCCTGGACACAAAGCCGCCCCTGCTCCGGGAGCACCGGCTGTACCAGGCGGACTGGCTGCTGCGGTTCTACGGCTTCCGGGCGGAAGAGCTGCTGGACGAGGCGGAGCCCAACTTCAATCCCCTGGTGGACCCCAAGTGCACCTGGGCCCTGCGCCACCCGGAGTTCTTCCCCGTGGAGGTGAACACCGCCGACCGGGAGGCCCTGCTGCGGGTGCCGGGGATCGGCGTGGTCTCCGCCAAGCGGATCCTCTACGCCCGCCGGGCCCGGAAGCTGGAGCACGGGGATCTGAAGAAGCTGGGGGTGGTGCTGAAGCGGGCCCAGTACTTCATCACCTGCAAGGGAAAAATGCTGGAGGGCCTGCCCCGGGGGCAGGACGGCGTCCTGCGGAATCTGGTCGCCGTGGAGCGGGCCTCCCTCCCGCCCTGGGAGGGGGAGCAGCTGAGCCTGTTCGACGGGGCGTAGACCGTTCTTTTTCTTGAAAGAAAAAGAACCAAAAAGAACTTTTTCGCGAATACCCGCAGGGCACTTACTTCGTTTCGCTTAGGAGGGACAATATGACCAGAGAAGAGACGATCCGGGCCCTGTGGCGGGACGTGGCCGCCCAGGATGAGGCCATGGGAGATCATTTTACCGCAGACGCTGTGATTCTGTGGCCCAACACCGGCGAGCGCTTCACGGTCCCGGAGTTTGTCCGGGTCAACCGGGAATATCCCGGGCAGTGGGAGGCCCAGGTGGAGCGGATAGACCCGGAGGGCGGCTTCTCCGTGGCCCGGGTGTGGTCCCCGGAGGGAACCGCTTTCCGGGCGGTGTCCTTCTACCGCTGGCGGGGCGGCAAGATCTGCCGGCTGGAGGAATACTGGGGGGACGTGGGCCCAGCGCCGGACTGGCGGCGGGCTCTGGGCCTGGGGCGGCCCATCCGGGAGGAGGATGTGTAGGACCATGGAAGTCGTCTACCGCTACGACGGCAGCTTCGAGGGGTTCCTCTGCTGCGTGTTCGACAGCTATGTCAACAAAGAGCGGCCCTCTGAATTTCAGGATGAAACCCACCTGGTCCAGACCCTGTTCCCCGTCCGATGGGTGGGGACTGACCCCCGCCACGCCCGGCGGATCCTGGTGAGTCTGGAGAAAATCGACCCCTGGGCCCAGGAGCTGGTGGCCAAGGGCTTCCTCACCTGCGCCCCAGACCGGGAAATGCTGCTCTACCGCTTCATCCGTGCCCTGTACGATGTGGGCAAGCCCCTGCTGCGGCAGCTCAGCGACGAGGCGGTGTGGCCTCTGTTGAAGGCGGTGCGGCATCTGGACGGGGAGGTCCACCTCCTCAAGGGCTTCACCCGCTTCTCCGACTTCGAGGGGGTGCTGGCAGGAGAGATCCGGCCGAAAAACCGGGTACTCCCCCTCCTCCGGGGACACTTCTGCGACCGGATGTACAACGAGACCTTCCTTCTCTACGACCGGGCTCACCGGGAGGCCCTGGTCCACCAGCCGGGGAAGTGGGCCATCCTGCCTCTGGAGGAATTCAAAATGGCCGCCCCTTCGGCGGAGGAGGCCCAGTACCGCCGTCTGTGGAAACGGTTTTATGACACCATCGAGATCCGGGAGCGCCACAATCCCAAGCTGCGCCGGACCAACATGCCCCAGCGGTACTGGGAGACCATGACGGAGTTTCAGGACGAGAGTTACTTCACGGCCCAGGCGGGGACGGAGGAGCTCCCCGCCCCGAGCAGAAAAGAGATCAAGACACAAGGCGGAGAGGGCGCCAGAGCAAATCATTGGCAGACAGGCAGCAGATAGCAGACAGATCGCAAAACGCGACATTCACGCTTTTTATGTAATTCCAGCGGCAGCTGTTCAAACACGCGCGGGCCGGCTGGGATATTTGTCGCGTTTCTGCCAAATTCCGCATATCCGCATCGCGGAGGCGAACCCCTTCGGGGCGGCCATGTGATTCCGCACTGACTGACTTAATCCAGCAAAAAGGCGCAAGAGGAGCGAATGCTATGACTTTTCGGGAAAATTATTTGCGTATGGCCCGCTTCGAAGGGCCGGACTATATCCCCATGAGCTACTGCATCAACGGTGCCTGCTGGGATGCCTACCCACAGGAACAGCTTCTGGACCTCATGGAAGCGCACCCCTTTCTGTTTCCTGATTTTAAGCGGCCGAAAACGCCCATAAAGCTGGACTTCCACCCGGTTGCCCGCAAGGATGTCCCGTACCGGGATGACTGGGGCTGCATTTGGGAAACGACCCAGGACGGCATCACCGGCACCGTCACCGGGCACCCTCTGGCGGACTGGGAGAGCTTTAAAGCCTACCTGCCGCCGGACCCCGAAAAAGTTATGGGCATCGGCCCCATCGACTGGGTGGAGGAGGCCAAATCCGTTGCCGCGGCCAGGGAACGGGGCGATTTTGTGGGACGGAGCCTGCGCCATGGCCACACATTCTTGCAGCTGTGCGACATCCGCGGCTATGAGAATCTGCTCTTTGACATGGTGGACGAGGACCCACGGCTTTGGGAACTTATTGACATGGTGGAACAATTCAACCTAGGGCTGGTTACCCGGTACTGCGCTCTTGGCGTGGATATGATGGGATACGCCGAGGACCTGGGGATGCAGAGAGGTCCCATGCTCTCGCCGGACCAGTTTGCCAAGTACATCCTGCCCAGCTACCGGCGGCTGATCCGCCCGGCCCGGGAATCCGGCGCGTTGATCCACATGCACTCCGACGGCGACCTGCACATGCTTCTGGACGACATTCTAAGCGTCGGCGTCGACATCATCAACTTGCAGGACTTAGTCAACGGTATTGACTGGATCAAGGAAAATCTGGCGGGCAAGCGATGTATCGAGCTGGACATTGACCGGCAGTTGGTGACGGTAAGCGGCACGCCGAAAGACATTGACCGGCTGATCCGTTCCGAAGTGAAGGCCCTGGGCAGTAAGCAAGGGGGTCTCTGCATGATCTACGGCTTGTACCCGGGAACGCCCATTGAAAACGCCGCGATGGTCATGGACGCCATGGAAAAATATGCCTTTTATTTCTCTTGACCCTCTCAAAGCACAAGATCGCACGCGGGCAGCGGCGTGGCGCGGAAGTGGGAAGGACTCAGGACGTCGCGCCGGACAGGTCTGGTTTTACGGTTCAGGGAAAATAAAGATCTCCTCGATGGGGGCCTCCACCGCCCGGGCGATGTCCACCGCCAGCTTCAGGGAGGGGTTGTATTGGGCCTTCTCCAGCCGCATGATGGTCTCCCGCCGCACCCCCACCCGGGCGGCCAGCTGCTCCTGGGTCAGGCCCTTCCGCTGCCGGTACAGCTTCAGATTGCAGGTAAACTCTGCCACGCCTTATTCATCCCCCTCCTCGATCTGGTCGTCGTGGTCATAACGGTAGAGCAGGTACTCGCTGAGGAACAACGCCAGGGCGACAGACAGGGACAGCAGGATCAGCACCGCGATGAGGGTGTACTCCAGGCTGCCCAGGAGGGTCCCTCGTCCCAGGACGATCAGGGTGAGGAAGATGATGGCGAAGGACACACGCATGGCGGTCAGCTGGGCCCGGACGGCGTTCTCCCGGAACCGCTCGTCCATGAAGGTGTTGGAGAGCTTTCCCTCATAGAAGAAGCCGAAAAAGCCGAAGAATGTGAAAAAGATAAAGGGAGAGACATCTCGGAACATCCCGTAGGACCAGAAGCCCAGGAAACCCAGGAACCCGAGAAAGCCCAGGAAGCCCAGCTTGGGGCTGATGGACCGGGTGGTGTTGGCCTCCCGGACCACACGGCGGCTTTTCAGCACCCACCGGACCAGCCATACTGCCAGGCCCAGGACGTACAGGGTGAACAGGGCGGTGGAGCAGAGCATGGGCAGGTCCCGGATCTGGAAGGTATAGGTGGAGAAGTCCATGGGCTCCACCAGCCTGCCGCCGTTGAAGGTCGCCGCGTACCAGACCGAGAGGAGCAGCAGGAGCACACAGAGGACCCCGCCGGCAATGACCCACTTGACTTTGTTTGCTTTCATGACACAGCCTCCTAAAAAGCAAATGTGATATATTTGCCTGATTGCGAGACAAATATATCACACCGCTCCAGGGCTGTCAATAGGAAAAGAGATAAATTTATCTCTTTTTAGATCGGCCTGAACGGCAGTAGCGCCCCTCCCCGGGAAATGACCCGGCGGCGGGGCGCTGTGCTGTTCGCTCTACACTTCGGCGGGAGGCGTCTCCTCCGGCGGGTCCATCACGCCCTTCAGGTCCCCGGCGGTGATGGTCAGGATGTCCTCGTCGGTGGGGGCCTCCAGGCCAGCCACCCGGTCGGCCTGGTTGGCCACGATCCGCTCGAAGAGGTTCCGCACGTCCCGGGCGTTGCCGAAGTTGTCGTCCCTTGCCTCGTAGAGCCGCGCCAGATACCGCCGGGCGGTCTCCCCGGCCTCCTCCGAGAGCTTGTAGTCGCTGCGCTTGACCCGGCCCAGGAAGATCTCGTAGAGCTGCTCGCCGTCGTAGTCCTCAAAGTGGAGATACTTGTTGAACCGGGACTTCAGCCCCGGGTTGGAGTCGATGAACCGGGGCATCAGGGTGGCGTACCCCGCCACGATGACCACGAAATCGTCCCGGTGGTCCTCCATGGCCTTGAGGATGGTGTCGATGGCCTCCTGGCCGAAGTCCTTGTCCGCCCCCTCGGGGGCCAGGGTGTAGGCCTCGTCAATGAACAGCACGCCCCCCAGGGACTTTTCGATGACCTCCTGGGTCTTGATGGCGGTCTGGCCCACGTACCCCGCCACCAGCCCGCTGCGGTCCACCTCCACCAGGTGGCCCTTGGAGAGCAGCCCCAGGGCGGCGTAGATCTTCCCCACGATCCGGGCCACGGTGGTCTTGCCGGTGCCGGGGTTGCCGGAGAACACCAGGTGGAAGGACATGTCCGGGCACTTCATGCCCCGCTCACGCCGCAGAGCCCGGACCTTCACCAGGTTCACCAGGCTCTCCACGTCCTTCTTCACCACCTCCAGGCCCACCAGCTCGTTGAGCTCCGCCATGGCCTCCTCCAGAGAGGGCCGGGGCGGGGCCTCCTCCCCCTTGGCCTCCTCCGGGGCGGCGGGGGCGGCGGGAGGCGTCTTTTCCTCTGCGGGCGCGGGCCCCTCCGCCACCGGCAGGGGGTCCAGGGGGCTCCGGGCAGGGGGCTGCCCGCCGAAAAAGTCGCTGTACAGGCTCCGGGACCGGTCCCGAGAGAGGACCCGGTCAAACTCGTCCATCAGGTCGTTGAGCTCCCCGGCGGCGTCCCGCTTCGGCCTGCCGCCCAGGGTCAGCTCCGGCCCGGCTCCCGTTCCGCCGGCGGGCAGGGGCGGGACCCCGGCGCTGTCACAGGCGGCGGTGAGCAGGTCGTGGAGCCTGCCGATCCGCTGGCTCTCGCTGAAGGAGAAGGTACCGTCGTAGGCGGCGCAGAGCATCAGCAGATTCTTCTGAATCTCCGCAAAGGAGCGGCTGTAGGTGGTGCCGTGGGCCGCGTCCCAGGCGGCCAGCCGCTGGAAAAACTCCGGCACGCCCACGTTGTAGGTGGGGTTGGCACGGTAGTAGCCGATAGCCTTGTCGAACTGCTGGGGGGAGAATTTGACCTGCCGGTGGGTGTAGATCTGGTTAATGCCGATGACGTCCCCGCCCCGGCCTCCACTGGCCGCCCACAGGCACAGGGCGCAGGCCCGGAAGTAGGTGTCCACCTCCTCGCAGCTCACCCCCGCCTCCGGCGGCACGCACTGGCAGAAGCGGCCGACGGCGTCGGCGTAATCCCGGTGGAAATTTTTGCTCATGGGCTCCTCTTTTCCGCCGCCGCGAAGAGATCTCTGCCGCGGCATGGCATGAAATGTCGCAGTCCAGTATACCACAGCCCCGCCGGGAAGGAAAGGGAGTGTTTCAGCTTTGGGAGGGCTTATTTTCGGAAAATTCACACAGTTGCCCTTGACGGGACGGGACACAGGAGGTAGGATAGGACAAAAGAGACATGTCGGCCGCGCCCGGCGCGGCGAGGGAGGTTTGCAATGGAGTTATCCCGAAAGACCATGAAAAAACTGGCACTGCTCATCGCTTTCGCGGCCCTGGCCTTTACCGCCTTTGAGTGGTTCGACGGGGCAGCCCGGGCGGCGGTATTCCTGCTGGACCTGCTGGCACCCTTCCTGGCCGGCGGGGCCGTGGCCTTTGTATTGAACGTGCCTATGCGCTTCATTGAGTCGAAGCTGCTCCCAACACCTGGGGGCAAGCCCACTGCCAGCCGCCGGGTCCGGCGGTTTCTGCGGCCGGTGAGCTTGCTGCTGACGTTCCTGTTTGTGGTGCTGGTGATTCTGGTTCTGGTGCTGGTCATCGCTCCGGAGCTGGTGCGGACAGTGGCGGGGCTGGGGGTCACCATTCAGAACGCTGTGCTGCGGTTCCTGAACTGGGCCGAGGAGATGTTCGCCAACACCCCCCAGGTCATGGAGTGGCTGAACTCCCTGACATTCAACTGGCAGTCCATCAACTGGCAGTCCCTGATCAATCAGGTGGTGGACGTCGTCAAGAGCGGCGCCACCAGCATCCTCTCCTCCGCTTTCTCCACCGCCATGAATGTGTTCAACGGCGTGGCGGACACCTTCATCGCCTTTTTCTTCGCCTGTTATCTCCTCCTGCAGAAGGAGAAGCTGGGGCTGCAGTGCCGCAAGGCCCTCTATGCTCTTCTGCCCCGGAAAGGGGCCGACCAGGTGGTGGAGGTGTTCTCCCTCAGCCACCGGATCTTCTCCTCCTTCATCACCGGCCAGTGCACCGAGGCGGTGATCCTGGGCACCATGTTCTTCATCGTCATGTCCATTTTGAACATGCCCTACGCCGTGCTGGTGGGCTGCACCATCGCCGTCACCGCCCTGATCCCCATTGTGGGGGCCTTCATCGGCTGCGGCCTGGGTGCTTTCCTCCTGCTGATGGTCTCCCCCATGCAGGCCCTGATCTTTGTGGCCATGTTCCTGATCCTCCAACAGGTGGAGGGAAACCTGATCTATCCCCACGTGGTGGGGTCCTCGGTGGGGCTGCCCTCCATCTGGGTGCTGGCTGCCGTGTCCATCGGCGGCAGCCTCATGGGGGTGGCGGGGATGCTGCTCTTCATCCCTATGACCTCGGTGATCTATACTCTGTTCCGCCAGTTCGTCTACCGGCGTCTCAGGGAGAAAAACCTGCGGATACACGCCTCCGGCGTGGAAGAGCGGCACGTCCCGCCAACAAAGGCGGAGAAGGAGACGGACCCCGGCCAGGGGTAACCGCCCCCTCCCCCTCGGTAACACGCAAAATGAAAACGGGAGCCAGATGGCTCCCGTTTTACGTTATTTGATTTCAATTTTATCACGTCTTCCGCAGCCAGTCCGGCAATGTCCGGCTCCGGACGCCGGAGACGATGCCCATGGCGGTGAAGAGGGTGACGATGGAGCTGCCGCCGTAGCTGAAGAAAGGCAGGGTCAGGCCGATGACCGGCATGACGAACAGGCACATGCCGATGTTCTCCACCGTCTGGAAGATCAGCATGGAGGCGAAGCCCACGCAGATCAGGCTGCCCATGGTGGTACTGGCAATCCGGGCGGTCTGGATACACCGCCAGACTACCAGGAACTCAATCAGGATAATGATAAGGCACCCCACCAGCCCCAGCTCCTCCCCGCATACGGCGAAGATCAGGTCGGTGTGCCGCTCCGGCAGATTCTCCGATAGGGCGGACTGGGTCTGGATGCCCTGGAAGAGCCCCTGGCCGAAGACGCCGCCGCTGCCGATGGCCATGAGACTGCGGGTCTGCTGCCAGCCCACCCCCTGTGGGTCGAAGCTGTGGTCGAAGATCACCCGGAAACGGTTGGCCATGTAGGCAGGCATTTTGTCCAGCAAAATCAGGGCGGCGATCCCCACGCCCAGGCCCGTGAACCCGGCGGCGAACCAGTACCAGGCAAGTCCCGCCGCGCAGGCCATTCCGGCGAAGATCATCAGGTACACCAGGGCGCTGCCCGCATCGCCGGAGATGGCGAAGATCCACACCACCATCAACCCCATGTGGGCCGCCGGCCACACCAGGGACCCCAGCCCCCGCATCCCCCGGTTGTCCCGGAACCAGGCCATCTGCTTGGCCAGAAGCACGGTGAAGGTCAGCTTCACGATCTCCGCCGGCTGGATGCTGGTCAGGCCGGGGATGGCGATCCAGGACTTGTTGCCGGTTCCGTCGTCCTCACCAAAAACAATCAGCAGGGCGATGAACCCCAGGTTGAAGATTAGAAACAGCCACCACTTCTCCGCGTACTGCTCAACGTCCACGTTGGAGGCGATGAAGTAGGCCACGATGCCGATGACCGTGGCCGCCGCCTGGATCACCAGCCGCCGGGTCTGGACATCCGTCCCCAGGTAGTTGGTGGCGCTGGCGATGAGGACGATGCCGAAGGCCGTGGCCGTCAGGCAGATCCCCAGCAGGACCATATCCGCTTTTTTCACGATATATTTCACCGCGCCCAGGATCTGGGCCAGAACCTCCACACCGCCGCCTCCCTCCGGGAAAAATTTCCATCTTAGTGTATCACACAAACCCACCGGTGTAAACCGCCGCTTCTCCGGAAAATTGGTGAATTTTCTGTGACTTCTCCCTTTTCCCGATGGACAGAATGTGGTATAATCTCGACAATGTATCAAGGTGAAGAAAGGCAAGGAGACGGCATGGAGTATCTTTCCCACAGCGAGACAGAGACGGAGGCGGCAGGCCAGGCCCTGGCCGCGAAGCTGCGGCCGGGGGACGTGGTGGCCTACCGGGGGGACCTGGGGGCGGGAAAAACCGCCTTCACCCGGGGGCTGGCCCGGGGCTTGGGCTGTCACGGCAGGGTCACCAGCCCTACGTTTACCATCGTCAACGAGTACGAGGGGCCCACTCCCCTGTTCCACTTCGACCTCTACCGCCTGGGCGGTGAGGAGGAGCTGTGGGACATCGGCTGGGAGGACTACCTGGCCCGGAACGGCGTATGCGCTGTGGAGTGGAGTGAGATCGCCCCCGGGGCCCTGCCGGAGAACACGGTCTATGTCACCCTCCGCCGCCGTCCCGGAGCGGAGGAGGAGCGGGAAATTCTTGTAGAGGGGGTGGAGGGACGATGAAGCTGCTGGCTCTGGAGAGCTCCGCCAAGGCGGCCTCCTGCGCCGTTCTCTCCGACGGCGAGCCCCTGGCCTCCGCCTGGCAGGCCACGGGTCTGACCCACAGCCGCACTCTTCTGCCCATGGCGGCGGACATACTGGAAAACAGCGGCCTGTCCCTGTCCGACATGGACGCTGTGGCCGTAGCCGCCGGTCCCGGGTCCTTCACCGGTCTCCGCATCGGCATCGCCGCCGCCAAGGGACTGGCCTGGGGGGCGGAGAAGCCCTGCGTGGGGGTATCCACCCTGGAGGCCATGGCCTGGCCCCTGAGCCACCTGGGCGGGATTCTGGTCTGCGCCATGGACGCCCGGCGGCAGCAGATCTACAACGCCGTGTTCCGCTGTGAAAACGGCGTCCTCGTCCGCCTGCGGGAGGACCGTGCCATCTCTCTGGAGGAGGCCGCGGCGGACCTGCGGGGTCTGGAGGGGCCCATGACCATTGTGGGGGACGGCGCGGCCCTCTGTCACGACTACCTCCTGGCGGCTGGCATTCCCTGCGATCTGGCCCCGGCCCACCTGCGCCTCCAGAGCGCCGTGGGGGTGGGCATGGCCGCCTGGCGGATCTGGCCCCAGGGAGCCGTCAGTCCCCAGGACCTCCGCCCCAACTACCTCCGCCTCAGCCAGGCCGAGCGAGAGCGCCTGGCCCGGGAGCGGGGGACGTAGAATCATTCCGTCCTTTTCTTTGAAAAGAAAAGGACCAAAAGAAACTTTTACGCGAAACTACGTTTCGCTTATGGTAATTTATGTCATATCAATAAGGGAGAATTGACCATGAACCAAGGCACGCTGCATATCGTGGACCACCCCCTGGTGGCCCACAAGCTGACCATTCTGCGGGATAAGAACACCTCCACCAAGGACTTCCGGGAGCTGGTCTCCGAGATTGGAATGCTCCTGACCTACGAGGCCACCCGGGATCTGCCCCTGACAGAGAAGGCGGTGGAGACCCCCATCTGTTCCACCATCGCTCCCACCCTCAAGGGCAAGAAGTTCGCCGTTGTGCCCATTCTCCGGGCGGGCCTGGGACTGGTGGACGGCGTGCTGCGGATGGTGCCCTCCGCCCGGGTGGGCCACATTGGCCTCTACCGGGACGAGGAGACCCTGGAGCCGGTGAAATATTTCTGCAAAATGCCCAAGGACGTGGCGGAGCGGGATATTCTCATCGTGGACCCCATGCTGGCCACCGGCGGCTCCGCCGTGGCCGCCATCGGCTTCATGAAGGAGTACGGCTGCAAAAACATCAAGCTCATGGTCCTCCTGGCCGCCCCCGAGGGGGTGGAGCGGGTCCAGAAGGAGCACCCGGACGTGGACATCTACTGCGGCGCGGTGGACAGCCGCCTCAACGAGCACGGCTACATCGTCCCCGGCCTGGGCGACGCGGGAGACCGGATCTTTGGTACGAAGTAAGAAAGGCACAAAGCGGAATTGGGTTGCGGCCGAAGGGTTCGGCCGCAACCTTTCCTTACGCAGATTGCACAAAATCCGGCCAAAAAATTTGGAAGGCTGCCAAACGATTTGTCCAGCTTCTCCCATTGCATTTCCCCGCCGGTTCCGGTATAATAAAAGTACAAATCCATACTGTGGTAGCTGTAACGAAGTGCTTTCGCGCACGGGCTCAACTATCACTCAGCCTTATGCTTGAGTGTTTCAGATCCGGGATCGGATTTGAAACATTTTTGTTTTTCATGGTATTCAAATCGCTTTGCAATGAGATAAGGAGGTATGCAGCATGTACATTCTGGCAAACGGCAGGCTCATCACCCGGGACGGAGCCCTGCCCTATCTGCCCGACGGCGGCGTGGCCATCGACGGCAGCCGCATCGCGGCGGTGGGGACCACGGCGGAGCTGAGGGAGAAGTACCCCGACGCCGAGTTTGTAGACGCCAAAGGCGGCGTCATCATGCCGGGCCTGGTCAACGCCCACACCCACATCTACTCCGCCCTGGCCCGGGGGCTGAGCATCGACGGCTACAACCCCACCAACTTCTACGAGGTGCTGGACGGCCAGTGGTGGTACATCGACCGGCACCTGACCCTGGCGGGCACCCGGGCCAGCGCCGACGCCCTGTACATGGACTGCATCAAGCAGGGGGTCACCACCATCTTCGACCACCACGCCTCCTTCTGCGAAATCCCCGGCTCCCTCTTCGCCATCGCCGAGAGCGCCAAAAAGTTCGGCGTCCGCTCCTGCCTGTGCTACGAGGTCAGCGACCGGGACGGCCAGGAGAAGGCGGACCAGGCCGTCCGGGAGAACGAGGAGTTCATCACCTACTGCGAGAAAAATCCCAGCGATATGCTGGCGGCCATGTTCGGCGGACACGCACTCTTCACCATCAGCGACCGGACCTTCGAGAAGATGGTGGAGGCCAACAACGGCCGCACCGGCTTCCACATCCACGTCTCAGAGGGGATGAACGACGTCTACGACAGCCTCCAGAACTACGGCCGCCGGCCCGTCCAGCGGCTCCAGGACCACGGCATTCTGGGGCCCAAGACCATCCTGGGCCACTGCATCCACGTGAACACCGCGGAGATGGAGATCATCCAGGCCACCGGCACCATGTGTGTCAACAACCCGGAGAGCAACATGGGCAACGCCGTGGGCTGCTCCCCCGTCCTCCAGCTGATGAAGCGGGGGATCACCGTGGGCCTGGGCACCGACGCCTACACCAACGACATGCTGGAGAGCCTAAAGGTGGCTCTGGCCATCCAGCGGCACAACGCCTGCCTGCCCAACGTGGGCTGGGGCGAGGTGACCACCATGCTCTTCCAGAACAACCCCGCCATCGGCGAGAAGTACTTCGGCGTACCCCTGGGGAAGCTCTCCCCCGGCGCGGCGGCGGACGTCATCGTCATGGATTACAAGCCCTTCACCCCCTTCTCCGGGGACAACATCGACGGCCACATGCTCTTCGGCATGACCGGCCGCCAGTGCCAGACCACCATCGTCAACGGGAAAATTTTGATGAAAGACCGGGAGTTGGTGGGCATCGACGAGGAGGCGGAGAACGCCCACATTCTGGAGGAGTCCAGAAAGCTCTGGGGGGAGCTGAATCATCGGGCCTACTGATTTCCAGTTTAGATCTCTCTGTGCCAACGCATGGCACCGATGGGCTTAGATTCACCCATCGCCGGGCGGGTGGGAGAGAAACATCTTTTTTCCCGAATCGGTACCATGCTATTCGACGGCTTATGGGGGCTCCGCCCCCACACCCCGGGTGACTTTTTGTGTGGACAAAAAGTCACCAAAAAACCACACGGAGGGAGAAACCCTTTCGATGGGGTTTCTCCCCCGTGACCCCCTCTTCCGCGACGACTCAAAGGGGGACGCCTGTCCCCCTTTGGAATCCCCCGCATATGCAGAGACCTGTCCTAAACTTTTATGGATACTCCCGTGGCTGCGTTGCAAGAAGATTGTTTCGGCAAGTACCAATAGAAACATGTATCCCTTTAAGAGGCCGGCAGGCGGAGTATCATTGACCACCATACTGTAGATTAGATGACAAAAACCTCATTCAGTGGCAGAAGAGTTTCCCCACTGATACAGACCGATTGGACAAACAATCGGGGACCGGGGTGTCCCCGGCGTTCTTTTGGTGACTTTTCTCACGTGAGAAAAGTCACTCGCCCCGGGGGGCGAACCCCCCTAACCCCGGGGGTGTGGGGGCCGCAGCCCCCACAAGCCGCCGAACAGAACAGCAGTCCGTCCACACGACAAGGAGGAAAATTATGTCAGAACTGATGATCCCCATTCCTTTTAAGGAGTTAATGAACTGGATCATGACGGAGTACCGGCAGGAGGGCTCCGTCTTCGGGGTCCACCGGCCCTACGTGGCCGGGGAGAAATCCCTGCCCATCTTCGGCGGGGAGAGGATCGAGACCCCCTTCGGCCCGGCGGCGGGTCCCAACACCCAGCTGGCCCAGAACATCATCGCCGGCTACTTCGCCGGGGCCCGGTTCTTCGAGCTGAAGACCGTGCAGAAGGTGGACGGCGCGGACCTGGCCGCCTGCATCTCCCGGCCCTGCATCCTGGCGGAGGACGAGTGCTACAACTGCGAGTGGTCCACGGAGCTCACCGTCCAGCAGGCCTATGAGGAGTACGTGAAGGCCTGGTGCGCCTGCCACATCCTCTCCCGGGTCTGCGGCCTGGGCCAGCCCGACGGCTTCGTGTTCAACATGTCCGTGGGCTACGACCTGGAGGGCATCAAGGGCCCCAAGATCGACAAATACCTCAACGAGATGATGGACGCCTCCGGGACCCCCATCTTCCAGGAGTGCATCAAGGTCCTGCGGGAGATGTTCCCCGGGGAGGAGGACCTGATCGCCGCCATCCCCGCCCGGATCTCCAACTCCGTCACCGTCTCCACCCTCCACGGCTGCCCGCCGGACGAGATCGAGCGGATCGCCTCCTACCTCATCACGGAGAAGCACCTCCACACCTTCGTCAAGTGCAACCCCACCCTTCTGGGCTACCAGTCCGCCCGGGACATCCTGGACGGCATGGGCTACGACTACATCGCCTTCGGGGAGAAGCACTTCAACGAGGACCTGCAGTACGTCGACGCCATCCCCATGTTCCGCCGCCTGCTGGCTCTGGCGGGTGAGCGGGGCCTGGAGTTCGGCCTGAAGCTCTCCAACACCTTCCCCGTGGACGTGAAGCAGGGTGAGCTGCCCAGCGAGGAGATGTACATGGCCGGCAAGAGCCTCTTCCCCCTGACCATCGAGATGGCCCGGCGGGTGAGTAAGGAATTTGACGGGCGGCTGCGGCTGAGCTACTCCGGCGGCGCGGACTTCTTCAACATCGACAAGCTCTTCCAGTGCGGCATCTGGCCCATCACCATGGCCACCACAGAGCTGAAGCCCGGCGGCTACCAGCGCTTTACGCAGATCGGCGAGAAGGTGGAGGCCCTGGCCTTCCACCCCTTTACTCAGGTGGACGTGAACAAGGTGGAGGCCCTGGCCCTGGCCATCCGGGAGGACAAGTACCACGTGAAGGCCGTCAAGCCCCTGCCCCGGCGGAAGCTTTACAGCAAGGTGCCCCTGGTGGACTGCTTCACCGCCCCCTGCAAGGGCGGCTGCCCCATCGGCCAGGACATCCCCGAGTACATCGAGCTGTGCCGCCAGGGGGACTATGCCGCCGCTCTGAAGGTCATTCTGGAGAAGAACCCCCTGCCCTTCATCACCGGCACCATCTGCGCCCACCACTGCATGGACAAGTGCACCCGTACCTTCTACGACCGGTCCGTCCAGATCCGGGACACCAAGCTGGTGGCGGCGGAGCGGGGCTACGACCAGGTCATGGCCCAGCTGAGGACCCCCACCCCTGTCTACGATGGGAAAAAGGTGGCTGTCATCGGCGGCGGCCCCACCGGCATGGCGGCGGCCTACTTCTGCGCCCGGGCCGGCGTGCCCACCACCCTCTTTGAGCGGGAGGCCGCCCTGGGCGGCGTGGTCCGGTATGTGATCCCGGACTTCCGCATCTCCGACGAGGCCATCGAGAGGGACGCCGCCCTCATGCGTAAGATGGGAGTGGAGGTGCTGCTGAGCACCCCGGCCCCCTCGGTGGAGGAGCTGAAGCGCCAGGGCTACACCCACATTCTCTTCGCCGTGGGCGCCTGGAAGCCCGGCAGGCTGGACATTCCCGGCAACGTGAAGCCCGTCATCGCCTGGATGCGGGCGGTGAAGTCCGGGAAGCGGGAGGCCCTGGGCCATGTGGCGGTGGTAGGCGGCGGCAACACCGCCATGGACGCCGCCCGGCTGGCCCTCCGTGTCGGGGCGGAGAGCAGCACCCTGGTCTATCGGCGGACCAAGAAGTACATGCCCGCCGACGCTGAGGAGCTGGAGCTGGCCATGGCCGACGGGGTGAAGTTCCTGGAGCTGGTCTCCCCCGTGGAGCAGAAGGACGGCAAGCTCCTGTGTCGGAAGATGAAGCTGGGCGAGCCCGACGAGAGCGGCCGCCGCTCCCCGGTGGACACCGGCGAGACGGTGGAGATCCCCTGCGACACGGTGATCTCCGCCGTGGGCGAGAGGGTGGACGACGACGAGCTGGCCGCCTACGGCATCCATGTGGGCGAGAAGGGCCGTCCGTCCTTCGCCACCAACCTGCCCGGGGTCTACACCGCCGGAGACGTGTTCCGGGGCCCCGCCACGGTGGTGGAGGGAATCGCCGATGCCGCCGCCTTCGCCGAGGAGGTCGTCGGCCACGCCCACGAGGCCGCTATCCCGGAGAAGGCCATCCCCTCCCGGGAGAGCTGCATCGCCAAGAAGGGCGTCCTCTGCGAGAGCGCCAAGCGGGAGGGCGACCGCTGCCTGGTCTGCAACACGGTCTGCCAGGTCTGCGCCGACGTATGCCCCAACCGGGCGAACGTGGTCGTCGCCCTGCCCGACGGGCGGCGGCAGATCCTCCACGTGGACCGGATGTGCAACGAGTGCGGCAACTGCGCCGTCTTCTGCCCCTACGACAGCGCCCCCTACAAGGAGAAGTTCACCCTGTTCCACGACCGGGCAGGCTTCGACGAGAGCCCGGACAACCAGGGCTTCCTGCCTCTGGGGGACAGCAAGGTGCTGGTCCGCCTGGACGGCAAGGTGGAGGAGATCGACCTGGACGAGACCAACGACCTCCCCGCCCAGATCGACATCTTTATCTACACCGTTCTCACCAAGTACCGCTACCTGATCGGATAAATTCTGAAGCAACGTACCGGGCCGCCTCCCTGCGTGTGGGCGGTCCGGTACGTCTCTGCAAAAGCGGGAAAACTGCAAATTGAACCGCCAGTCCTCTGAGTGGTATGATAAAAGCACCAAGGAACAAAGAGGAGGACGAGAGCATGAGCAAGTGGTATGGGGTGGAGGACGTCGTCCGCATGTCCGGGCTCAGTGAGCGGACCGTGCGGAACTATCTGTCTATGGGATTTTTGGTGGGAGAAAAGGTGGACGGGGCCTGGCGCTTCACAGCGGAGCAGTTCGAAGCTTTCCTGCGGCAGGAGATGGTAAGCCAGAGCGTCCGGGCCAAGGCCAACAGCATCGTCTACGACTTTCTCCTGGTGGAGAAGCGGCGGGAGGGCGCCGCCTGTCTGATCCTGGACCTGCCGGCAGCGGCGGGAGCGGCGGAAGCGGCCCTGCGCCAGCGGGTGGTGGATGGGAGCAACGCCCGGGGGCTGCGGTGCAGCTACCGATACCAGGCAGCCAGCGGCTGTGCCCGGGTGATCCTGGAGGGATCTCCCGCCCAGGCGGCCTCTCTGGTCGGTGAACTGAGCCAAACCAACTGAACATGGTCCCGGAGCGGCGCCCGCTGGGGCGCTGCTCCCATTTTCCCCTTGACATTCTCGATATTCGAGATTATACTGTAAGCAGAAATCTCGAATATCGAGAAAGGAGGCGCGCACCATGCCCCGGGAAAAATTCCAGACCCTGACGGAGCAGATGTTCTACACCCTGCTGTGCCTGAAGGACGAGTGCTGCGGCATCGACATCCTGGACAAGATCCCGGCCATGACGGACCGGCGGGTCTCCGTGGGCTCCGGCACGCTGTACACCCTCCTGGAGCAGTTCACCGAGGCGGGGATGATCCGGGAGACCCGGGTGGAGGGCCGGCGGCGGAGCTACGTGCTGACGGACAGGGGCCGGGAGATGCTGGAGCGGGAGTACCGGCGGGTCCTGGCCCAGGCGGCGGACTACCGCCGGGTATTCGGAGAGGAGGACGCGACATGAAAGATACCAAGCGGCGGCTGGAGGTCTTCTCCTTCTATGACCGGGCCCACATCGAACGGCACCTGGAGGCCATGGCGGCCAGGGGCTGGCTCTTAGAGCGGATGGGGAAATTCGGCTGGGTCTACCGGCGGATCGAGCCGAAGCGGCTGACCTTCCACGTGTCCTACTACCCCGACGCCTCGGACTTCGATCCCGGCCCCACCTGGGGCCAGCTGACCTTCCAGGACTTCTGTGAGCGGACCGGTTGGCAGTTGGCCTGCTCCTCCGCCCAGATGCAGATCTTCTACAACGAGGGGCCGGACCCCCTCCCCATCGAGACGGACCCGGCCCTGGAGCTGGAGACCATCCACCGCGCGGCGAAACGAAGCTACCTGCCCGCCTATTTCGTCCTGCTTCTGATGGACCTCCTGTTTTGCGCCTCGCTCCTGTTCGTCCTGACGTCGGACCCCATCGGCACCCTGGCCGACGGTGCCAACTTTTGCGGCGGTCTGGTCTTCGCCATATTCCTGGTCCACTGCCTCCATGAGATCCTGGGGTACTTTCTCTGGCTGCGGCGGGCGAAACATGCGGCGGCAGACGGCGTCTTTCTGGATACCCCCGACACCTCCCGGCTCCAAAAGATCCTTTATTGGACGATCCTGGCGGTGTTCGCCTGGTACCTCCTGTCCGTGTTCACCAATGGCTCCCCCCTCCTGCGGTGGACCGCCGTGGCAATGATCGGCTACTACATTGCCCTATTCGCCCTTGTGGACGCCGTAAAGCGGTATCTCAAAGGACAGGGGGCCTCCCGGGGGACCAACCGGGCCCTGACCATCGGCGCCGCCTTTCTCTTTGCCCTTCTCGTCATCGGCGTCATCACCTGGGGACTGTTCCGGGCATATTCCAGCGGCCTGATCCCGCCGGAGGAGACGGCGGAGGACTACCCCCTGGTCCTGGAGGACCTGACAGACGAGCCTCTGGCCGACGGCGACCTCCTCATGTACAACGCCAACCGCTCCCCCATTCTGGAGCGGATCGAGGTCCAGCACCACGGGGATCTGGCGGACTCCGGACAGCTCATGAGCCTGGAATACACGGTGACAGTGGTGAAGCTGCCCCTCCTCTACGACTGGTGCCGGAAGCAGATCCTCGGGGGGATCAGAGGCTGGATGCCAGGGGACGTCTACGAGCCAAGGGACCCCGCCCCCTGGGGGGCAGAGGCGGCCTATGAGCTGGCAGGCAGCTGGACCGCCGGGCCCACCGGCTGGTATGTCCTCTGCTACGAGGACCGCATCGTGGAGCTCATCTTCCCCTGGACACGGCCCACGGCGGAGCAGATGGCCGCCGTGGGAGCGGCCTTCCGCGCCTGACACGGATATGGGAACATAAAAGGAGCGGCAGTCAAAACGACTGCCGCTCCTGAGCGTCATAGGCGCATATCAAATTTTCGCCGCTCAGGCCACCCTCCGGGCAGCGCGCTTTTTCCGGCGGAGCCTGCTCATGTGCAGCCCCACCGTCTCCCCCACCTCCCGGGAGGCCACCACCTTATCCGCCAGGGTCAGCACCCAGGCCTCGGAGTTCCTCGGCACCGGGGCCAGGGGGAACATGTGGCTGGTGATGGCGTCCCGCTGGCGCTGGCTCAGCCCAAAGAGCCGGTCCGCCCGGCGGGCGGCCATGGCCCCGTGGATGAAGGCGTGCATATGGGTGATACGCCGCAGCCCCGAGTAGAAGCGCTTCCTCCGGCGGTAGTCCTCGCTGTGCCAGTTGTAGCCGAAGAAATCGTGAAGCAGGGCCGCCCGGGTCACCGACCGCACCCGCTCCGGAGACATATGGAACCGGCGGGCCATCCGGTAGGCGCACCAGGCGGTATCCACCGAGTGGATGTAGAGAGAGTTGTCCCCGCCGTGGTGGGGAATGCTTCGCAGCTCCTGAAACTGGGGGTGAGCGAGGATGTCCTCTATGATACGCTGGAATTCCTGATCCAAACTGATTCTTCCTTTCCTCCGCCTCTGCCGGGCGGACGATTTGTCACTGTTTTATCCGCTCCTATTCTATTCGCCTGACCGGCGAAAAACAAGCGGCACATCTTTAAGTTTTTATAAAGCTTTCCGCCTCACCGGCGCCGGACTGCTGAAAAGCGGCCCGGTCCCGGGCGATTTGCTTGGCGTAGCGCTCCTCCTCAGAGAAGACGCAGCCGCAGTACTTCTGCATGTACAGCCCCAGCTCCCTAGCCTTGGCCTGGCCCTGGCGAAAGCCCACCCGAAAGTCCCAGTAGAGGAAGGTGAGGCCGTAGCGTTCCGCCAGTGCCCTCCCTGCTCGGGCAATGCCATCGTGGTCCTGGTAGGGGCTCACCAGGAGGGTGGTTGTGATGTGGGTGTAGCCGTGTTCGGCGGCGTACCGGGCGGTCTCCTCCAGGCGGTGGGTGTAGCAGTACCCGCAGCGGTGGTCCAGATCCCCCGCCACTGCCCGGACGAACTCCCGGAGGCCGTAGTCCTCCCGGACAATCAGCTCCATGCCGATCTGCTCGGCGTAAGACACCAGGGTGTCCCGCCGGGCCTTGTACTCCTGGTATGGGTGGATGTTGGGGTTGTACCAGAAGCTGACGGGCTCGATCCCCTCCCCCCGCAGGGCCTCCACGCAGTAGACGCTGCACGGCGCGCAGCAGGTGTGCATCAGCAGCCGGTCCATGGTCCCTCTCCCCTCTCGTGAAAATTCACTGTCGATCATCATACCACGACTTGGCCCCGCTGTCAAAGCCGGGAGATTGGTAAAATATCCTGTCCCGCCTTGACAAGGGAATGGGGAAACTATACAATACATGGGAAAAGAACCTCCAAGTGCCCCGCTGGGCGGCCGGCCCGCCGGGGAGAATAGAGAACCGGGTGAGAATCCCGGGCGGTACCGCCACTGTAAGCGGGGTGGGCCGGCGTCCGTTGGCGAAAGCCAGTCACTGGGAGACCGGGAAGGCGGGGCGCGGCCAAGGCAGGGGAGATCCTGCCGGACCCGTAAGCCAGGAGACCTGCTTGGAGACGAGCCCCTCTCTTCCCCGGATGTGGGAGCGGGAGCATCCGACGCGGAAACACGGCCGCGGCAGCACTGCGCTGCCGGGCTTTTTCTTTTTCTTTCAGCCAAGGGGGTGACTGGATATGGAGAAACGTGTGCCTCGGTTCCTGCTGGCCGGGGCCAACAGCGGCTGCGGCAAGACCACCGTCACCTGCGCCGTGCTCCGGGCCCTGGTGGACCGTGGGCTCCGGGTGGGGGCCTGCAAGTGCGGGCCGGACTACATCGACCCCATGTTCCACAGCCGGATCACCGGCGGCAGGAGCGCCAATCTGGACCCCTTTTTCTTCGCCCCGGACACCGCCCGGTACCTGCTGGCGCGGAACAGCGGAGGCCGGGACGTGACGGTCATCGAGGGGGTCATGGGCTATTACGACGGCGCAGGCCCCGCCGGGGACCGTGCCAGCACCTATGAGGCGGCGCGGAGCACCGCCAGCCCGGTGGTGCTGGTGATCGGCGCCAGGGGGATGGGCCTCTCCGCCCTGGCGGTGCTCCAGGGGTTCCTGGACTTCCAGCCAAACAGCGGCATCCGGGGCGTTATCTTCAACCAGTGCGCCGCCGGGACCTACCGGCTCCTGGCGGAGGCCCTGCCGAAGCGGTTCGGCGGCCGGGTGCGGCCCCTGGGCTACCTCCCCCCCATGAGGGAGTGTTCCCTGGAGAGCCGCCATCTGGGGCTGGTCACCGCCGGGGAGGTGACGGATCTGGAGGAGAAGCTTCAGCGCCTGGCCCGTCAGGCGGAGGAGACCATCGACTTGAACGGTCTCCTGGCTCTGGCGGCGGAGGCCCCGGCCCTGACCTTCCCCCCTCCCTCCCCCCTTCCCTCCCTGGGCAGGGCCCGGATCGCCGTGGCCCGGGACAAAGCCTTCTGCTTCTACTACGAGGACAGCCTGGACGTGCTGCGGGACATGGGGGCGGAGCTGGTGGACTTCAGCCCTCTGGCGGACGCCGCCCTGCCCCCGGACATCCAGGGGCTGTACCTGGGGGGCGGCTACCCGGAGCTCTACGCCCGGCAGCTCAGCGGGAACGCCGCCATGCGCACGTCCATCCGGACCGCCCTGGCAGGGGGACTGCCCTGCATCGCCGAGTGCGGCGGCTTCATGTACCTGACGGAGGCCATCGGGGACTTCCCCATGGTGGGGCACCTGCCGGGGAAGTGCTTCGACACCGGGCGTTTGGTGCGCTTCGGTTACGTCATCCTCACCGCCCGGCGGGACAACCTCCTGTGCCGGGCCGGGGAGAGTGTCCGGGGCCACGAGTTCCACCACTGGGACTGCACGGACCCGGGGGACGGCTTCCTGGCGGAAAAAGCCACAGGCCGGAACTGGCGCTGCGCCGTGGCCACAGACCGGCTCTACGCCGGGTATCCCCACTTTCACTTCCGGGCCAACCCGGCCTTTGCCCGGCGCTTCTACGAGACCTGTCTAAAGGAGAGACATACGATATGATGGAGTACACACGGCCCATGGACATCGAAAACCGCAGCATGGAGATCATCACCGAGCTGCTGGGGGACCGGGTCATTCCCCCGGAGAATCTGCCGGTGGTCAAGCGGGTGATCCACACCACCGCCGACTTCGACTACGCGGAGAACCTGGCCTTCTCCCCCGGTGCGGTGGAAAAGGGGGTCGCCGCCCTCCGCGCCGGGTGCCACATCGTCACCGACACCCAGATGGCAAAGGCCGGGATCAACAAGGCGGCCCTGGGGAAGCTGGGCGGCGAGGTCCACTGCTTCATGTCTGACCCGGACGTGGCGGAGGAGGCCAAAGCCCGGGGGGTGACCCGGGCGGTGGTGTCCATGGAGCGGGCGGCGGCGCTGGACATGCCCTGCATCTTCGCCATTGGCAACGCCCCCACGGCCCTGGTGTCTCTGAAGAGCCTGATGGACGCCGGGAAGCTGTCTCCGGCTCTCATCGTGGCGGTGCCGGTGGGCTTCGTCAACGTGGTGGAGAGCAAGGAGCTGATCCTGGCCTCCCCCGCCCCCCACATCGTGGCCCGGGGGCGGAAGGGCGGGAGCAACGTGGCCGCCGCCATCTGCAACGCCCTGCTCTACCAGATCGGCCGGTGAGGGCTGGGGACCTGACGAGAAACATTCAATACACATGCCGCCCGCGGGGCGGGATAGGGGGACAACTATGGTACACTTTGTGGGCGCCGGCAGCGGCGCCAAGGACCTGATCACCGTCCGGGGGGCGAAGCTTTTGGGCGAGGCCGACGTGGTGATCTACGCCGGGAGCCTGGTGAACCCGGAGCTGCTGGAATACGTCAAGCCCGGCTGCGAGGTCCACGACAGCGCGAAAATGACCCTGGAGGAGGTCCTGGCGGTGATCCGGGACGCCGAGGCGGCGGGAAAGAGCACCGTCCGCCTCCACACCGGGGACTCCAGCCTCTACGGCGCGGTCCGGGAGCAGTTCGACCCCCTGGAAGCGCTGGGCATCCCCTACGACGTCTGCCCCGGGGTCAGCGCCTTCTGCGGGGCGGCGGCGGCGCTGAAGGCGGAGTACACCCTGCCGGACGTGAGCCAGACCGTCATCATCACCCGGTGCGCCGGGCGAACGCCGGTGCCGGAGCGGGAGTCCATCCGCGCCCTGGCCGCCCACGGCGCCACCATGGTCCTCTTCCTCAGCACGGGGCTGACGGCCAAGGTACAGGAGGAGCTGCTGGCGGGAGGCGTCTCAGCGGACACCCCGGCGGCGGTGGTCTACAAGGCCACCTGGCCCGACGAGCGGATTTTACGCTGCACCGTTGGCACCCTCCACGAGAGCGTCGCCGCCAGCGGGATCACCAAGACGGCCCTCATCGTGGTGGGCCGCTGCCTGGGAGATGAGTACCTTCGCTCCAAGCTGTACGACCCCGGCTTTTCCACGGAGTTCCGGGAGGCCAGCCGATGAAGCTGGCGGTCTTCGCCTTCAGCCGCCGGGGCCGGGACACCGCCCGCCGGTGTCTGGCCGCCCTGGCCGGACCGGGGGACGAGTATCGGGCCTATGCCTCGGAGAGCTGGGCGGGAGAGGGCTTCTCCCCCATCCGCCCGCCTCTGGCGGACTTCACCGCCCCGGTGTTCGCCTGGGCGGACGCCATGGTGTTCGTGGGGGCCTGCGGCATCGCCGTCCGGGCCATCGCCCCCCACGTCCGGGACAAGCGGACGGACCCGGCGGTGCTGGCGGTGGATGAGCTGGGGCAGTTCGTCATCCCCCTCCTCTCCGGCCACATCGGCGGGGCCAACCGTCTGGCCGCCCGTCTGGCGGAGGCCGTGGGAGCCACGGCGGTGGTGACCACCGCCACCGACGTGAACCGCCGGTTCTCCGTGGACGAGTGGAGCGCCCGCCAGGGCCTCTATATCGACGACATGGCCGCCGCCAAGGCGGTCTCCGCCGCCATCCTGGAGGGGCCTGTCCCTGTGTGGAGCGACTTCCCCATCGCCGGGGACCTGCCCGCCGGTCTGGAGCCCGGGGAGAGCGGTCCCCTGGGGATCTGTATCTCCTGGCGGCGGAAGTTCCCCTTTGACCGGACGCTGCTGCTGGTGTCGCCGGTGCTGCGGCTGGGGATCGGCTGCCGCCGGGGAACTACCGCCGGGGCCATCGCCGCCCTGGTGGACCAACTGTTCGCGGAGAAAAATATCCACCCGGCGGCGGTGGGAGCCGTGGCCACCATCGACTTAAAAAAAGACGAGACCGGACTGCTGGATTTCTGCCGGGACCGGGGCTGGCCCCTGTCCTGCTACAGCGCGGAGGAGCTGGCGGCGGTGGAGGGGGACTTCACCCCCTCGGATTTCGTCCGCTCCGTCACAGGGGTGGACAACGTGTGCGAGCGGGCCGCCCTGCTGGGGGCGGAGCGCCTGCTGGTCAAAAAAACCGCCCGGGGCGGCGTCACCGCCGCCCTGGCGCTGAACGCTTGGGAGGTGCGCTTTGGGTAAGCTGATTGTAGTGGGCATCGGCCCCGGGGACTGGGAGGACATGACGGTCCGGGCGGACCGGGCCCTCCGGTCCTGCGACGTGATCGTGGGGTACCACGTCTATGTGGACCTGGTCCGGGACCGCTACCCCGACAAGGAATTTCTGACCACCGGCATGACAAGGGAGACGGACCGCTGCCGCATGGCCCTTGAGGCCGCCCGGGAGGGAAAGACCGTTGCCATGGTCTGCTCCGGGGACAGCGGCATCTACGGCATGGCCGGTCTGATCTATGAGCTCCGGGGAGAGGCGGCGGAGCCGGAGGTGGAGGTCATTCCCGGCCTCACCGCCGCCTGCAGCGGCGGGGCCCTGCTGGGGGCCCCCCTGACCCACGACTTCGCCGTCATCAGCCTCAGCGACCGACTGACCCCCTGGGAGACGATCGAGAGGCGGCTGTCCGCCGCCGCGTCGGCGGACCTGTCCATCGTCCTCTACAACCCCGCCAGCCACGGCCGTCCGGACCATCTCCGCCGGGCCTGCGACATCCTGCTGGAGGCCCTGCCGCCCCAGCGGCTGTGCGGCGTGGCCCGGAACATCCGCCGGGCGGGTGAGAGCGCCCAGGTCATGCCCCTGGGGGAGCTCCGGGACTTCCCGGCAGACATGTTCTGCACGGTGTTCATCGGCAACAGCCAGACCCGGACCATCGGGGAGCTGCTGGTGACGCCCCGGGGGTACCGGGATGTATAAGTTCTGCGTCTTCGCCGGCACCACCGAGGGCCGGGAGCTGGTGGAGTTCCTGGCAGGCCAGGAGGATGTCTCCGTCACCGCCTGCGTGGCCACGGACTACGGCGAGGCCCTGCTGCCCCCGGCGGAGAACCTCACCGTCTCCGCCCGGCGCATGACGGCAGAGGAGATGGCGGACCTGCTGACCGGAGAAAAGTTCGACCTGGTGGTGGACGCCACCCACCCCTACGCCCGGGAGGTCACGGAGAACATCGCCGCCGCCTGTGAGAAAACCGGCACGCTCTATCTCCGCCTCCTCCGGGACGCGGAGGAGACCGCCGGGGACGCGGTCTTTGTCCCGGACATCCCCGCCGCCGTGATCTTTTTGGATCGGACCGACGGCAATATCCTGCTGACCACAGGTAGTAAAGAGATATTGCTTTACAGTAATATGCGGGGATTCGCGGACCGGGTCTACGCCCGGGTTCTGCCCATGGAGGACTCCCTCCGGGCCTGTCGGGAGGCGGGGCTGTCCCCCAGCCACATCATTGCCATGCAGGGGCCCTTTTCCCGGGAAATGAACGCGGCCATGCTGCGGTCCGTCTCCGCCCGGTATCTGGTGACCAAGGACACCGGCCGGGCCGGGGGATTTTCTGAGAAAGCCGCCGCCGCCCGGGAGGCCGGGGCCGTCCTGGTGACGGTGGGCCGTCCGCCCCAGAGGGCGGGGCTGGACCTGGGAGCCGTCATTGCCAGGCTCTGCCGGGACTACGGCCTCGCCTGGAGTCCCCGGGTGTCCGTGGTGGGCATCGGCCCCGGCAGCCGGGAGGCCATGACCGGCGAGGCCCTCCGGGCCCTGTCGGAGGCGGAGTGCGTCATCGGCGCGGGCCGGATGCTGGAGGCGGTTTGCCGCCCCGGTCAGGCCCGATACGAGGCCGTGGCCCCGGAGAAGATCGCCGCCTACATCCACGACCACCGGGAGTTCTGCCGCTATGCCGTGGCCATGAGCGGCGACACGGGCTTCTTCAGCGGCACGAAGAAGCTCCTGCCCCTCCTCCCGGACTGCCGGGTGGAGGTCCTGCCGGGCCTCAGCTCCCTCAGCGTCCTGTGCGCCCGTCTGGGCACCAGCTACGAGGACGTGGTCTGCGTCAGCCTCCACGGCCGGGACCGGGACATCGCCGCCGACGTGGCGGCCCACCGCCGGGTCTTCGCCCTGGTGGGGGGAGCGGACGGCGTGTCCGCCCTCTGCCGCCGGCTGGCGGAGGCGGGGCTGGAGGACGTTACAGTCAGCGTGGGCGAGCGGCTGGGCTACCCCGATGAGGCAGTCACCTCCGGCGCCGCCGGGGCGCTGGCGGAAAAATCCTTCCACCCTCTCAGCGCGGTGCTCATCGAGAACCCGGCGGCAACCCCCCCCGTGGTGACCCACGGCCTCCCCGACGAGACCTTCCAGCGGGGGGGCGACGGAGCGGTGGTACCCATGACCAAGAGCGAGGTCCGTGCGGTGGCCCTCTCCAAGCTCCGGCTCACTGCCGACGCCCTTTGCTGGGACGTGGGAGCCGGCACCGGCTCCGTGGCCATCGAGATGGCCCTCCAGGCCCGGGAGGGCCGGGTGTACGCCATCGAGAAGCGGCGGGACGCTTTGGAGCTGCTGGAGGAGAACCGCCGGCGGCTGGGGGCCTGGAACCTGGAGATCGTCCCCGGCGCGGCCCCGGAGGCCTGCCGGGACCTGCCCGCCCCCACCCACGTCTTCATCGGCGGCAGCTCCGGGAACCTCCGGGAGATCATTGCCCTGGCCCTGGAGAAGAACCCAAATGTTTGTATCACAGCCTCGGCCATCGCTCTGGAGACGGCGGCGGAGCTGACAAACTGTATGAAGGAATTTTCCTTTACAGAAACTGAGGTGGTGAGCCTCACCGTGGCCCGGGGACGGGCCGCCGGGCCCTATCACCTGATGACGGGGCAGAACCCCGTGTATCTCTATACCTTCCAGCGGAATGGGGGATCGTGATGCCTGTCCTTATCTCTCTGGCTCCTCTGGTGATCGGGTTCTGCGTGGACCTGATCCTGGGGGACCCCCACAGCATCCCCCACCCGGTGGTCCTCATCGGCAAGCTCATCAGTGGTTTTGAGAAGCTCTTCCGCCGTCTCTTCCCCAGGACACCCCAGGGAGAGAAGCTGGCCGGACTGGCCCTGTGGCTGTGTGTGGCGGCCCTGTCCTGGCTGGTCCCCGCCGCCCTCCTGTGGCTGTGCCAGCAGATCGCCCCCTGGCTGGCCCTGGCCCTGGAGAGCGCCATGTGCTGGCAGATCTTGGCTACCAAGTCTCTGCGGGACGAGAGCATGAAGGTCTTCCGGGCATTGGAGTCCGGGGACCTGGCGGCCTCCCGCCGGGCGGTGAGCATGATCGTGGGCCGGGACACCCAGCGGCTGGACGAGGCCGGGGTGGCCCGGGCCGCCGTGGAGACGGTGGCGGAGAACACCTCCGACGGCGTGGTGGCTCCCCTGGTGTTCCTGGCCATCGGCGGCGCGCCCCTGGGGTTCCTCTACAAGGCGGTGAACACCATGGACTCCATGCTGGGCTATACGGACCCGCCCTACCGGAACATCGGCTTTTTCCCGGCGAAGCTGGACGACGTGTTCAATTTCCTGCCCGCCCGGCTCTCGGCCCTGCTGATGCTGGCGGCGGGAGCCCTGCTGGGGATGGACGTGAAAAACGGCTGGCGGATCTTTCGCCGGGACCGGTACTGTCACGCCAGCCCCAACTCCGCCCAGACGGAGTCCGCCTGCGCCGGGCTCCTGGAGCTCCGCCTGGCGGGGGACGCCTGGTATCACGGCGTCCTCCACAAAAAGCCCCATATCGGGGATCCGGTCCGGGAAATCGAGCATGGTGACATTCCCCGGGCCTGCCGTCTGCTGTACGCCACGGCGGCGCTGGCCCTGGTCCTCTGCGCCGGGTGCAGGGCCCTGGCAATCCTTCTGCTCTGAGAGGAGGCCCCCATATGCTCTACCAAGCTGAAAACCCCCACGGCGGCGACCGGTATGGCCGTGCCGTGGAGCTGGATTTTTCCGTCAACACCAATCCCCTGGGCACGCCGCCCGCCGTCCGCCGGGCGGCGGCTTCCGCCGCGGGGCGGATGGACCGGTATCCGGACCCCTTCTGCCGGGAGCTGACGGAGGCCATGGCCCGGAGCGAGGGCGTGCCACGGGAGCACATCCTGTTTGGGAATGGGGCGGCGGAGCTGATCTTCACCTACTGCGCTGCCCTGCGGCCCCGCCGGGCCCTGGAGCTGGCCCCCACCTTCTCCGAGTACGCCGCCGCCTTGACAGCCTGGGGCTGTCAGGTGGACCGCCTGCCCCTTCGGCGGGAGGAGGGCTTCGTCCCCGGACCGGACCTGCTGGACCGGCTCCGCCGGGAGCGGTACGACGTTCTCTTCCTCTGCAACCCCAACAACCCCACCGGGCGGCTCATGGACCCGGCGCTGCTGCGGGAGGTCCTGGCCCTGTGCCGGGAGCGGGAGACCCGCCTCTTCGTTGACGAGTGCTTCCTGGACCTCAGCGGCGGGGCGGAGACCGGGAGCCTGAAGCCCTTTCTGGCCCAGTACCCCGGCCTGTTCATCCTGAAGGCGTTTACCAAGAACTACGCCATGGCGGGACTGCGGCTGGGCTGCGGCCTGACGGCGGACGGGGATCTGCTGACCGCCATGGGGCGGCTCTCCCAGCCCTGGAACGTGTCCCTCCCCGCCCAGGCCGCCGGTCTGACGGCCCTGGAGGAGAGGGAATTTCTGGAGCGGGCCCGGCAGCTCATCGTCCGGGAGCGGTCGTACCTCCGCCGGGGCCTGGAGCGCCTGGGGCTGGAGGTCTGCCCCTCCCAGGCCAACTACCTGCTCTTTTACGCCCTCTCCCCCCTGTTCCAGCCCCTGCTGGACCGGGGTATCCTGATCCGGGACTGCGCCAACTACCCCGGCCTGGGCCCCGGCTGGTACCGCGCCGCCGTGAAACGCCGCCGGGAAAACCAAGCCCTGCTGGCGGCGATCGGCGAGGTTCTTGACGCTATATAGGTCTACATACTTTTCTTGAAAGAAAAGTATCAAAAGAACGTTTTCGCAAAGCTGCGCTTTGCTCCATATCTATTTTTATCTGCTTTCGCAAGTCAAACCTCGCAAGCGAAACAACGTTTCGCGCAAAAATTTTCTAAGTGCCCTGCGGGTGCTTCATCCTTTTCTTTTGTAAAAGGAAAGGATCAAATACCCACTAGGGATGTATACCCATTGAGAAGGTGACGTATGGCGAAGAACATCATGATCCAGGGAACCATGTCCAACGCGGGGAAGAGCCTGCTGGCGGCGGGCCTGTGCCGGATCTTTCGGCAGGACGGGCTGCGGGTAGCCCCTTTCAAGGGCCAGAACATGGCCCTGAACTCCTTTATTACCGCCAGCGGCGGGGAGATGGGCCGGGCCCAGGTGGTCCAGGCGGAGGCGGCGGGGATCACCCCGGACGTGCGGATGAACCCCGTCCTCCTCAAGCCCACCACCGACGTGGGCAGCCAGGTGATCGTAAACGGCCGGGTTCTGGGCAACATGAGGGCCATGGAGTACTACCGCCGGAAGAGTGAGCTGATCCCCGCGGTGCTGGATGCCTACAACAGTCTGGCTGCGGAGTATGACGTCATTGTCATCGAGGGGGCGGGGAGCCCGGCGGAGATCAACCTGAAGGACAGCGACGGTTTTGTCAACATGGGTCTGGCCCGGCTGGTGGACGCCCCGGTGCTGCTGGTGGGGGACATCGACCGTGGCGGGGTCTTCGCCCAGCTCTACGGCACCATCGCCCTGCTGGAAGAGGAGGAGCGGGCCAGGGTCAAGGGCGTCATCGTCAACAAGTTCCGGGGGGACCGGGCCATCCTGGAACCGGGCCTGCGGCAGCTGGAGACACTGTGCGGCGTGCCGGTGGCGGGGGTGGTGCCCTATGTCCACGTGGATATTGACGACGAGGACAGCCTGACGGAGCGTTTCCAGCGGGGAGGCGCCCGGAAGCTCATCGACGTGGCCGTCATCCGCCTGCCCCGGATCTCCAATTTTACGGACTTCAGCCCCTTTGAGCGCTACGAAAACCTGTCCCTGCGGTATGTGGACAAGGTCTCCGACCTCCACCAGCCGGATATGATCCTCCTCCCCGGCACCAAGAGCACCATCGCGGACCTGCGGTGGCTGCGGCAGAGCGGCCTGGAGGCGGCAGTGAACAAGGCCGCCTCCGCCGGGGTCCTGGTTTTCGGCATCTGCGGCGGCTTCCAGATGCTGGGCCGCTCCATCTCCGACCCGGAGGGAGCGGAGGCCGACCCGGGGACGGAGATTGCCGGCATAGGCCTGCTGGACGTGGACACGGTGTTTAGGGGGGAGAAGGTCCAGGCCCAGACAACCGGGACCTTTGGGCCGGTACCGGGCCCCCTGGAGGGACTGGAGGGTCTGCGCTACCAGGGCTACGAGATCCATATGGGCCGGGGCGGCGAGGGGTTGCCGCCTCTTGTGAGCCGCGGAAACGTCTACGGCAGCTATATCCACGGGATCTTCGACGCGCCCGGTATCGCGGATGCCGTTGTAAAGGCTCTGTGTATTCGCAAGGGAATTGACTTTACGCAGGTTGGAACCTTTGATCTGGCGGAATATAAGGAGCGGCAATATGACCTTCTGGCCGATGCGGTCCGTGCTGGGCTGGACATGGATCTGATCTACCGGGTTTTGGAGGGCCGGTGATCCGGAAGTTTTTGGCGTCTCCCCCGCTATTTTGACAAAACATGCCCCCGCCGGAAGGTATAATGGCCGTAAGCGCATCTGCTTGCGGCCATTTTTCTTTCGCGGAAGGAGACAAGCCATGGAAATGAAATATAAGGCGGAAAACCGGCAGCTGACCATCGAGCTGTCCGGCGAGCTGGACCACCACGCCGCCAAGGGGCTGATGGACGCCATCGACCGGTGCATGGAGCAGAACCTGCCCACCAAGACGATCCTGGACATGGGGGAGCTGACCTTCATGGACAGCTCCGGCATCGCGGTGGTGCTGCGGGCCAAGCGGCGGATGGAGGCTCTGGGCGGGAACCTGTACGTCGTGAACATTCCCCGGCAGGCCGCCAGGGTCCTGGAGACAGCGGGCCTGGGCCGGTATGTGAATCTGATATAGGAGGAGTCACCATGAGGACGAAAACCACGAATTACATAATTTTTGAATGTCTCTCCCGCAGCGCCAACGAGGCCTTCGCCCGGGGAGCGGTGGCTTGCTTCGCCGCCCAGCTGGACCCCACCCTGGAGGAGCTGGGGGACATCAAGACCGCCGTCAGCGAGGCGGTGACCAACGCCATCGTACACGCCTATCCGGATACCCTGGGCCGGGTGGTGGTGAAGGCGAAGATCCTGGAGGACAACGTCCTGGAGGTTACAGTCCGGGACTGGGGACGGGGGATCGAAGACGTGGAGCAGGCCCGCCAGCCCCTGTACACCACCGGCGGCGAGGAGCGCAGCGGCATGGGCTTCACCATTATGGAGTCCTTCATGGACAAGGTGACCGTCCGCTCCGCCCCCGGTAAGGGCACTCGCGTTACCATGCGCCGGCGGGTGCTGCCCAGGCCGGCGGGACGATGACCGCCGACACCCTGGACCTGCTGGCCCTGGCCCGGGACGGGGACGAGGCGGCCACAGAGGAGATTTTGCGGCAAAACAGCGGCCTGATCTGGGCGGTAGTGCGCCGCTACTATGGCCGCGGCGTGGAGCCGGATGACCTCTACCAGCTGGGATGCCTGGGGTTTCTCAAGGCCGTGCGGGGCTTCGACCTGGCCTACGGCACCCAGTTCTCCACCTACGCCGTACCCAAGATCGCCGGGGAGATCCGCCGCTATCTCCGGGACAGCGGGGCGGTGAAGGTTGGCCGGAGCATCCGGGAGCAGAGCCTGGGGATCTACACCGCCCGGGAGCGGCTGCGGGGCCAGCTGGGCCGGGAACCGGCCCTCAGCGAGCTCAGCGAGGCCACAGGACTGACCCCGGAGGAGATCGCCGTGGCGGAGCTGGCCACCGCCGCCCCGGACAGCCTCCAGCAGGAGAACGGCGACGGCCTGACCCTGGAGTCCACCCTGGCGGACAGCGGGTCGGAGGAGGCCATGGTGGAGCGCATCGCCCTGCGCTCCGCTATTGACCGCCTGCCGGAACAGGAGAAGAAAACCATCCTCCTCCGATTTTACAAGGGACTCACCCAGCAGCAGTGCGCCCGCATCCTCTCCGTCAGCCAGGTCCAGGTCTCCCGGCTGGAGAAGCGGGCGCTGGAGAAGCTGCGCCGGGAGATGGGATAGCACAGAGGGATGGGGTTTCCCCATCCCTCTGAGACTGTCAAAGAACTCCCTTCAGAAGTAAAGAGCTGCACAGCGCAGGGGGAGCTCGAGGGGGCAAAGCCCGCCTCGAATCTAATCGAATGCCCCGCAAAGCACCCGCAAGGGGCAGGCCGCATCCGTATGGCAGCACAGCTGCCGACGGCTGCGCG
>HHCFR05603__coassemble_549_pt1 | contig 32939 bp, 28 predicted proteins | sample HHCFR05603__metabat2_low_PE_030 | metagenome-assembled genome bin HHCFR05603 | reverse complement strand
CATAGAGATGTTCTTAGCAGCCACCCCCCAATTATCTCCAATTAGCGATATCGTCACGCCGGACTCTCCACAATTTTCCTACTCTAAAAGCTGGAAGCTGGCCGGAATTAACCAATTTGTAAAAGGTATTCTTGCCGATATAAAGCAGATTCATCACTTCTCGAGGAGTCAGGTATTCGTTTTCAATTTCCGGGACTTCATCATCGTAAAGGTAGTTATTCGAGTGATTCATGTTGTTTGCACCTCCGAATTTCTTTTTTGCAATCTCACCCAAGCATCCAACCATTTGGAGAAACGCCGCAGCTCCGCCCAGTTGTAGTACATCGAAGCTGAGTGCAAAAGTTAGCTGCGGGCGCTGCGTTTCGGCCTTTCTCCAAGTGATCGCTGCTTGGGTGAGGTTGCCCATTTGATTCCTTATTGGTTTGTTTGCTGCTATAATGGCACTTTTCGCTGATATATTATTATAATGAGTATTCCAGAACCCTGGGAAATGAGGTAGTCATAGGGTTCTGGAATATTTTTATTTGTTAGGATTTTGCCGTGCTTCATATGGGGCAAAGCAAAAATCCACCAAAATTAGAAAATTTCAAAAAGGAGGGAAGCCATCATGTTGAACCAAATGTTGCGTGTAATTCGCTGTATTCTCTGGGAACTGGCAGTTGTAATCCTACGGTGCTGCGCGGCGCTTTGATTCTTGTGGGACAAAAAGGAACCAAATCACCAATGACAACATGATAGCTTTGCAGCCATCCTTATATGGTGAAACATTATGATCTGCTCAGGGATAATGTCTTTGGGCCGATGGGCACACAAATCAAAATGTATAGGAGGGATCTGTCCTGTGTGTCACTTTCGCTGCAAATACTTGATCGCTATTTTGGTAGCGGCTGCCGCAACGGCGTTATGCTGTGCAGTGGACATCGTTATGGGAGATGACGTTCAGTCAGAAGTACAAAATGAAAGAAAGCGAGGAATTTAAAATGGCCGCAAATGTTGAAACCATGTTTTATGTCCGGGAGACGCCCTGGCACGGCCTGGGCACCAAAGTTCAGGAGGCTCCGGCTTCTTCCGACGCTCTGATCTATGCCGGCCTGGATTGGGAAGTCGTTCAGAAGGAAGTTTACGCCGAAGACGGTTCCCTGATTCCCGGCTATCGGGTCAATCTCCGCAGCACCGACAATGCTGCTCTGGGCATCGTCTCCGACCGCTACAAGGTGGTGCAGAATGAGGATGCCTTTCGCTTCACCGACGACCTGCTGGGCGAGGGAGTGACCTATGAGACCGCTGGAGCGCTGCAAGGTGGACGGAAGGTCTGGATGCTGGTTAGGATGCCCCAGCGCTACATCATCGCCGGGGACGAGATCGCGCCCTATCTGGTGGTGATGAACGCCCACGATGGCAGTTCCGGTATTAAGGTAGCCATGACCCCGATCCGTGTGGTCTGCCAGAACACGCTGAACCTGGCCCTGAGCAGCGCCAAGCGCACATGGGCGGCCAAGCATACTGAAAACGTTATGCTCCGTGTCCACGAGGCGCAGGAGACTTTGGGACTGGCCGAACTGTATATGTCTGAGCTGGGCCGGAGTATTGACGACCTGTCCAGAATCAGACTGACCGATAAGAAGGTCGTTGCTTTTATGCAGGAGTTCTTTCCGGTTGCTGCTGATATGCCTGATGTGCAGCGCAAGAACAATCTGCGTCTGTTGGATGACATGAAGCGGCGGTATTGGGAGGCACCTGACCTGTCCGGCGTGGGGAAGAATGGCTACCGTTTTATCAATGCTGTCAGCGACTTTGCCACCCATGCCGAACCCATCCGCAGGACCCGGAACTACAAAGAAAATCTGTTTCTGCGCACCGTCGAGGGCAATTCTATGATTGACAAAGCCTATAAGATGGTGCTGGCAGCGGCATAATGGGAGGATGCAGAATGCTTGCAAAGGTCTTAGTGTCTACAGAAGGGATGTCTTACTCCGACTGGCTGGACTACCGCAGGCGGGGGATCGGCGGTTCGGATGCCTCTGTGATCTGCGGCATCAACCGCTACAAATCCCCGGTGGAGCTGTGGATGGAAAAGACAAACCAACTCCAAGTACAGGAGTCCGGGGAAGCCGCCTATTGGGGAACCCAGCTGGAACCTTTTGTCCGGGACGAGTTTACCAAGCGTACCGGAATCGAGGTCAGCAAGCCCAGCGTGATTCTCCAGAGTACGGAACACTCCTTCATGTTAGCCAATCTGGACGGCATATGTGAAGTCCAGAACGTTGGAAAGTGCATCTTCGAGGCTAAGACTGCCTCTGCTTACAAGACCGGTGAATGGGAGGATACGATTCCCGACGAGTATATCTTAAAAGATACTTTACAAAGCGCTGATACGCAGGAATCATTCGATGCCATTCTTGTCAAGATTGGAAAGATTGACAGCGAAATCGACAAGGATGCATTGACCGAGGAACAAAATAATGTATATGAGGCTTTGACGAAAGACCACACAGAACTGATCGGGAGCAAAATGCGTCAGTTGGAGTATAAGAAGAATATTGATTATAATAAAAAAGCGGCCGAGGCTTTTGCTTCTGCGTTCGAACGATTTCGTAAAGATGAGGGCAAATATAAAAAGCAAACGCAGCTTTTTACCCTAGCCTCGAAAACACTTTTTGCTTATGACGCTTCCCGGCTGTTTAATGAGACCTTGATTTACTATAATCATGTCTATTCTTACATTTTTAGCAAACTCGACGATGACGGAAAATTCGCCCTGACCCGATACTCGATAGAGTGTGAGCGAAAATTGAGGTGATAGCATGTTGTCAAAATCTTTGAAAAATAATCGCAGTCTGACATTCTATCAGTGCTCTAAGCCGCCGATGTCGGGATTTGACCGCAACTACGCAGGAGGAGCCACAGCTTTTGCAGTTGCCGGTACAGCTGTTGAAACACAATTACAAACACATCGTATTTCGGACGCATTTTCCCAACTGAGAACCGCTCTCATTGAGCGCGGAAAAATTTACGCAGCGAATACTACAGCTTCGCGCGCAGGGTATATGGCGGAAGAGTTTGTTGCAGGAACTTACAACGTGGATGTAACCATCAAAAAAGTAAAGACCCCAAAGGCAATTACCGATAAGAGTACTGCGGCCGCATCTGCCGATATTACATACGGAAATAACAAAGCAAGCCTTAAATATTATCAAAATGCAAAAAGGAGTGCCAATGCACAATTGGATCCTAACTATGGAGAACAAAAACGCATTGTTCCGACTGATCAGCTAAAAGAGGCGAAGGATGCCTTAGAGCGCATGGCGACTAAAAATGAACTAAAGGGGCGCACAGATGCGGCAGCGCAACAGCGAAAAACAAAGGAACTGCTTGACGATCGCATTCGTGGACCGAAAGGAACGGGATCAACCCCACTCCCCAAAAAATCGGCTGAAGAATTCGCAAGTGCAATATCTAAAGAGGGGGACAAGACAGTAGTCGATACGGAGAAGATTGACAAGGTCTTGGAGAAAACTGGTGTCACAAAAAAGGTCAAAACAGCAAAATTAAAAAACGAATTATGTGGACTTGGTTTAGCAGTTGCAATTGGAGCCGGCGTTGGTTTATCAATTGGCTTTATCACGACTCTTGCGCAGTCTGGAATCAATCCCGATGCATTAAAATCGGCAACAACAGAGGGCTTAAAAGGTGGTATGGAGTCGGGCCTGTTATCAGCAATTGGGTATGGTATTGGCAGGACACTTGGTGAGAGCGCCACACGTGCTCTTTCTGGTGTGCTGGAGAAAGTTGGTTTCACGATTACCGAGGACATCTCAAAAATGATAAATGTAGGTGTTGTTGGAACATTAACGATTGCCGCTTTTTCTACCTACCAATTTATGAAGTTGAAGATTAAAGGAATGGCCACCCGGGATGCACTAATACAGACGGGGCGGCAAGCATTATTCTCACTTTCCATACTGGCAGTTTCTATCGCTGCACAGTGTCTTTGGGGGAGTGCGGCTGGCATTATCGTGTCAGTGAGTATTGGGATAATCATGATCACATACTCTATTGCTGATACTATTCATCAGAGGCAGTTTGCGGAAAGCATTCGGACATATACCATTGAAAAATGCTATCCAACCTTTTCGACATCTGTATGACTAGTCCTTCTTCACAGGGACTCCCCACTTGAAAATCTTTTGATAAGATAACCCTCCGTGCCATAATTAGATCACGGAGGGTTTATCATACCCAAAGTTTAGTTCGTTCCTTGACACAAGAATTCTGCCACATTTGCAGCAATATGGCGGAAGCTATCCCCTGTCTCTATTATTCCTGCATCCGCCCATCCACGACAGCATCGACATACACGCAGTTGTCTTCTACGGAGTATACGACCTTATACCACTTTCCCAAAACCGCCTTGTGGTAAATATCAGGTGGGAGATTCGGGTCCTCATAGGGCGGATAGAGATAGGGATTGTCAGAAAGCTGCTTAATTAGCGCCCGGAATTCTGACAGCAGCCGCCTGGCGGCCGGCTTGCTGACCTTGGCAAGAAAGGCGGCGTGAGTTTCCAACTGCCCAGCCAGCCGAGGATTGAATTTGACTGTGTACTTAGACATTTCCCCCGGCCCCTTCGATTACCTGATCCATGCGGGTCAGGAATTCATCTGCGGACAGATATTCCGCTCCGCTATCCCGCTCCACTTTTGCACGCAGGAGGTCTGCGTAGAGCGACTGCTCCGAACTGAGCGAGAGGGAGAGTGGGACCGCCCGGTCCCGGACAATTTGCTGGAGGAACATATTGATGGTGCCGGTCATGTTCATGCCAAGCTGGGAGAGAATCTGTTCCGCCTGAGCTTTCAGTTCTGAATCTGTACGGATACTCATGTTGATACTTGCCATATTGCTACCTCCTTTTTTCTTCATTATATTTTATAAGATATGCAATGTCAATGCAAATACACCATGCAAACGTAAAAGTTTTTGCTCTACCGGAAGCTCCGAGATGTGATTTATGGTGCCCAAATGGTGCCGGATGTAAGCACAGCTGATATAAAGTGAAAAACTGCACCGGTGTGAAGAAATGTGATTTTCTTTATCAGAGGAGCATGTTTTAACGATAAAATACTACAAAATGCGAACTTATAAAGCAACACTTTATTCGCTATTCCCCTCGAAATCAGTTTGGGAGCAATCCCACGTGGGTTCGAATCCCACCCGCTGCGCCACGTCGGAGCAAGCTATGTATCGCTTGCTCCGACTTTTTTTAAAAGTCAGAGCGCGCTCACGCCGCTGCTCCTCCTTTCCAAATCGCAACCGCTTACGCTGGGTTGCGATTTGGGTCCGCCGCTGCGCGGCGGTTTTTTCTTATCGCAAGGAAATATCGATTTTAACCGCCCCTTCCATGCCGGAGCAAAGCGGACTTTGCGCCGACATCTTTTTATGCCTGGGGAAAAAGACGTCATCTGCCCGCTCCCTTGCTCCTCCTTTCCAACTGCGACCCGCTGCGTTGGGCTCGCAGTTGGTGTGCTGCCCTGTGGGCCACATCCCAATATCAGTGGCTCCTCACGAATCCGCCAGCGGTGCAAGAGGAAAAGTTCACAATTTTGCAGAAGGAGCTCCACTCTATCCTGGGCAATTCGACTACTTGACAGGAGGTTTTCCTCTGTGATAAACTGAAAAACAAGTTCATCCTCAAACGCGTGGAAGGCGTTATGCCATACAGGAGCAGCTTTCAGAGAGCCGGCGGGCGGTGCGAGCCGGTAAGCGGGCGGTATGGCGGCTGGCGCCGGAGCGGGCCGCCCCAAAGAAGGTTTCCGGTAGGGCGGCACGGCCTTGCCGCCGTTACCAGGGCAGGGGCTTGTTGGAGCCCTGACGAGTGCGCGCGTTTGCGTGAATCCGGGTGGTACCGCGATAAGTGATTTGTCGTCCCGGGAACAGGAAAGCCTGTTCCCGGGGCGTTTTTTGTTGTCGCCCGCCCTTATGCCAGACCAAGATAAAAGGAGAAGCGCCATGAAGACTGTGAAACTTTCCGACATCACCCTGCGGGAGATCGGCAAGGCCCGCGCCGCGGCCCTGAGCTTCAAGGAGCGGGTGGAGATCGCCCGGACCCTGGACCGCCTCCAGGTGGACGCCATCGAGCTGCCCCCTATCCGGGATGAGAAGGCCGACGTGCTCAGCAACAAGACCATCGCCACCGTGGTGTCCTCCGCCCGGCTCTCCGCCGCCGTGGGCCTCACCGAGGAGAGCGTGGCCACCGCCTGGGAGAGCGTGAAGGCCGCCCGGGACCCCGCCCTCCACGTGATGGTCCCCGTCTCCCCGGTGCAGATGGAGTACCTGTGCCACAAGAAGGGCCCCGCCGTGCTGGAGCTGGTGAAGGCCCTGGTGGCCAAGGCCCGGTACTACACGGAGCATGTGGAGTTCTCTGCCCTGGACGCCACCCGGGCCGAGGGGGACTTCCTCGACCAGGTCCTGGCCGCCGCCGTGGCCTCCGGCGCCCAGGCGGTGACCCTGTGCGACTCCGCCGGGGTGATGACCCCCGACGAGTGCGCCGCCTTCCTGGCGGACGTCCAGGCCAGGGTCCCCGGCCTGGAGCGGGTGGAGCTGGGGGTGGAGCTGGGCAACGCCATGCGGATGGCCTCCGCCTGCGCCGCCGCCGCCATCGACGCCGGGGCGGCTGTGGTCAAGACCGCCGTCATCGACCTGGACGTGCCCACCACCGAGGACTTCGCCGCCTACCTCCAGGTGAAGGGCGAGGCCAAGGGCCTGCGCTGCCGCCTGCGGACCACGGAGCTGGCCCGGTCCGCCGCCCAGCTGGGCTGGCTGCTCCAGAGCGAGCGCAGCAGCGGCTCCCCCTTTGACAGCGGCGTGCGGGAGAACGCTTCCGGCATCTGCCTCACCGCCGGGGACGACATCAGCGAGGTGGGGAAGGTGGTGCGCCACCTGGGCTACGATCTCACCGAGGAGGACAACGCCAAGGTCTACGAGGCCTTCCGCCGCATCGCGGAGAAGAAGCCCTTTATCTCCGCCCGGGAGATGGACGCCATCGTGGCCAGCACCGCCCTCCAGGTGCCCTCCACCTACCGGATGGTGAACTATGTCATCACCTGCGGCAACGCCGTGTCCGCCATGGCCAGCGTGACGCTGGAGAAGGACGGCAAGGCCGTGACCGAGGTTCGGGCCGGGGACGGCCCCATCGACGCCGCCTTCCTGGCCATCGAGCAGGCGGTGGGCCACCACTATGAGCTGGACGACTTCCAGATCCAGACCGTCACCGAGGGCCGGGAGGCCATGGGCTCCGCCCTGGTGAAGCTCCGCTCCGGCGGCAAGGTCTACTCCGGCACCGGCATCTCCACCGACGTCATCGGCGCCAGCATCCGGGCCTACGTCAGCGCGCTGAACAAGATCGTCTACGAGGAGGTATGAGAAGACCATGAAGCTCTCCTTTACCATTCGCCACTGGCCCGGCATGGACTGGGGCCAGTTCTGCGCCGCCGCGGCGGACAGCCATCTGGCGGGGCTGGAGATCGACAGCGTATACAACCCCGTCCTCAGCCAGCGGATGAGCCCGGTGAACCCGGAGCTGGCGGTGGCCGCCCGGCGGGAGCTGGTGCGCCAGGGGCTGGAGGTGCCCTGCGTGGGGGTGGAGGCGGACCTGACGGCGGAGGAGGCCCCCGCCGAGACCGCCGCCGCGCTGGAGGCCGCCGCCAACCTGCTGGTGCCCTATGTGGTGGTCCACACCGCCAGCAGCGACAGCGCCGCCGTCCGGGAGAAGCTGGCCCCCCTGGTGGAGGCCGCGGAGCGCGCCGGGGTGGTGCTGCTGCTGGAGAGCAGCGGCGGCATGGCCGACACCCGGCGGCTGGTGGAGGTGCTGGACCACTTCGCCTGCGACAACCTGGCCGCATGCTGGTGCATGTTCGACACCTGCCTGTGCGCCAAGGAAAGTCCCCAGCAGACCATTACCAACCTGGGGGCCTACGTCCGCCACGTCCGCGTCAGCGACGGCTCCGCCGGCAGCAGGAGCCCCGAGGTGGGCCACGAGCTCATCGGGGAGGGGGACCTGCCCCTCCAGGCTCTGATGGACGCCCTGCGCTCGGTGAACTACGACGGCTTCCTCTCCCTCCAGTGGGACCCCCAGTGGTCTGAGGGCTACGGGGACCTGGAGATGATTTTGACCCACTTCGCCGTCACCATGTCCGCCTACGCCCGGGAGGCGCGGCGGCAGAACCTCTACTACAGCCAGACCGGCGAGGGGCAGTACGTGTGGAAGAAGGACATCGTCATCGACTGCACCTTTCCCCAGGTGCTGGACCGGATGGTGGAGGAGTTCCCGGACCAGTACTGCTTTAAGTACACCACCCTGGACTACACCCGGACCTACAGCCAGTTCCGGGACGACGTGGACCAGTTCGCCCGGAGCCTCATCGCCATGGGGGTGAAGGCCGGGGACAAGGTGGCCGTGTGGGCCACCAACGTGCCAGCCTGGTTCATCACCTTCTGGGCCGCCACCAAGATCGGCGCCGTGCTGGTGACGGTGAACACCGCCTACAAGATCCACGAGGCGGAGTACCTCCTTCGCCAGTCCGACACCCACACCCTGGTGATGATCCAGGGCTACCGGGACAGCGACTACGCCGGCATCATCGCCGAGCTGTGCCCGGAACTCGCCTCCGCCGTCCCCGGTAAGCCCCTCCACTGCAAGCGCCTGCCCTTCCTGCGCAACGTGGTCACCGTGGGCTTCCGCCAGGCCGGGTGTCTGACCTGGGAGGAGGCGGTGGCCATGGCGGGCCGGGTGCCCATGGAGGAGGTCCGCCGCCGGGCGGCCAGGGTCAATGTCCACGACGTGGCCAACATGCAGTACACCTCCGGCACCACCGGCTTCCCCAAGGGGGTCATGCTCACCCACTACAATGTGGTCAACAACGGCAAGTACATCGGCGACCACATGGATCTGTCCACCGCCGACCGGATGATGATCCAGGTGCCCATGTTCCACTGCTTCGGCATGGTGCTGTCCATGACCGCCTGCATGACCCACGGGGCCACCATGTGCCCCCTGCCCTACTTCTCCCCCAAGCCTGCCCTGGCCTGCGTCAACCAGGAGCGGATTACCGCCTTCAACGGCGTGCCCACCATGTTCATCGCCATGATGAACCACGAGGACTTCCCCAAGACAGATTTCTCCTACATCCGCACCGGCATCATGGCTGGGTCCAACTGCCCCGCCGACCTGATGCGGAAGGCCGCCGACGTGATGAACATGAAGCAGATCGTCAGCGTCTACGGCCAGACCGAGGCCTCCCCCGGGTGCACCATGTCCAGCTTCGATGACCCCCTGGACGTCCGCACCGACACCGTGGGCAGCGCCTTCGCCAACGTGGAGTGCAAGATTGTGGACCCGGACACCGGGGAGGAGTGCCCCGTGGGGGTCAGCGGCGAGTTCCTGGCCCGGGGCTACAACATCATGAAGGGCTACTACAAAATGCCCGACGCCACCGCCGCCGCCATCGAGCCCGACGGCTGGCTCCACACCGGGGACCTGGCCTGCGTGGACGAGAACGGCAACTACCAGATCACCGGGCGCTTGAAGGACATGATCATCCGGGGCGGCGAGAACATCTACCCCAAGGAGATCGAGGAGTTCTACTACACCAACCCCAAGGTCTCCGACGTCCAGGTCATCGGCGTCCCCGACCAGCAGTACGGCGAGGAGATCATGGCCTGCATCATCCTCAAGGAGGGCCAGACCGCCACCGTGGAGGAGATGAAGGACTACGTCCGCTCCCACATGGCCAAGCACAAGGTCCCCCGGTACATCGAGTTCATGGACGCCTTCCCCATGAACGCCGCGGGGAAGATCCTCAAGTACAAGATGCGGGAGGACGCGGAGAAAAAGCTGGGGCTGAAGGGGTAAGGGCTCCTCTCCCCTCTCAAAAGCGCCGCCCGGCAAGGCCATACGCCTTGCCGGGCGGTGTTTTCGTTGGAATCGGTGCGATACCATGCCGCAAAGGCATAGCTCACCATAAGCCACAGGCATTTGCCTTTTGCCCGCGGTTCCTTTATAATGATAAACAGGGGTCCTGCCCTGCCAGACCAACAGAGAAACGAGGGAACACGTCATGGAATATCGCGTCAACCGGCGCACGGGGGACCGTATCAGCGCCCTGGGGATGGGGACCAGCGCCATCGCCTCCGCAGGAGAAACGGAAGGGGTGGAGACCCTGCGCCTGGCGGTGGAGAACGGCATCAACTACTTTGACCTGGCCACCGCCGAGTCGGTGAACTTCACCACCTTCGGCAAGGCCCTGGCCGACGTCCGGGACAAGGTCCTCTACCAGGTCCACTTCGGCGCCGTCTACGGCGAGGGGCAGAGCTACAGCTGGACCACCGATCTGGATACGGTCCGCCGCTCGGTGGACTGGCAGCTGAAGGAGCTGAAGACCGACTACATCGACTACGGCTTCATCCACTGCCTGGACGAGACCGCCGACTGGGAGAAGTACCAGAAAAACGGAGTGCTGGACTACCTGCTGGAGCAGAAAAAGGCGGGGGTGGTGCGCCACATCGGCCTTTCCTCCCACACCCCGGAGCTGGTCCACCAGGTGCTGGACACCGGTCTGGTGGATATGCTCATGTTCAGCATCAACCCGGCCTACGACTACCAGCACGGGGAGTACGCCAACGGCAGCGCCGCCCAGCGGTCCGCCCTGTACCGCCGCTGCCAGGCGGAGGGGGTGGGCGTCTCGGTGATGAAGCCCTACTCCGGCGGGCAGCTCCTGGACGCCAAGACCTCCCCCTTCGGCGTGGCTCTCACCGACTACCAGTGCCTCCAGTATGCCCTGGACCGCCCAGGGGTCCTCACCGTCCTCCCCGGCATCCGGGGGAAGGCGGACCTTCAGCGGCTGCTGGGGTTCTTCGACGCCCCGGAGGCGAAGCGGGACTACGCCGCCATCAGCTCCCTCACCCCCCGGGAGATGGAGGGGACGTGCGTGTACTGCAACCACTGCCAGCCCTGTCCCGCCGGGCTGGACATCGGGCTCATCAACAAGTATTATGATTTGGCCCAGGCCGGGGACGCCCTGGCGGCGGACCACTACCGCAATTTGGAGGTACAGGCCGACGCCTGCATCGCCTGCGGCCACTGCAACCGCCGCTGCCCCTTCCATGTGGACCAGGCGGCCCGGATGGCGGAGATCAACTGGTACTTCGCGTAACATCGAATCAGATCCGGCCATCGGAGCAAAAACATGCCGCCGCGGTCAGCGTGTCAAAAAAGCCTCGCAGAGTTTCGCGCCGCACACGGCGCGAAATAAAATCAAATCGTTTTTCCGGCGGCGTGTACGTCGGAAAAACACTTTGCGCGGAGCGAGCGTCGAATCGTCCGCCACATGGGGCCCCCGCCGGAGCCCAGCGAAGCGGGTCCGGTGGGGAGAGGAGGCGCAGCGGAGTGAGCGCCGCCTGCCGCTTTGCGGCGGGCGGCGGGATACGGAGCTTGTGCCGACGACGCGCAGAGCGCAGCGAGGCCCCTTTGGCGGAAAAGGCGTCAGCCTTTTTCGACAGTCTCGCCGCGGCGGGGAGCCTTGTGCTCCCCGCCGCGGTTTTTTCGTGGGATTCTGTTCCTGTTACAGCCAGCCCGGGGGCGCCTCCTCGTCCGGGACGGTGGGCTCCGTCTCCGTACCGCCGCCCACGTCGGCGCTGCCGCCGGTCTCCGTGCTGCCTTCGGTGCCCTCGCCGCCGTCGGAGGGCGGGAGGACGGGCTCCTCCCCGCCGCCGGGATCTGTCTCCGCACCGCCCTCCGTGCCGCCGCTGGGCGGGATGCCCGCCTCAGGCCGGCCGGCGGTGCCCACCAGGATGATCTGGTTGCGGCTGCTGTAGGTGCTCTTGGCCTCCGGGGTGGAGGAGATCAAGGTGCCGTCGCCGCTGTAGACGTTGCGGTAGGTCTGGACCACGTAGCCGGTGTAGCCGTTCTGCTTCTGCTGCTGGGTGCCGTAGGGCAGCTGGTCGGTCTCCACGTATTCCACCTCATAGCTGGTGGTGCTGAGGACCTCCCGGGTCATCTCCACGTATGTGTCGTCCGTCTTTGTGCCGTAGATGCTGACGGTGAGCTGGCTGTTCTGGTAGCCCACGTCGATGCGGATGGGGTAGCCGGTGTTGTTCTTGAACCGGAACTCCGGCCCGCCCCAGCTCACCGTGGCGTCCATGCCCAGGGTGATGTAGCCGGGCCAGTACCGGTGGTTGTACCGCTCCACGATCTCCAGGTTGCTCAGCAGGGCCGCCAGATACACGGTGCTGGAGGTCTGGCAGATGCCGCCGCCCACGGTGTCCACGGTCTCGCCGTTGACATAGGTGGCCGCGGCGCCATAGCCCCGCTCCACGGTCCGCTCCCCCACCACCTGGTTGTAGTTGAACTCCTCTCCGTCGTTGAGGATGGTGCCGTTGACGGCCTCCCCGGACAGGCGGACGTTATTGCGCCGCACGGAGGTGCCGCTGACAGTCGTGGTGGTGGTGCCCAGCAGATCCCGGAACAGCACCGCCTCCAGCTCCTGGGCGGTCATCTCCGGGAAGGTGATGTCAGCCGGCAGCTGGACCGTCTCCCCGGCGGCGGCGGACTCCAGGACCAGACGGGCGGCCTCGGCGTCCACCGTCACCCCCACCTCGCCGTCCACCACCTGGCCGGTCTCCTTGTCGTAGCGGGCCTGACTGGGCTCGCTGGTGAAGGAGTCCGCCATGGCCTCCAGGTCCAGAGCCTGGGCCTCCACCGTCTCCCAGGGGGCCTCCACCGTCTCCGGAGCGGACATGAGGGCCTGGGCCAGCCCCTCCCGGTCCAGAGCCCGGCCGTCCCGCTCCCGGGTGGCGAACAGGCCGTCTCTGGTCAGCTCATAGCTGGCGTCCACGGGCTCCTGGTCAAAGGCTCCCGCCATCTCCTCCACCGCGGCGGAGAGCCGGTCCTCGTCGTAGTACACCCTGGGCTCCAGGGCGGTCTCCCCGCCCAGCAGGCCCCGGAGCATGGTCCAGCCGTTTTTCAGCCAGCCCAGGGCGCCGCTCTCCCGGCCCACGTCCCAGGCCGCCTGGGCGGCCTCCCCCGCCACGGCGTAAGCCCCCAGCTCCGCCAGGTCATAGGTTCCCAGGTCCTCGCCGTCGGCGGCGACAGCCACCACACGGCCGGTCAAAAAGCCCTCCAGGTCCTCTGAAAGCTGTTCCTCCGCATGGTCCAGAGACAGTCCCCCCAGGTCCTCTCCCGCCATGGTCACCCCGGGAAAGACGCCGCCGTATCCGCCTGCGTAGAGGCACAGCCCCGCCCAGGCGGCCACCAGGACCGCCAGCACCGCCCCGGCGATCCATATGGCCCGGCGGGAGCCCTTTCTCTTTACCTCCGCCGTCTCCTCCGGCGCCGCGATTCGTTTTCCGGCCATAACAGCCTCCTCTCCTCCTCTAAAAACGGGGCATACTTCACATTGAGCTCTCAGGCCGTACCGCGAAAGACGGCATATGGCCATTTCGCGCGCATTTCCGCCGCAAGCGGGAAGCGAAAAGCTCTGCCGGCGTGAGCGCGCCGCAATTTCTGCTATTGTACCACGGCTGGAGCGAAAAAGCTTTACAATTTTGTAACAGACCGTCGGAAATTTTTGTCCCGGCTGGAAAAACCGGCGATCCGCTCTTGACTTCCCCCACGGCGGCGCATAAAATATTGAACTGTATTTTTGCTATGCAAAGCATAGCAAAAGTGCCATGTGCCGTCTCCGACGGCACGGCTTGAAATTTCAGCGCGTGGGCCGGAGACGGCCCACATGCGCGAAACTTCATGCGCCGCAAACCTTTGCCCATTTTCGAGGTGCGTTCTTAGCGCATGAAGTTTTATTTCGCCGGGTGGGGAAAGGGCCTCAAAGCAGGGCGTCCCGGCGCCGGCGGCAGGAGACAAGGAGGGAACGATATGGCTGTCAAATACATTTTTGTAACGGGAGGCGTGGTCTCTGGCCTGGGAAAGGGGATCACGGCGGCCTCCCTGGGCCGGCTGCTGAAGCAGCGGGGCCTGCATGTAAAGGTCCAGAAGCTGGACCCCTATCTCAACGTGGACCCGGGGACCATGAGCCCCTACCAGCACGGGGAGGTGTTCGTCACCGACGACGGGGCGGAGACGGACCTGGACCTGGGCCACTACGAGCGGTTCATTGATGAGAGCCTGGACGTGAACTCCTCCGTCTCCTCCGGCAAGGTGTACTGGGACGTGCTCAACCGGGAGCGCCGGGGGGACTATCTGGGGGCCACGGTGCAGATCATCCCCCACATCACCGGGGAGATCAAGCGGCGGATCTACTCCCTGGACACCCCCGGCACCGACGTGGCCATTGTGGAGATCGGCGGCACCGTGGGGGACATCGAGTCCCAGCCCTTCCTGGAGTCCATTCGTCAGGTGGCGGCGGAGCGGGGGCGGCATAACGTCATGTTCATCCACGTCTCCCTCATCGTATCCATCCCCGGCACCGGGGAGCTGAAGAGCAAGCCCACCCAGCACTCCGCCAAGGAGCTGCTGAGCCTGGGCATCCAGCCCGACGTGATCATGTGCCGCAGCGACAAGCCCATCCCCCGGGACATCCTGGAGAAGATCTCCCTGTTCTGCAACATCCCTGTGGAGAACGCCATCCCCAACCTGACGGCGGATCTGCTCTACGAGGTGCCCCTAATGCTGGAGCGGGAGGGGCTGGCGGACGTGGTGGTCCGCCGCCTGGGGCTCATCTGCCACATGCCGGACCTCACCGAGTGGGCCACCATGGTCCACCGGGCCAAGCACCCCAAGGGGGCTGTGACCATCGCCCTGGTGGGCAAATATGTGGCCCTCCACGACGCCTATCTCTCCGTGGCGGAGGCCCTGACCCACGGGGGGATCGAGAACGACGTGAAGGTGGACATCCGGTGGGTGGACAGCGAGACCGTCACCGACGCCAACGCCGGGGAGCTGCTGGCGGGCTGCGCCGGGGTCCTGGTCCCCGGGGGCTTCGGCAGCCGGGGGGTGGAGGGGAAGATCGCCGCCATCCGGTACGCTCGGGAGAACAAAGTGCCCTTCCTGGGCATCTGCCTGGGGATGCAGATGGCGGTGGTGGAGTTCGCCCGCCACGTCTGCGGCCTGACGGGGGCCCAGTCCGGGGAGTTCGCCCCCGACGGCAAGTACCCGGTCATCGACCTGATGCCCGACCAGGTGGGGATCACCGACAAGGGGGGCACTATGCGTCTGGGCAGCTACCCCTGCGAGCTGGCGGAGAACAGCTTCGCCGCCCGGGCCTACGGCGCGTCCCGCATCGACGAGCGCCACCGCCACCGCTATGAGTTCAACAACGACTTCCGAGAGGCGCTGACGGCGGCGGGGCTGCGCCTAGCGGGCCTGTCCCCCGACGGACGGCTGGTGGAGATCGTGGAGATCGGAGACCACCCCTGGTTCGTGGGCGTCCAGTTCCACCCGGAGCTGAAGAGCCGGCCGAACAGAGCCCATCCGTTATTCCGGGAATTTATCGCCGCGGCGAAAAAGCTGAACAATCAGCAGTGACCCGGCGCGGGCCGGCCGCGCATATCATCAAAAGCAGACAGGGGCGGGACCCATTTCATGGGTCCCGCCCCTGTGTGCCTTCTTTATTCTTCCTCCGGGACCTCCTCGGCCTCCTCTAGGGCCTCCCGGCAGACGGCCAGCCGCTCCTCCAGGAACGCCCTGACCTTGGCCGGATCCCCCTGGAGGGTGGTCCCCTTAGGGATGATGAGCCGCCGGTCCGGGCGGATCAGGTACCAGCCCTTGTCGTCCTCCTCCACCCTCTGGAATTCGCCATAGGCGTTGAAAACCGTACTGCCATACTTGACTAAGGTGGTCTCCACCCCGTCGTCCAGAAGAGCTACCCGCCGGAGGCCGTCGGAGCGGTACTTCCTGTAGTCCCCCAGCATCTGTCCCACCACCAGCCGCGGCAGGGCGACGGCGAACAGCAGCAAAATCACCGCCAGGGCGAAGATCCCCAGGGAGGTGTACCCGCCCCGGGCGTGCTGCGCCGCCAGATAGATGATGCAGATCAGGGGAAACAGGGCCAGGATCCACCGGGCCCGGGCCAGCTTCCCGTAGTTGCTCCAGGTCCGCCGCAGGTAGGCGGCGTCCACCGTCACCTCAGACTGAAAAAAGGCTGTTCTCTCCTCCACAGAATACTCCCTCCTCATCACATCACTCACCGGCCATCATCTCCATGGTCAGCGTCAAAATCTCGCCGTCCCGCCACACCTGGATCTCCACCATGTCCCCCACGCTGAGGGTTTGACGGATGGACAGGATCTGCTCAATGCGTGTGATCTCCTGGCCGTTGAAGGACAGAATATAGTCCCCCACCTCCACACCGGCGGCCTCGCCGCCCAGACCGGGGGAGACCTCCTCCACCCGCAGGCCCGTCAGCTCCCCGTCCAAAACCTCGGGGATGCGGCTGATGGTCAGGCCCAGCAGCGGCTGGGGCTGGAGCTCGCCGTACTCGATAAGCTCGTTGACCCACCGCTGGGCCAGGGAGGTGGGAATGGCAAAGCCCAATCCCTCCAGGGTGTCGTAGCCGCTCATCATCTTGATGGTGTTGATGCCCACCACCTGGCCGTACTGGTTGATGAGCGGCCCACCGGAGTTGCCGGAGTTCAGGGCGGCATTGGTCTGGATCAGGGTCATGATGACGCCGTCCACATCCACGTCCCGGTTGACGGCGGAGACGATGCCGTCGGTAAAGGTGCTCCGCAGCTCCAGGCCCAGGGGGTTGCCGATGGCGTACACCGGGTCCCCCACCGACAGCTCGTCGGACACGCCGAACTCCGCCGGGGTCAGGCCCTGGGCGTCGATCTTCAGCACCGCCAGATCCTGGTCCGCGTCGCCGCCCACCAGCAGAGCGTCATAGACGCTGTCCACGCCGTACTCGTCTGTGATCCACACCTGACAGGCGGAGCAGCCGTCAATGACATGATAATTGGTCAGGATATAGCCGTCCTCTGTGAAGATGACGCCGGTGCCCACGCTGTAGCCCTCGGCATCCTCCCCCAGCACCGTGACAGTGGAGGGACGGACCCGGTCATAGACCTCCCCGGGGGTCAGCGCCTGGGCGTCCTCCCCGGCGGAGACCAGCTCCAGCCGGGCGCCGCTGCCGCCATAGGGCCGGTAGGTGTGAATGGTGGTCTCCTGGGGCTCCCGCTCCTGATCCTCCCAGTAGTAGTAATAGTAGTCCCCGTCCGGGGGCTGGCTGCCGGCGTCTCCGCCGCCGGGCCGGTCAAGGACATAGCTTTGGACGTACCAAATGCCTACGCCCAGACACACCAGCGCCGCCAGCAGCGCCACGCCCACCGCGGCCCGCACGCCCCGGCGGGGCGCCTTCCGCTTTTTCTCCGTCCCGGCGGCCCGGGCCAGAGCTCTGCTCAGCTCCCGGCGGCTCTGCTCCTCCCGCTCCTGCCGCATCCGGCAGGGCAGCTCCCTCTCGTAGCGCAGCACCACCGGCTCCGCGCTCTGCTCCGGCCGGTAGGTGAGGACCACCTCCCGCCCCTGTTCCATGTGGTCAAACTCCATATGTTTCTCTATCCTTATCCGTTTTTCGCCAGCTTGGCCTCCCGGGAGGACTTGCTCTCCTTGGCCGGCCTGGCCTCCTCCGCCAGCTGCACCGTGAAGGTGAAGATGGTCACCCCGTCCTGACTGGAGACGGTGATCTTCTCCCGGTGCTGCTCCAGAATGGTGCGCACAATGTACAAGCCGAGGCCCACCCCGTCCTTGTCCTCGCTGCGGGACTTGTCGGTCTTGTGGAACCGCTCGAACAGCAGGGGCAGCTCCTCGGGAGGAATGGTGTCGCCGGTGTTCCGCACCGTGACGACGGCCTTCTCCCCCTGCCGGGTCAGCCCCAGAAACAGGGTGCTGCCCTGGTAGGCAAACTTGGCGGCGTTTTCCAGCAGGTTATAGACCACCTGGGTCAGCAGGTCGTTGTCCCCCAGCACGATCACCGGGTCCTCGGGGATCTCCACGTCCACATCCAGCCCCCGGTCGGTGATCTTCTTCTCCATGCTCACCAGCACCCGGCGCATGGACTCGCTGAGATCGAAGGGCTTCTTCTGCTTGATCAGGTCCATGCTCTGGAGCTGGCTCACATCCAGCATCCGCCGGACCAGCCGGCTCAGCCGCCGGCTCTCCGCGGAGATGATGGACAGGTACTGCCGCTCCTCCTCCGGGGAGATGACCCCGTCCAGGATGCCGTCGGCATAGCCGGCGATGGTGGTCATGGGGGTCTTCAGCTCGTGGGAGATGTTGGCGATGAACTCCCGGCGCTGCTGCTCCGTCTTCTGCAGGGAGTCGGCCATGGCATTGAAGGCCTCCGTCAGCTCCCCGATCTCATCGTCCCGGCCCGTGTCCCGGACCCGGGCGTCAAAGTTGCCCTCCGCGAAGTTGCGGGCGGCGATGGCCATATCCTTGATGGGCTTGGTCTGCTGCCCGACGATGGCGGCGGTGGCCATGAAGGCGATGATCAGCACGGTGATGGCCGTCAGCAGGAAGATACCCAGGAAAGCCCGCCACATCTCCGTCATGGGGGCGGACTCCATCACCGCCAGCACCGGTCCCACCAGGACCTCGCCGCTGTCAGTGCTGCGGGCAGGAATGGCCACCACGAAGCGGGGGTGGCTGTAGATCCCCAGGGTGCTGTTGCCGGCGTAGGTCTCCCCCCGGGCCAGCCGCTCCCCCATGGCCTCCGGCAGCGTCAGCTGCTGGTTCGCGACGCTGGCGTCAGTGCTGACAAAGCTCCCATACCGGGGCACCCAGATGAGGAAGTTGATATCGCTCATCTGCTGGGCCACGTCCACAAGATCCCGGAGCTCCTCGCTCCACAGTCCCAGCCCCGCGGAGGAACCGCTGTAGGCGCGCTCCGCCATCTGAGCGATAATCTCCGCCTTCTCCTCCAGCTCCACGCGCCGCTCCGTCATCATATAGCTGTAGGTCAGCGAGAAAAAGGAGGCCCCCAGCAAGACCAGCGTCAGCGCCACCAGCCCCACGCTGATGCCGAACTGACGCCAGTACATTCCTTTGAATCTGCTCATAGGGACACCTCTTTTTTGCACACTGGGGATAGTGCCGCCTTGCGGCGGCAAAGGGAAATTTTGCTTCTCGGAGCTGCGTGGGGGCTGAGGCCCCCACACCCCGGGGAAGGGGAGTTTCGCCCTCCGGGGCGAAGGGAGCAGCGGGGGCTACGCGCCCCCGGACCCCGCGGTTCAGGTCTTGTGGGGGCTGCCCGCCCCCACGCCCCGGGTGTTTCGGGGGCTACGCGCCCCCGTACCCCGCGGTTCACTTTTGGACGCCCAAAAGTGAACCGAAAAACCGCCAAAACCAAGGTTTTGGATTCCTTTGCCTAATCGGTCTCTATCAAATTTGGAACATCTCTGCACCGAATCAATTTTTTCATCTAATCTACAGTTTGGTGGTCAACGATACTTCGGCTACCGCCCTGTTAAAGGGGGACATGTTTCTAGGGGTTCTTGGCAAAACAACTTTCTTGAGACGCACCCTCGGGAGTATCCAAAGAAATTCAGGACAGGTCTCATCTATGCGGGGGTTTCCAAAGGGGGGCTTGCGCCCCCCTTTGTGTCGTCGAGGGGGTGGGGTTCATAGGGGAGGGACCCCATCGAAAGGGTCCCGCCCCTATGCGTGCTTTTGCCTACTTTTCTCACGAGAGAAAAGTAGGTCGGGGTCCGGGGGTAAGTGCCCAGAATGGGTAGAAACCCCCGAAACTCCCGGGGTCCGGGGCCGGAGGCCCCGAAACGGTCATGGTGTGGGGCTGAAAGCCCCGCATCAATAAAAAATCACTGTTTTTTGGGTGTGGTGGTCTCAAACTTGTACCCCACGCCCCACACGGTCTTCAAGGCCCACTGGTCGGAGACGTTCTCCACCTTCTCCCGCAGGCGCTTGATGTGCACGTCCACCGTCCGGCTGTCGCCGAAGTAGTCGAAGCCCCACACCTCGTCCAGAAGCTGGTTGCGGGTGTACACCCGGTTGGGGGTGGAGGCCAGGTGGTAGAGGAGCTCCAGCTCCTTGGGGGGCGTATCCACCTTCTTGCCGTCCACGATCAGCTCGTAGGAATCCAAGTCGATGATGAGCTTGTCGAAGACCAGCCGCTTCCGGGTATCCGTGGGGATCTCCGTGCGGCGGAGGACCGCGTTGATCCGGGCGATGAGCTCCTTCATCTCAAAGGGCTTGACGATGTAGTCGTCCGCCCCCATCTCCAGGCCCTGGATGCGGTCAAAGACCTCGCTCTTGGCGGTGATCATGATGATGGGGGTGCGGCTGGTTTCCCGAATCTTGCCGCACACCGCCCAGCCGTCCATCACCGGCAGCATAATGTCCAGCAGCACCATATCCGGCTCCCAGGACCGGAAGGTTTCCACGGCGGACCCGCCGTCGAAGACGGTCTGGACCTCGAAGCCCTCCTTCTCCAGGTACATACGGATCAGATCGGAAATGTTGTGGTCGTCCTCCACGACCAGGATCTTTCTCGCCATACGCATACCCTCTCTTCACCCCTTGCGCTGCAAAAGGGGACAAATCTTTCAAGATACCTTCAGTATAGACCATTTTAGGCGGATTGCTTGAACTTTTTGTAAATTAGCGCCGCCTGCTCACGCAGTTCCCATCCGCCAGGAGCAGACCCGGTAGCCCGCCGCCTCCAATCCATCCCCCAGGGCGGGAAGGCCCGTCAGACACGCTCCGGCGTCTCCCAGGTACACCGCCAAGTCCCGGCGGTACTCCCCAATGACGCCCAGCAGGGCGCTGGCACGGCCGGCGGAGGTCAGGGGAGAGCCCCGCCGGTCCAGGTCCGCGGCCACCCGGCCGCAGCCCATCTCCTCCAGCACGCCGCCGATATCCGCCGCCCCCTCGTACCACACTAGGTTCAGCCAGGCGCAGGCTGCCTGCCACAGGAGGGCCCGGCCCTCCTCCAGCTCCCAGGCCACCTCATCCGCCGTGGTCCCCTGGGCCAGCAGAGCGATGGCGTGGCCCTGGGCCACCAGCCCCCGGAGAAGATCCCCGTCCTCCATCTGCGCCAGAGTCAGAAGGAAGGTAGCCGTCTGCCCATCCGCCAGGGCCTCCGCCGCCGCCAGGGCGTCGTCGGAGGTCTGGGCGGTGAGAAGCAGATGGACCCTCTGTCCCGTGGCCGCCTGGGCCGGGTCGTCCTGCTGCGGGTCCTCCTGCGTCTGCTGCTCCGCCATCTGCCGCTGGTAGGCGGCATAGTTGTAGCGCAGGGAGCTGGAGGCGGCGTCGATGAAGGAGCGGTCGTCCAGAATGGCGCTGCCGCTGGTGATCCGCAGCAGCGGGACGGTCTCTGTGTCGTTGAGGCTCCAGGCCAGGCCGAAGTAGCGGCAGATCATATCCAGGGGGAAAAATACGTAGCCGCCCCGCTCGATGGCGTGAACGCTGTAGCTGTACCCCTGCTTGTCGGTGGTGGTCTGGTCCTCCAGGTTGAAGCGCAGGTCTGACCGGGGGGTGTAGAGCACCGCCAGGCCCATGGTTTCATTCCGCACATAGGTCACCCCGAGGTCCGTCCCCTCGAAGACACGGTTGGACACATACAGGGCCCCGTTGGACCAGAAGGGCATGGTCTCCGCGTTCATCTCCAGGACCACATCGTTGACGGCAGTGAGGTACACGTCCTCCTCCGCCGCCAGCCCATGCCGGGGCGCCAGCCCCGCCACCAGGAGCAGGGCCAGGGCCCAGGCCGCCAGCCGTCGGGCGCTTGTTTTCCATTGGGCCCTCCGCATTCCGCCGCCTCCTCTCCCGCGCCGGAGGATTTTGCCGCGCGGACGCGCGGCAAAACATCCATGTGCCGTGAGCCACGGCACGGTCCGCAATTTCATCAAGCATTGTACCACAAAGCGCCCTGGGATACAACGAAAACTTCTCGCCGCCCTCTGGCATAAGCTGGAAGGGGCGGCGGCGGGAGAGGAGCGAGGAACAGAGCCCATGAAAAAACGAGTGACCAACCTTCTGAGCGTCAAGAGCCTGGTGACCCTGGCGCTGACGGCGGTGTTCGCCGTCCTGGCCCTCCGCGGCGCCGTGGACAGCGGAGACTTCCTCACCGTCTTCCTGATGGTGATCTCCTTCTACTTCGGAACCCAGTCCGAAAAGCCCCAGGACCATGCGGAAGGCGGCGAGGGGGAATAGCCCGGCGGCCCTCCGGCACGGGAGCGCGCGGCTGGTGAGGCGCGAAATGGGAAAGGCCCGTATGCCGTGCGGCATACGGGCCTTGTTGCTTGGTTTACGTGATTTTGTCCGCTCAGATCTCCAGGTAGGAGTCGGCGTACAGATTGTGGTTCTTGATGATGTCGCAGCTCTTGATGGTCTCCATCAGCCGCAGGTCGCAGGGGTTGACGATGGCGGAGGTCAGGCCCTGCATCATGGCCATGGCCACCATGGCGGAGTCCATGATGGGACGGATGTGCTTGGGCATACCGTTGGAGTTGTTGGACAGGCCGCCGGTGGACTTCAGGCCCTCGTCGGAGAAGAGGCGGATGGCGTTGAGCACGTCCATCTGCTTGTCCTGCATGCCCTTGACCACCAGGAACAGGGGATCGAACCACAGGTCGTCGCTCTCCATGCCGTGGCTCAGGCCCCGCTCCAGCATGTTGTGGCAGTGCATCATCCGCTCCTCGTTGTCCTTGGCGATGCCGTCGGCGGAGCACAGGGCGATGACGATGGCGTCGTTGGCGGCGGCCAGGTCGATGTTGCTGATGCGGCTGCCGGCGTCGGCGGAGTTGACAATGGGCTTGCCGTTGGTGCGGTTGTAGACGCTGATGCCCGCCTCAATGGCCTTCTGGTTGGCGGTATCCAGAGCCAGAGGCACGTTGTTGAAGTTCTGCTGGAGCAGCTGCACCGCCCACTTCATCAGCTCAGGGCCGTTGCTCTCAGCGGGGCCGATGTTCACATCCAGGTAGGTGGCGCCGGCGGCGATCTGCTCGGCGGCACGCTTGAGGATGGGGCCCTCGTCGTAGCTGTCCATGGCCTTGCGGATGGCGGGGGAGATGCAGTGGATGCGCTCGCCGATGGTGACGAAGGTCTTGCTGGCGGGGTCGTGGCCCTTGTAGGTGACCTCCTTGTCCTCCAGCTTGTAGGGGCCGGTGACAACGATGGGAGGCGCGGGCATGACGGCCTTGGGGGCGGGGGCGGCCTCAGCGGCGGCCTGGCCCTCAGCGGGGGCGGCAGCGGCGGCGGACTTGTCCACGTAGCTCTTCTTCCACTCCTCGTCCCGCAGGTACTTCACCAGCTGCACCGCCTCGGTGGTGCCGACGATGACGCTCCACTCGGGCAGCTTCTCCTGGATCTCGCCCTTCATCACGGCCACCTTGCCGGGGATGATCAGGGCGCGGGACTTGATCTTGTTGTTGATGTCGAACTCGTCGAAGAACTTCTTGATGGAGGAGCTGGAGAACTTGCCGGCGGCCCAGGCGGTCAGCACGGACATGCCGGAGGCGTCGGTGATCAGCAGGTTCACGGGCATCTTGCTCCGCTCCAGCTCGCCGGACACCAGGAAGTAGGTCAGGGCGAAGTCCACGGTCAGGCAGCAGGGGCTGTTCTCGTCGGCGCCGTTGATGGGATAGATGCCGGGGGCCACCTTCATGGGCTTCTGGGGATCGGTGAAGATGTTCTGGCGCAGGCCGTAGAGGGGCAGGGCCTTGGCGTAGGTCATCTCGGAGCAGACCACGATGGAGCCGTACTTGCAGGTGAACAGGCTCAGCAGGGCGGCCTCCAGGTGGGCGTCGCCGCCGGCCAGGCCCGCCACGTTGACGATGGAGGGATAGCCGAAGGTGCGGTCGCCGTCCTTCAGGGCGGCCCGGCGGATCTGGACGGCGTTGGCGTAGGCGTCCTTGATGGAGGCCTCGCCCACATCCAGGATCAGGTCCTTGTTGCCGGCGGCCTCCAGCTTCTCCACCACCTGGTGGAGCGCCTCCAGGCTCTCCGCCCGGACGCCCAGCAGAGCCTTGGCGCCCTTGGCCAGGGCGCTCATGTCGGCGTAGTTGTCGGCCGTGGCGCCGTTGAGGATGAAGGGCACGCCGGAGGCGGCCTCCACGCCGGCCTTGGCGGCCTCCAGATCGGTGCAGCTGAGGACCAGGGGACGGCCCAGGGCCTTGGCCTTGGTCACCAGGGCGGCGTAGTCGGCGGGGGTCTTGTCGGCGCTGTGGCGGACATAGATCATCTCCACGTACATCCGCTCGCTGATGCGCTCATAGTCCACATTGGGGATGGCGGCCAGCACCGCGTCCTGCTTGGCCTCGTCCATGCAGTCGCACACCTGGACGGCGTACAGGGTCTTGGAGACCAGGGTCTTCTCGTGGCGGCTGAGGACGGTCTCGCCGCCCAGGGACAGCTCGCCCACCTTGTAGGACTTCATCGGGGGCGCGGTGGCCTCGGACAACGTGGCCAGGGCCTCCGGGGACATGTGGGGGCACTTGTCGATGGACAGGGCGCCGGAGGCCACCTTCATGGCGAAGGCCATGCAGGTGGGGTTGCCGCAGTCCTTGCAGTTGGTTTTCGGGGTGAGCTTAAAAATGTCAAGACCTTTCAATGCCATTGTCGGGGCCCTCCTTACATGAGCGCGGCAACCAGCCGCGCGATGGTCTTAATGGACTCGGGGTGCTTGAGGATGACGGCGTCGCTGCCGTAGGCCAGGCAGGCGGCCGCGGTCTCCACTTCCATGTCCACGCCCCGCTCCTCGGCGTCGCCCCAGCCGGGGTTCTCGCTCTCGGGAGCGGTGGACTCCTTCACGCCCCAGGTCTCAACGCCCACAGGGGTGATGATGGGCATCTGGAGGGTGGTGTCGTTCTGGCTCAGGGCGGCGGCCTTGACGCGCTCCAGGGTGGAGACCACGTACTCAAAGCCGTAGCCGGCGGCGGCGGAGCCAATGTTCATGGCCACGTTGTGGCCGTCCACGCCCATCTGGGTGATGAGGACGTTGAGCTGCTTGGCCAGGTTGATGTCCACGGCGGACTCCGCGCCCACCTTCTGGCCGTAGGCCAGGCCGGCGCCGGCGGCGATGCCCTTGTAGTTCTCCTCCTTGGCGGAGAGGACCAGGATGTTCTTGCCCTGGAGAGCCTCGGAGACCTTGGAGAAGAGGTCCGCGTCCTTCTCGGCGTTCTTGCAGCCGGCCACCACGATGGGCTTGCTCACCGCCTCGGCCACGGCCTTGGCGTCGGCCACGCAGTCCTCAATGGACTTGTTGGCGCCGTTGGGGTCGGCCATGTCGAAGCGGATGCACACGAAATCCACATCCTCCAGCTCCGCGGCCTTGGCGGCCCGCTGGGCCAGGGTGTCGCACCCGGCGTAGAAGGCCTTCAGGCCCTCGGAGGGCTGCTCGGGGTCGTCGGAGACGTCGATGCCGATCTTGGGGCGGTTGGCGATCTCTCCGTCAAAGGCATAGAGGTTGTACACGTTCTGGCCGCCCAGGGTGACGGCCTGGTCTCCGGTACCCAGCGTCAGCTCATTGATCTTGGCGCTGAATACCTGGGGCTTTTTGACAAACGGCATGATTGTTTGACTCCCTTCAAAGTATCGTTTGAATCGGTCTTCTTGTGTCTGTATGAAATGGGGATCTACATCACAGGGCGAGCTGGTCAAAGATGGCCCGCACCGCCTGCTTGACGGGGCTGTTCTCCGGGACGGTGACGCTGGGACGGCCCTCGGCGTCGTACTCATAGACGGTGTCGTCGTGGGGGACGACGCCCATGAGCTTCAGGCCGTAGCGGTCGATCTCCTCCCGCACGCCGTCGCTGAGCCGGCCTCCCGGGGCCCGGTTGACGATAAGGCCCACTTCCTTGGGGCCCAGATCCAGCTCCCGGACCATCTCCGCCAGGCGGCCGGCGGCCTGAACGCCCCGGCGGGAGCAGTCGCTGACCAGGAGGATGACGTCCACCTTGGGCAGAATGCCCCGGCTCAGGTGCTCCAGCCCCGCCTCGTTGTCCACCACGATGTAGCGGTAGTTCTTGGCGTACTTGGCCACCTGGGAGGAGAGCAGGCCGTTGACAAAGCAGTAGCAGCCCTTGCCCTGGGTCCGGCCCATGACCAGCAGGTCAAAGTCGTCGGCCTCGGTGAGGGCCTCGCTGAAGCGCATCTCGGCGTAGTCGGCCTTGGTCATGCCCGCGGGGATGGGGCTGACGGCGGCCATTTCCGCCCGGGCGATGTCCTCCCGGATGTCGCCCAGGGTGGACTCGATCTCCACCCCCAGCACCTCGTTCAGATTGGAATTGGCGTCGGCGTCCACGGCCAGGACAGGACCGTTCTTCTTCTGGCACAGATACTCCACGAGCATCCCGCAGATGGTGGTCTTGCCCACGCCGCCCTTGCCGGCCAGCGCGATGGTTTGAGCCATAATGCAGAGGTCTCCTTAAATATTACTTGCTTGTGCTGGGGCGCCATGCCCCGCCGCTGTCTCAGATCAGATCCACGATGCCGGACTCCTTGACAATCCGGGCCACGTCGTCGTACTTGTTCAGGGCGTAGAGGTGGATGCCGTCGATGCCGCAGGCGCGGTACTCGTCGATCTGCTTGATGGTGTACTCAATGCCCGCCTCCTTGAAGTCCTTCTTCTTCTGGTCGGCGGCGGCGTCAAAGGGCTCCTTGTCGAAGGGGTTGGGGAAGATCCAGTGCTTGGAGATGATCTCACACAGCTTCCGGTCCATGACACAGCCGTTGCGGCTGAGGGCCATGTTGATGGTGGCGGCCATATCCAGCACGGGCATAATGCCCACGTCCACGGGCATCCAGATGCCGGCGGCCCGGATCGCCTCCAGCCAGCGCTTGAACTGGTCCATATCCCAGCACAGCTGGGTCATGATGTAGTCCGCGCCGTTGTCCTGCTTCTGCTTGAGGAAGGAGATGTCGGCCTCCAGGCTGCGGCAGGCGATATGGCCCTCGGGGGAGCCGGCCACGGCGATGGTGAACTTGTCGCCGAACTCCTGGCGGACAAACTTCACCAGCTCGGTGGCGTAGTGCAGGTCGCCGCCGGTGCCGGTCCAGCCGAAGGGCAGGTCGCCCCGGAGGGCCAGCATGTGGTTAATGCCGTGGTCCAGGTAGTTCTGCAGCTGCTCACGGATGCCGTCCTTGGTGTTGCCCACGCAGGTGAAGTGGGTGACGGGGGTGCACTTGCCGTCCTTCTGGATCTTGTCCAGCACCTCCAGGTTCTTGCCCACGTTGGTGCCGCCGGCGCCGTAGGTGCAGGAGATGTAGTCGGGGTTCAGGGTGTAGAGCTTCTCCAGCACGCCGCCCTCGCCGCACAGCTTCTCCATGCCCACGTCGGTCTTGGGGGGGAACACCTCAAAGGAAAATGCCGCTCTCTCTTCAAAAATCTCAGCAATGCTCATAGTTGGTCCTCCATAGTTTTGACAATCTGTATCAATCGGCGCTGCCGCGCCGAGGGGTCACATCACAAAAACACGCCGCCTGTCACAGTGGCGTAAAGGTATAGCGCTTGCGCAGTCCGGCGGTGTTGGTGTGGTAGGCCACCGCCCCGCCGCTGAGCTCCTCGCGCTCAATCTCCGCCCGGGGTTCCAAGCTGCGGACATAGGCCTCCGTGTCCTCCACGGACACCTCCTGGAAGTCCACGTCCCGCATCTGGTTGTTGCTGCACTGGTTGAAGATCTCACAGCACAGCTCATACTCCGCCATGCCGCTCCCCCCCTTACTGGGCGTCCACCACCACGGTGCCGGCGGTCAGGTCCGCGGACACCAGGCGGCCGGTGATGGTGGTCACCGTGCCCAGCACGTCCACAAAGGTCAGCTGATCGCCGTCGGCCTGGATGGAGGCCACGTAGCGGCAGAGGATGTTGTCGTCGTTCTTCTCGTTTTTATAGACAGTGGAAAGACACATAGGGTTCGCTCCTTACTCTGGGATAAGATATTTGCCTAGGCCCTGTTTGAAAATTGGAAATGTGCCCGACGGCTGTTTGGGCTTGTTGACATTTTTCAGACAGGGCCTAATCCTGCTCCTTTTTCTCCAGCAGCTCCAGGGCGGCGGACAGGTAGCCGTTGGCCTGGTCGAAGGATTCCACGGCGTGGAGCATCTGGTGGCGGGCCTCGCCGGTGAGCTGGTCCGCCAGGTCGCTGAGCTCCGAGGCGTGGTGGATGTTGTGGTCCAGCATGTACCGCAGCACCGCCACGGTCTGCTCGTCCACCGCGCCGTCCTTGGCCTGCAGGGGCTCGTGGCTGTGGAGGTGGTCGTGGTCATGGCTGTGGGTATGGTCATGGGTGTGATCGTGGTCTAAGTGTCCCATTGCTCCGTCCTCCAAATTGACACAATTTTAACTAAATACACTATAGCGCAAGTCCCACGGATTTGCAAGGTACAGAAGTAAAATTGTTTTGAAAAAATTCTGGCTGTTTTTCGTAGAAAGGGACGGTTTTCTGCCGCGTCCTGAAATATAAGACAAGGCCCCGGACAGAATGGTCCGGGGCCTCGGAGATTATTCGCTCATTTTGGTCTCTTCATTTTTGATCTCCCAGTGGATCAGGAATGTCAGCGCCCCCCGCAGGGCGATCACCGCTCCAAGAATTCCCAGCTCGCTCCAATCTCGGACGACGACCGTCCGCAGTACCTCGCTGCCCAGCTTGAACTCCAGGGACAGGGCGATGCCCTGGGCCAGGGTCAGGCGCACATGGGGGTCCCCCGTCAGCCAGCCCTTGGCGCTGCGGGCGGCGGTGACCAGCAGAACCGCCATTCCCAGAGCCTCCATGGCCAGAATGCCGTACTGGACGGCGATCTGGAAAACGCTCTCGATCCAGGCGTATACCTCCATTTTGTCCTCCCTCTCCGTCCGTCATATTCTGGGCGGGATTGCCGCCAACCGACTATTATAAGTGTATCACAGAGGGACAGGGCTTGGCAAGCGTTCTCTTTTTCCTTCCCTTACTCCACCTTGGGCAGCTGGGCCAGGGAGGCGGCGATGTCCTCGTCGGTGGGGATATAGTCGGTCATCGCCCCATCGTTGAACTTCTGGTAGGCCACCAGGTCGAAGTAGCCGGTGCCGGTGAGGCCGAAGAGGATGGTCTTCTCCTCGCCGGTCTCCTTGCACTTGAGGGCCTCGTCGATGGCCACCCGGATGGCGTGGCTGGACTCCGGGGCGGGGAGGATGCCCTCCACCCGGGCGAAGTACTCGGCGGCCTCAAAGACCTTGGTCTGCTCCACGCTGGTGGCCTCCATGTAGCCGTCGGCGTAGAGCTGGGAGAGGGTGGAGCTCATGCCGTGGTAGCGCAGGCCGCCGGCGTGGTTGGCGGAGGGGATGAAACCGCTGCCCAGGGTGTACATCTTGGACAGGGGGCATACCATGCCGGTGTCGCAGAAGTCGTAGGCGTACTTTCCCCGGGTCAGGCTGGGGCAGGAGGCGGGCTCCACGGCGATGAAGCGGTAGTCCGCCTCGCCCCGGAGCTTCTCTCCCATGAAGGGGGCGATGAGGCCGCCCAGGTTGCTGCCGCCGCCGGCGCAGCCGATGATGACGTCGGGCTTCACGCCGTACTTGTCCAGGGCGGTCTTGCACTCCAGGCCGATGACCGACTGGTGGAGCAGCACCTGGTTGAGGACGCTGCCCAGCACATAGCGGTAGCCGGGATGGGAGGTTGCCACCTCCACCGCCTCGCTGATGGCGCAGCCCAGGGAGCCGGTGGTGTCCGGGTGCTCCGCCAGGATCTTCCGGCCCACGGCGGTGGTGTTGGAGGGGGAGGGGGTCACGGAGGCCCCATAGGTCCGCATGACCTCCCGGCGGAAGGGCTTCTGCTCATAGGAGCACTTGACCATGTAGACCTTGCAGTCCAGCCCCAGGTAGCCGCAGGCCATGGACAGGGCGGTGCCCCACTGGCCGGCGCCGGTCTCGGTGGTGACGCCCTTCAGCCCCTGCTTTTTGGCGTAGTAGGCCTGGGCAATGGCGGAGTTGAGCTTGTGGGAGCCGGAGGTGTTGTTGCCTTCAAACTTGTAGTAGATCTTGGCCGGGGTCTGGAGCTTCTCCTCCAGGCAGTAGGCCCGGACCAGGGGGGAGGGGCGGTACATCTTGTAGAAGTCCCGGATCTCCTGGGGGATCTCGAAGTAGGGCGTGGTGTCGTCCAGCTCCTGCTTGACCAGCTCGTCGCAGAACACGCCGTCCAGCTCCTCACGGGTCATAGGCCGGAGGGTGCCGGGGTTCAGGAGAGGGGCGGGCTTGTTGGTCATGTCGGCCCGGAGATTGTACCAGGCTTTGGGCATCTCGTCCTCGGACAGATAGATCTTGTAGGGAATCTTGTTCTCGCTCATGGTGGTTTCTCCTTTCAAAAATCTCAAGGTCCCGGGACAAAAGAAAAACGCTTCTGTCCCTAGCATGTGCTGGGACAGAAGCGAAATATACTTCTGCGGTGCCACCCGGCTTGGCGCTCCATAAAAAGCGCCCACTTAGCGCGCACTGACATGCGCCGGCTTTGATAACGGAGGTCCCCTCCGGCTCGCCTACTGGCCTTACGGCTTTGGGTCCGCCCTCGAAAGCCCATTCGGTCCGGCCATCCCCGCCGGGCTCCCACCGCCCCCGGCTCGCTTCGCGGTACCTGTCTGACCTACTCACTCTTTCTCAACGGTTTGATGGTGGTACTATAGCACAGCGGACCGCTGCTGTCAAGGGCTTTTTCCGCTTCTCCCGGCGGACGGCGGGCTGCGGAGCCTGCGCCCCTCCCCCGGCTTTTCTCCCCCTTGGGAAAATTTTTTATAAAAGGGGGTTGACAAAACGGTTTGTTTATGCTAACTTATGATCACGGGTTAGGTAAAGCTAACCGCACCGTCCGGGAGGGACGGAACCAGCGCCGCTCCCCGGCGGGACCATCTCTTTTCTCTCTTCTCTTCTTTTCGATCTTTTGACCAACGATCCAGCAAAGCGAGGAGGCGTGATCCATGCTGGAGTATCTCGCCCAGAATTTCGGCTATATCCTGGTGGCGGGCGTCCTGCTCCTGATCGTCGCCGCGATCATCCTGCGGATGGTGCGGAACCGGCGGGCGGGAAAAGGCGGCTGCGGCCACGGCTGCGCGGGCTGCGCCCACGGCTGCGCGGGCTGCGCCCACGCCGCCTTCTGCCACCCGGAGGCCCGCCGGGAGCCGGACCAGTCCGCCGCCGGTACCGGCGCCCGCACAGGCGGCGAATGACCCTGTGTCCCATCGCTTCTCCTGCGATTTGACAGCCATGAATTGTTCCCAAACAGGGAAAAGCCCCGGAGTGACCCTCCGGGGCTTTTCTCGTCCCGCCGGCCGAGGGGACAAACAGCCTTTCTACGCTTTCGCTTTCCGCCGCGCGGCGGCAAAATACTCTTAAAATAGTATTTCAGAAGTTTCCCTGCGAAACCCATGCAAATATGCTGAATAAAAAGGAAAATTTCTCTTTACAATAAGGAAAGCCTGTGCTATAGTGAATCGGTACGGCGCGTCAAGTGCCGAAGATCGTTCCCATGGCCTCGCCGGCGGCGACACCTGCCCCGGCCGCGGCATGCGGAGAATTTTATGAAAGGTGGATCATTTCCCATGATGCAGAAAGCGCAGAAGACCTCCATCATCGAGGCCAACCGCACCCACGAGACCGACACCGGCTCCCCGGAGGTCCAGGTCGCCATCCTCACCGAGCGGATCAATCAGCTCACCGAGCACCTGAAGGAGCACACCCACGACAACCACAGCCGCCGGGGCCTGTACAAGATGATCGGTAAGCGCCGCAGCCTCCTGGACTACCTGGCCCGGAAGGACATCGAGCGTTACCGCGCCCTCATCGCCAAGCTGGGCATCCGTAAGTAAGTGAACAGCGCGGGGAGGAGGGCCACGAGCCCTCTCCCCGCGTTTTCATCGTCCCCCCTTCCCCGCGCATCCCCCCGCGCCGGGAGCCGGTTTCCTTTTTAGCAGTTGATCTTGCCGCCGGGCCGCGGCCGCGCGGCGGTGAGATCAAGTGCTAAAAGGCGGCTCCCAGCCTACAAAAATTTTTGAGAAAAGGAGCACGCCATGTCTACCATCATCACCAAGAAGCAGTTCCCCAACTACCGCAAGTACACCATGGACCTGGCCGGCCGCCCCCTGTCGCTGGAGGTGGGCAAGCTGGCGGAGCTGGCCAACGCCGCCGTGCTGGTCACCTACGGGGAGACCACCGTGCTGGTCACCGCCACCGCCGCCCCCCGGCCCCGGGACGGCATCGACTTCTTCCCCCTGAGCGTGGACTTTGAGGAGAAGATGTACGCCGTGGGCCGCATCCCCGGCTCCTTCATGCGCCGTGAGGGCCGCCCCGGCGAGAAGGGCATCCTCACCAGCCGGGTCATCGACCGTCCCATCCGCCCCCTGTTCCCCGGCGACTTCCGCAACGACGTGGCCATCATGGCCACGGTCATGAGCGTGGACCGGGACTGCTCCCCTGAGATCGCCGCCCTCATCGGCACCTCCGCCGCCCTGGCCATCTCCGACATCCCCTGGAACGGCCCTGTGGGCGCGGTGAAGATGGGCCTGGTGGACGGCAAGCTGGTGGTCAACCCCGACGAGGAGCAGGCCAAGGTCTCCGATATGGACGTCACCGTTGTCTCCACCGCCAAGAAGGTGGTCATGATCGAGGCCGGCGCCAACGAGGTGGACAACGACACCATGTTCAAGGCCATCCAGATGGCCCACGAGGAGAACCAGAAGCAGGTGGCCCTCATCAACCAGATGGTGGCCGAGATCGGCAAGCCCAAGTTCGACTACCCCCACGCCGACTTCAACCAGGAGCTCTTCGACGACATCGTGGCCAACTTCATGGACGAGGCCAAGGCCGCCATGGACACCGACGACAAGAACGTCCGGGAGGCCCGGTGGAACGCCATGATCGACAAGTGGCACGAGAAGTACCTGGAGCAGTACCCCGACATGGACAAGTACCTGGAGGAGTTCACCTACAAGTTCCAGAAGAAGATCGTCAAGGCCTGGCT
>HHCFR05603__coassemble_519_pt1 | contig 35341 bp, 37 predicted proteins | sample HHCFR05603__metabat2_low_PE_030 | metagenome-assembled genome bin HHCFR05603 | reverse complement strand
AGTATTCAAAGTGAGGTGTAGAATAGCAAAAAAATGTTTGAGGAGCATCCGTTCCGATAGCCTCAAACATTTGAAAATGGTGCGGGTAGTGGGACTTGAACCCACACGCCAGGTTTTGGCAAAGGAACCTAAATCCTTCGAGTCTACCAATTCCACCATACCCGCATATTCAACTTATATGAAACTATAGCACATCGGGAAAAAGATGTCCATAGGGATAGACTAAGTGACAAGAAAGAACAGAGGAAAGAACTCCAAAATACCCCCCAAAATCTAATACAAATGGCCCGCTAAAAAATCTAGCAATATCAATGGATAGCGGATTTTTTAGAGGAAGTGTAGTGCTGTTAGACACATAGGAACCTAAATCTCGCATGTCTACCAATTCCATCATGCCCGCGGATATGGGCGGCGGGGCGGTCTGCCGCTGTTTTGATAAAAGCCCCAAGCATACCCTCACATTATAGCGCATGGGGGAAAGGTTGTAAACCCTGAAATTCCGATACCTCGCGGGGCCGCGGCGGAAAAATCGGCCCTGGGGAGCCGCTTTTTCTTGCGCTGGGGCGGCGGGTGGTCTATAATAACATGGAATGTTCCTGTTTACAGCGATCCCCGCAGAGAGAGGAGAGACCGCCATGCCCGCCCCCCGCGTCGCCGCCATCCACGATCTCAGCGGCTTCGGCCGCTGCTCGCTGACCATCGTCATGCCCACCCTGTCCGCCATGGGCGTCCAGTGCTGCCCGGTGCCCACCGCCTACCTCTCCACCCACACCGGCGGCTTCGGGGCCAACACCTTCCTGGACCTGACGGACCAGATGGGGCCGGTGATGGACCACTGGCGGAGCCTGGGCCTGACCTTTGACGGCGTGTATACCGGCTTCATGGGCAGCGAGGCCCAGATGGCCCTGACGGGGGCGTTGATCCGCGCCTTCCGGGGAGACGGCCTGGCGGTGGTGGACCCGGTGATGGGGGACCACGGGCGGCCCTACCGGACCTACACCCCGGCCATGTGCCGGGCTATGGGGGAGCTGGCGGAGCTGGCGGATGTGATCACCCCCAACCGCACCGAGGCGGCCATCCTGCTGGGGGAGGACTACGACGGCCTGCGCCTGGACCGGGAGGCGGACTGCCGGCGGTGGGCGGAGCGGCTGAGCCTGGGGGGGCGGCGGAGCGTGGTCCTCACCGGGGTCTCCCTGTCGGAGGACACCCTGGGAGCCGCCTGCTTCGACCGGGATACCGGGGCGGTGACCTTCGCCGCCGCGCCCCGGGTGGCCAGCCGGTACCACGGCACCGGGGACCTCTTCGCCAGCGTCCTCACCGGGGCCCTGGTCCGGGGCCTGGGTCTCACCGAGGCGGCCGGCCTGGCGGCGGACTTCGTCAGCCGCTGCGCGGCCCGGACGGAGGAGCAGAGCCTGCCGGAGCGGGAGGGCGTGGACTTTGAACCCCTGCTGTGGCGACTGGGACAAGCGATGGAGAACAGGATACGAGAAGAGCAAGATAGGATCGCTGGCCCCGGGCCAGGGAAAGGAGAACAGCCATGATTGCAGTCAAGCCCGCCATCGAACTCATTGATCCCCCCGCCTACGGGGAGCTGCTGGAGAAGATCGAGCGCATCGGCCGGGTGTGCTACAAGAGCGAGGACAAGATTCGGGAGGGCAGCGCCGAGAGCTTTATCCGGGGCATCATCAAGCGGGGCCACGAGTCCGTCATCGAGCACGGCAGTCTCACCGTCCGTGTGACCTGCGACCGGGGGATCAGCCACGAGATCGTCCGCCACCGGATCGCCAGCTACAGCCAAGAGAGCACCCGCTACTGCAACTACACCGCCGACAAGTTCGGCGGGCAGATCGTCTGCATCGACCCCGCCACCGGCTTCGGCTACGACCTGGACGACCCCGCCGACCGGCGGAAGCACGAGCTGTGGCAGGAGGCCATGGAGGCGGCGGAGCGCTGCTACTTCCAGCTCATCCAGGCCGGAGCCAGGCCGGAGGAGGCCCGGGCCGTACTGCCCAATGCCCTGAAAACGGAGATCGTCATGACCATGGACCTGCGGGAGTGGCGGCACTTCCTGCGGCTGCGGACCGGCCGGGGGGCCCACCCCCAGATCGTCGAGGTGGCCGGGATGATCCTGCGGGAGTTCGCCGCCCGCTACCCCGTGTTCTTCGACGATCTGTCCGGCGGGGCCAAGTGAGCCATGGCGGACCTGTCCACCGACGTCCGGTACGTCAAGGGCGTGGGGGAGCAGCGGGCCAAGGCCCTGGCCAGGCTGGGCATCCACACCCTCCGGGACCTGATCTCCTACTTCCCCCGGGCCTATGAGGACCGGCGGACCTTCAAGCGGGTCATCGACCTCCAGCCGGGGGAGAACGCCTGCGTCCGGGCCATGGTGGCCGCCGAGCCCACCCTCAGCCGCATCCGCAAGGGCCTGGAGCTGGTGAAGCTCCGGGCGGTAGATGAGACCGGGGCCCTGGACATCACCTTCTTCAATCAGGCCTACCGGAAAAACGACCTGCGCCGGGGGGAGACCTATATCTTCTTCGGCAGGGCGGAGGGGAGCCTCCTCCGCAAGACCATGGCCAACCCCGTGGTGGAGCGGGAGGGAGGCGGGACCTTCACCGGTCGCATTGTGCCCATCTACCCCCTCACCGCCGGGGTGAGCCAGACCATCCTCATGCGCTCCGTGGCCCAGGGCCTGGCCGCCTGCCGGGACCAGCTGGAGGACCCACTGCCGGAGGAGATCCGGCGCTCCCATGAGCTGTGCCATGTGGGCTACGCCTACGAGCAGATCCATTTCCCCGCCGGGGAGGAGGAGTTGGCGGTGGCCCGGCGGCGGCTGGTGTTCGAGGAGCTGTTCCTGCTGGCCATCGGGCTGAAGAAGCTCCGCCGCCGGCGGGACGAGCTCTCCTGCGCCCCCTGGGCGGACACGGACCTGGTGGACTTCTACGCCGCCCTGCCCTTCGACCTCACCGGGGCCCAGCGCCGGGCCATCGGCGAGATCACAGCGGACCTCCGCTCCGGCCGTCCCATGAACCGGCTGGTCCAGGGGGACGTGGGCTCTGGCAAGACCATGGTGGCCGCCGCCGCCCTGGTCTGCGCTGCCTGGAACGGGTTCCAGGGGGCTCTCATGGCCCCTACGGAGATTTTGGCGGAGCAGCACTACCAGGGTCTTGCCCCGCTGCTGGAGCGGCTGGGGATCACCTGCGGCCTCCTCACCGGGGCCATGCGTGCCAAGGAGCGGCGGGAGGTCCTGGCCCGGTTGGCGGACGGGGAGCTCGACGTGGTCATCGGCACCCACGCCCTCATCAGCGCCGACGTGAGCTACGCCCGGCTGGGGCTGGTGGTCACCGACGAGCAGCACCGCTTCGGCGTGGCCCAGCGGTCCGCCCTCTCCGCCAAGGGGGAGCGGCCCCACCTGCTGGTCATGTCCGCCACGCCCATCCCCCGGACCTTGGCCCTCATCATCTACGGGGACCTGGACGTGTCCGTCATCGACGAGCTGCCCCCGGGGCGGCAGAAGATCGACACCTTCGCCGTCACTTCCGCCTACCGACAGCGGATCTACGCCTTTCTCCGCAAGGAGATCGCCGCGGGCCGGCAGGCCTATATCATCTGCTCCATGGTGGAGAAGGGGGAGGAGGTCCCCGACGAGCGGAAGGCGGTGACGGAGTACGCCGCCATACTCCAGGAGAAGGTGTTCCCGGACCTGCGGGTGGCTTATGTCCACGGCAGGATGAAGCCCAGGGAGAAGGACGCCGTCATGGCGGCCTTTGCCGCTGGGGAGCGGGACATCCTGGTGTCCACCACCGTGGTGGAGGTGGGAGTGGACGTGCCCAACGCCACGGTGATGGTGGTGGAGGACGCGGACCGCTTCGGCCTCAGCCAGCTCCACCAGCTCCGGGGCCGGGTGGGCCGGGGACAGCACAAGTCCTACTGCATCCTCATCTCCGACAACCGCAATGAGGAGACCCGCCGGCGGCTGAAGGTCATGACCCAGACCGGCGATGGTTTCAAGATCGCCGAGGAGGATCTGCGGCTCCGTGGCCCAGGTGACTTCTTCGGCCGGCGGCAGCACGGCCTGCCGGCCCTGAAGGTGGCGGACCTCAGCTGCGACATGGCCCTGCTGAAGGAGGCCCAGGGGGCGGCGGAGGACCTGCTGAAACGGGACCCGGAGCTGCGGGACCACCCCCGCACCGCCCTGCGGGTGGCCCAGCTCCTGGAGGTCAACGCCGACGCCATGAATTGAAGTGATCTTGCCCCGTCGTCCCGGTCTGAGGGACGGCGGGGCCTCGTATGTATAGAGGGAGAGAGCAGGGGAGAGGGGGGACTGGCGTGGACCCACGGGAGCTGACCTTGGCGGTGACGGCGGCGGCCAACGCCCTCTACGAGAGCCTGAGCCCGGAGGAGCTGGCGGTGCTGGCGGCGGTGTTCTCCCAGCTGGGGGATACCCTGATTACCCTGGCGGCGCAAAAGGCCCTCCTGGACCTCCGCCGGGAGGACTGCGGGGACTGAGGGGCTTGGTCTACATACTTTTCTTTAGTAAAGAAAAGTATCAATACCCGCAGGGCACTTAAGAAACTTTTATCGCAAATACCCGCAGGGCACTTGCTGCCGCTTTGCTTATGGGTGAATACTTTGAAACATTACCCGACCTGGAGAGCGGAGCTGTAGACCAAAACCGGCAGGGGGTTAAGCGTTACACCTGGCTTGGAAGCTGATCCCGGCCGTGCCCATCGCCCGGCCACCGCCGCCTTGTAGACCGTCGTCCCGGCGTTTACCGCCGGGACAATCTGAGAGTTCTCGCCTCCCTCCAGGGGGCGAATTTTTTTGTTGATTTTGACGTTGCATGTCCTCGTACAACAAAAGGCCGTTACACACAAAGTGTGTAACGGTTTTTCAGCCGCGACAGAATACGACAAGGAGAGTTTTGGATGAATTATACAAATAACTATCATTTACCCCAGTGGGTGGAATCCGACAGGATCCTCATGGAGGATTTCAATGACGCCATGGCCGGCATCGACCAGGGAATCCAGGGGGCTAAGGCCGCGGCGGACACGGCAGAAAGCAAGGCCGACGCCGCCCAGGCCGCGGCGGAAATCGCCCAGAGCTCCGCCGACGCGGTGGCCGACGCCTACACGCCCGGTAACCAGCCCTACGCAGTAGGCAGCTATACCGGCACCGGGGCGGATATGACCATCACACTGGGATTTCGGCCCAAGTTTCTGATCCTGTCGGGCATGGAATCCACCATAACAACCAACTCCACCTCGACGTGGGACCGATACTTTGGGTTGTGTGATGGAAGCATCTTGTCTCTACGGGTGGCTTTTTTGGACACCGGCTTCACCGTCTATGCTCGGGGCGGCTCCCGCCAAAACTTCCCCGACTTTACGGACAGCGGCCGGACCTACTGCTATATCGCCTTCCGGTAAAACACACAGCAAAAAACAAGGCCCACGGGGAAACCCCGTGGGCCTTGAACCGTTTGATCAGAAGGTCAAGTTTTTATCAGGTGAAATCGTAAACCAGCGTGATGGAGGTGATAGACGGATAGTAAATATCGTCGCTACCTTCCATCGTCAACGTTAAGCTATAGCCGGTCAGCTCAAGCTCACCAAACTTGCCACCTTCCACATCGGTGGGGAAATTGCTGCCGTAATTGCTAATGTTAACAATAACATCGTCGTTTCCGGCCTTAGCCTTGATTGCCTCTTTGACCGCTTCGCGGAGAGCATCCAGGCTCTTGGTAGTCACAGTCTCGGTCTTGACACTTTGGCCATTCACATTGTCATAAGCAGCCTTCAGAGCGGCATCGACAGCGGCCTCGTCAGCAGCCTCGAGAGCGGCGACATAAACGTCGGCGATGTCATCAAGCTGAGGCTCAGCGGCGCTCATGAAGGACTCAAGGGCAGCCTCGTCAGCCACATCATCCATAGCAGCGAACCAGCCATCCAGCAGGCCCTTCATCGTGCGGCTGCTACCGGCGTAGGAGAAGCTAGTCTCAGTATCAGCCAGAGCGGCATCCAAATCAGAGATCAGCTTGTTGGTATCAGCAGTCTCAAGCGCCTGCTTCATCCCAGCCGTGATCTCTTCCTTGGCGGCGTCAATAGCCTTCTTCAGCTCGGCAGCGGTATCGACGTCGGCTGCATTTTCATTCTTGTAGATAGCGGTGTTGGTACCATCCTCGGCGGTGACAGTAGTCCTCGGAGTTGTCCGTATTCTTGGTGCCCAGGTAGACATAGCCGTTGTTGTCGCTGAAGACAGCGCGCAGCTCGTCGATGTCGATCTCACGGCCAGCCTTCACATTTCTCTCAGTGTGGGGAGCGGGATTGCCGTTCTCGTCCAGATCATTATCGTAGCCGTAGGTCAGCATGTACTCGCAGGTCCACTTGCCGTCCTGGCCGAAGTTGAGGAACTCCTCGGTGGTATCTTCGTCGCGCTCCAGGCTGGTGACGTCCTCAAAGTCGCTGTCCTTGCCGATATCAGTGGCAGCGCCGGTCTCGAAGACGGTATTTCCGGTCTTCTCGATGGTCAGGACAGTGCTGCCGGTGATGTAAGCGGCGTGGTTCTCACCGATATCCTCCAGAGTGGAGGTGTAGTCGATGACATAGCTGTTGCCGTCCACGATCATCTCGGTGCGGCCGGCCTTCATGGGAGAGCCGCTGTACAGGTCGGCATACTCATTGGCCACCACAACGCCCTCGATCTCCTCGAGCTTGAAGGTATCATAGCCGATGGAGGTGTCGTCCTCAGTGTAGCCGAAAGCGGGGGTGTAGTTCACCTTGTTCACCAGGATGGCACGGAACAGGATCTCGGCCACGACCTCACGGGTGGCGGGAACGTTCAGGGTGCCGGCGGTGATGTTCTTGGTGATGCCGCGCTGCTCGCCCACAGCGGCAGTCTGGATGGTCCAGTTGGTGCCGGTGAACTCACCGTTCTTGTCGTAACCCAGAGCGCGCAGGATCATGGCCAGAGCCTGATACCCGGTGACGGGGTCATTGGGGCCGAAGGTACGGGCGTCATAGCCCTTGATGTACTCGGCGTTGGCGCAGAAGTTGACGTAGCCGGCGTACCAAGAGGTAGACGCGACGTCGTCGAACTTGTTGTAGTCGGCATAGATGCCGACCTGGGTGTCAGCCACATCGCCGGTGACGATGCGGTAGATGATGGCGGCGACCTCAGCGCGGGTGATAGCGCCCTGGGGCAGGAAGCTGCCGTCATCGTAGCCCTGGAACACCTTCAGGCCGGACAGGACAGTCACAGCGGTCTCGTAGGTATCCGTGATGCTGTCGTCATCCGTGAAGGCGTTGGCGGTGGCCATCAGAGACAAGCTCATGACCAGAGCCAGGGCCAGTGCGAGAATCTTCTTCAGATTTCTCATTGCGGATTTTTCCTCCTTCTGAATTTTTTGGGTAAGAAAGTCGTTGAATTGGCTATTTATACAGCAAAAACTGTAATAAAATGACCGCATCAAGCCCCTTGCTCTGCCTGGAAACAGCCTGGAAGGCACTGCGCCGCAGTAGTTTGCGGGGTTCTACCCAAAAGTCTGGTAGCGTTTTTTTCGATTTTGGTAGCAACCGCCTCCAACCGGGAGCGTGAACCGTCTGGGGCACAGCGGTTTCCGCCGGTAGCGTTTTGGTGGCTTCCGCCGCGCTGCCATCAGAGTTGAATTCAGAAAAGCGAATAAAACGGGAGGAATTGGAGGGATTCCACTGGAAAAAGTGAATATCACGGGAAAACGGGATATACACAGAACACCGCATAAAGATGCAAAGTGGCCCCGGCGGAAGGCAGCAAAAAAGCGCCCGGCCGTATGGCCGGGCGCTAGGCATGATCACCAATTACTCCGCGGAAAACTGATCCTTGCCCACACCGCACAGGGGGCATACAAAATCGTCGGGCAGGTCCTCCCACTTGGTGCCGGGGGCGATGCCATTATCAGGATCGCCCAGAGCCTCGTCGTACACATAGCCGCAGACATCGCAGACGTACTTCATAGCTTGCTTTCCTTTCTATTTACGACCTGTATAGGCCGAAGTATCCTTTGTAGTGACATCAGTATAGCGGATTTTAGTGAAAAAATCTGTCGCATTTACCACACTTTGAAAATAAAGCTCACAGCAACTCTACCCTCCTGGCCTAGGATGTCAACGCAGCGTTCTCTAAACTGACAGACCGCTGGACCTTGACGCGAAAAAATTCCACGATGGTCCACATAATTACAAATTTTCTGGTTAACTTACATTTATTGAATGATTTTTGAACTATATATGAATATTTCGTAAATAATCACCGGGGGCGGTTGACTTGCGGAAGAAGGTGTATTATGATGAACATGTCAAAAGGAAAGCTTTCTTTTCTCCCTCTCTCCATTTTCAAACCGTGAAGGGCCGGCACTCTGTGCGGCCCTTCACGGCTGTCGAAAAAGTCTTGTCAGACTTTTTCGCAGCCTAAAATGCCGTTACTTTCACACTGCGGAGCAGTGTGAAAGTCCCCGCTTCGCGGGCCGCACGCCTTGCGCGGCAAGGCTTCGCGGGGCATTCGATTGGATTCGAGGCGGGCTTTGCCCCCTCGAGCTCCCCCCTGCGCTGTGCAGCTTTTTTCTTCTGAAGGGAGTTCTTCGACACACTGAAGGGCCGGCATAAAGTGCCGGCCCTTTTAGGACAGGATCTCAGTCGCTGAGGACAAAGTGGGAGAAGCGCAGCATCTCGTACCAGTCACCGGAGGAGAAAGCCACCTGAGTGGGGGCCAGAAGTCGGGCGCCGGGGTAGAAGGAGCGGCTGTAGGCCTGGCGGTGCTCCTTGAAGGAGACCACCATCTCGAAGCTGTCGGGCAGTGTCAGCCGGCAGCGATTCAAATTGGCCAGGGAGGCCTCCGCCTTCTCCCGGATCTCCCGCACCGCTGCCGCCGGGTGGATGGAACAGGCGGCGCCGCCGACACCACGGTTCACCGCCACGGTGGTGATCCCGGGGATGAGCTCCTTGGCAAATTCGCACAGGGCCTCGTCTCCCGAGAGGAAGGTGACGGGCACGCCGTAGTAGGCGGCGGTGTAGGCGTTCATCATGAACTCGCTCATGTACTGGCCGTTGAGAGTGACGAAATTGTTTTTCAGATTCATGGTGTGGGACAGGGGGTTGCCGGGGCAGGAGGCCCAGGCGTGGTAGCCGGTGAAGAACACCGCGTCGAACTGGTCCCCGTCCAGGCCGGACATCATGGACAGGGGGTCGCCGCTCCAGCCCCGGTGGACGCGGACCTGCTCCGGCAGCTCCATGGGAATCAGGTTCCGGGCGGAGTCGTGGGCGTCCTTCACATAGACATACTCCGCCCCGGCGGCAATGGCGGCCTCACAGGCGGCGTTGACCTCCCGCTGCATCTGATCCCGGTAGATGATGTAATCGTCCCGGGTGCTCCGCTCGGTCTCACTCCAGTCACAGATGCCGCAGGTGCCCTCAATGTCGGCGCTGAGATAAACTTTCATGGTGTGCTCCTCTCTTGATCCGGCCCCCGCCGCTCTTCAGCGGTGGGGGCCGGGTTATTTTTCGAGTAAAAGGATCAAAAATAGCTGCCGGCTCCGGAGAGCTTCTCCAGCAGGTCCCGCCGGAAGTCCGGGGCAGCGGGGTCCAGGGAGTTGATGGCCACGCCGTCATCCCCCGCCCGGCCGGTGGAGTGGACATACCGCCCCTCTCCCAGGTACATGGCCACATGGCCCGGGAAGAACAGCAGGTCCCCCGGCTTGGCGTCCTTCGGATCGATGGGCCGGACGGGGAAGCCCTCCTTGATCCCGGCGTCACGGTAGATGACGATGCCGTTGAGGAGGTAGGCCATGGACACCAGCCCGGAGCAGTCGATGCCCATGGGGCTTTTGCCGCCCCAGCGGTAGGGGGTCCCCCGGTACAGCAGGGCGGTCTCCGTCAGGCGGCGGCGGAGCGCCCCTTCCTCCCCCGCGCTGGGGGCGGTGTAGTAGGGCCCCAAAATGCCGTCCTGGACAAAGCCGGTCCGGCCGTCCGCCAGGCGGACGGGCCGCCAGCCCTTCTCCGCCTCCCCGGTGGGAGACACCACCGCGCCCCGGGGCAGGGTGACCAGGGGATACCCCTGGACCTTGGGGGCGGTGAGGACATCGCAGAAGTTCTTGTGCCACACCGTCAGCTTGGGCAGGGCCGCCCAGGCGGCGGCCTCCGCGTCTCCCGGGATCAGATCGGCCTCCCGGACAACGCCCTCATAGCGGTAGTGGGTGCGGACCCGCCGCCAGCCGGGGGCGGGGCTCTCCAGCAGCTCCACCACCATGCCGTACAGGGCCTCATCCACCACCGTAGGGTAGTCCCCGTCCACAGGGCCGGGCCGGTCCAGCAGAGGGCAGATGGGGACGTTCACAATGGCTTTCACGGTTGCTCCCTCCTCAGCGGTAAGTCTGGTACACCGCCTTGGACAGGCGGCCGATGAGCTGTCTCTGCCGGGGGTCTCCCTCCACGCTGGGACCGTCCCAGGTGAAGATCCCCAGGAAGTAGGGGCGCCGCGGCAAAAGGAAGAGCCCGGCGTCGTGGTCCAGGTAGTCCAGGCATCCGCCCTTGTGGGCCACGGCAATGTTGTCGGGGATGTACCGCATCAGGCCGTCCATGTGCCGCTGGCGGCGGAGGAAGTCCATGGCGGTCTCCCGCAGCTCCGGCGTCAGGATCTCCCCCCGGTACAGAAGCCGGTACACCCGGCACTGGTCCGCCGGGGAGGTGTAGTTGTTCCGGCCGGCGGCGATGGCGTCCCAGTCCAGCATCTCCCGCTCCAGCCTGGTCCGCTCCAGGCCGTGAGCCCGGCACCAGCCGTTCACAACGTCGTACCCCAACAGGCGGATGACGGCGTTGGTGGCGGTGTTGTCGCTGAGGACGATCATCCAGTACAGCAGCTCCCACAGGGGGTAGCCGGCCTCTTGCCGGTTGCCCTCCTCAAACACCGAGGTGTCCGGGCAGATCCGGTCCTCCGGGATGGGTACCAGCTGGGAGAGCGACAGCTCCCCCCGCCGGCACAGCTCCAGGGCGGCACAGAGGATGGGGACCTTGATGGTGGAGGCGGAGACCACCTGAACGTCGGAGTCGGCGGCGTGGAGGACCCGGCCGCTCTCGGCCTCCGCCATCAGCAGGGCGGCCCGCCCGGGGAAGGCGTCCAGCGCTCCCCGGAGATATGTTTCCAGTTCAGCGGGGGTCATCAGGCACCTCCAGTACGCCCTCACCGGCGTCCAGCGCCGCCTGGGCCCCCAGGGGCAGGGACAGGGTGGGGATCACGTGGCCGCAGGCCAGACCCATGACCGCGGGCTTCCCGGCGGGGGCGATGAGCTCCCGGAAGATCTCCGGCAGCTCCAGGTTGTGCTCCTCCACCTGGGGCGTGCAGTTGGTCCAGGCCCCCAGGATCACCCCGGCGCACTGGTCGAACTTGCCGGCGTTCCGCAGCTGGGTGAGCATCCCGTCCACCCGGTAGGTGCGCTCGTCGACGTCCTCCAGGAACAGGAGCTTTCCCCGGGTGTCGATCTCCCAGGGGGTGCCCAGGGAGGCGGCCAGCAGGGACAGGTTGCCGCCGCACAGGGGGCCCTGGGCACGGCCTGGGACCAGAGTGGTCAGGCGCTGTCCCTCCGGATTCTCCAGGCGGCCCTGGAGGCCGCCGAAGAGGGCACGCTTCAGCCAGTCCATGGAGTATTCCCCTACGTCCTCGTAGTACTCCGTGGCGGGCATCATGGTGTGGTAGGTCACCAGGCCGCAAACCTGGTTGAGGGCGGTGTGGAGGGCGGTGACGTCGCTGTAGCCGGAGAAGTACTTGGGGTTGGCCCGGATCACGTCCCAGTCCAGCAGGGGCAGCACCCGGTGGGCGCCGTAGCCCCCCTTGATGGCCAGGATGCCGTCGATGGACGGATCGGCGAAGGCGGCGTTCAGATCATCCGCCCGCTGCCGGTCGCCGGCGGCCAGATAGCCGTGGCGGTTCTCGTAGCGGCAGGAGGGGTAGATCACCGGCTCCAGGCCCAGGGACCGCACGGCGTCGGCGGCCTGGGGCAGCCGCTCCGCCCGGACGATGCCGCTGGCGCTGAGCAGCGCCACCCGGGCGCCGGGGAACAGAGGCTTGGGAAATCGCAAGGCTGTCACTCCTTTTATGGTTTATAACTTCTGGTACGCCGCCAGCTCCTCCTCGCTGGCCAGCACGAAGTGGCTGGGGCGGGCCTCCCGCCAGCTGGGCTGGTTGCTCTCGCTGTAGTGGTGGCAGCTGGGGTCGTAGACCAGCAGCTTCTTCTTCCGCTCGGCGATGGGGTCCGGCTGGGGGATGGCGGACAGCAGGGCCCGGGTGTAGGGGTGGAGGGGGTGGGCGAAGAGCTCCTCGCTCTCCGCCAGCTCCACGATCCGTCCCCTGTGGATCACGGCGATGCGGTCGCAGAGGAAGCGGACCACCGACAGATCGTGGGCGATGAAGAGGTAGGTCAGCCCCCGGGCCCGCTGGAGGCTGGCCAGCAGGTTGAGGACCTGCGCCCGGATGGACACGTCCAGGGCGGAGATGGGCTCATCGGCGATGATGAAATCCGGCTCCATGATGAGGGCCCGGGCGATGCCGATGCGCTGGCGCTGGCCCCCGGAGAACTCGTGGGGGAAGCGGCTGGCGAACTCCGGCAGCAGCCCCACGTCGGTGAGGGCCTGGGCCACCCGCTCCTCCCGCTCCTCCTTTGTCAGATGGAAGCCGTTGCCGTAGAGGCCCTCGGAGATGATGTAGTCCACCTTGGCCCGCTCGTTGAGGGAGGCCATGGGGTCCTGGAAGATCATCTGGATGCGGCGCGTCACCTCCCGGTCCAGGTCCCGGGGGATCTTGCCGTTGATCTGCCGGCCGTCAAAGATCACTTTGCCCCCGGCGGTAGGGTGGATGCGGATAATGGCCCGGCCGATGGTGGTTTTGCCGGAGCCCGATTCCCCCACCAGGCCGAAGGTCTCCCCCCGGTAGATGTGGAAGGACACCTTGTCCACCGCGGTAAAGGGATGGCGCTTGGGGCCGAACTGTACGGTGAGGTCCTGGACCTCCAGCAGCTTTTCTCGCTCAGCCGTCACGGCGGTTCACTCCCTTCTCCCGCAGGGCGCGGATGTGCTCGGGGGGCTCCACCTTGGGAGCCCGGGGGTCCAGGAGCCAGGTCCTGGCCTTGTGGGTGGGGGACACCTGGAAGAAGGGCGGCCGCTCCAGGAAGTCGATCTTCAGGGCCTGGGGGTTCCGGGGGGCGAAGGCGTCCCCCTTCACCTCATAGAACAGGTTGGGAGGCGTGCCCTGGATGGAGTAGAGGTCCTCCCCCTTGACCCCCAGCTGGGGCAGGGAGCTGAGCAGGGCCCAGGTGTAGGGGTGCCTGGGGTCGTAGAACACCTCGTCGCAGGTCCCCACCTCCACGATGTCCCCGGCGTACATGACGGCGATGCGGTCCGCCACGTTGGCCACCACCCCCAGGTCGTGGGTGATGTAGACGGTGGTCAGGTGGTACTTCTTCTGCATGGTCTTGATGAGGTCCAGGATCTGGGCCTGGATGGTCACATCCAGGGCGGTGGTGGGCTCGTCGCAGATGAGGATCTTGGGCCGGCAGGCCATGGCGATAGCGATGACCACCCGCTGGCGCATGCCGCCGGAGAACTCGTGGGGGTACTGCTTGTAGCGGCGCTCCGGGTCGTCGATGCCCACGTCGGCGAGGACCTCCAGCACCGCCTGTTTGGCGGCTGGGCCCTTCAGCCCCTGGTGGAGCTCCACGGCCTCCTGGATCTGGGCCCCGATGGTCTTCAGGGGGTTGAGGGAGGTCATGGGGTCCTGGAGGACCATGGCGATCTCCCGGCCCCGGATCTTCAGCCAGTCCTTGTCGTCCCGGTACTGGGTCAGGTCCTGGCCGTCATACAGGATGGAGCCGCCGTCGATGAAGCCGTTTGCGTCCAGCAGGCCCATGAAGGTCTTGACGAACACGGACTTCCCCGAGCCGGACTCCCCCACGATGGCCAGGCTCTCCCCCTGGTGCACGTCCAGGGACACGCCCCGGATGGCGTGGAGGGTCTGCCCCCGGAGGGTGAACTTCACGTCCAGGTCCCGGACGGAGAGGATGATGTTGTTTTCCATCGTTTCCCTCCTCACTTGACATGGCTTTTCGGATCGGCGGCGTCGGCGAAGGCGTTGCCGATGATGTAGAAGGAGATGGTGATGACCGCCAGGATCGCCACCGGGAAGTAGAGCTGGTAGCGCAGGGAGGGGATGGTCATCAGCTTCCGCCCGGTGTCGATCAGGTTCCCCAGGGAGGGGACGTCCACCGGCATTCCGATGCCGATATAGGTGACGAAGACCTCGTTGCCGATGGCGGAGGGGATGGCCAGGGCCATCCGCATGGTGATGACGGACACCAGGTAGGGCAGCAGGTTCTTCACCACGATCCGCCGGGTGGGGACCCCCAGGCACCGGGAGGCCAGGTTGTAGTCCCGGTCCCGGATGATGATGATCTGGTTGCGGATGAACCGGGCCATGCCCAGCCAGCCGGTGAGGCACAGGGCGAAGATGATGGTGTCCACCCCGGGGTTCATGATGTAGGAGAACAGGATCAGCACCAGGGTCTGGGGGATGTTGTCAAAGACGTTGTACAGCTCGGTGAAGAGGAAGTCCAGCTTCCGGACGTAGCCCCACAGCACCCCCATCAGAATGCCCAGCACCGCCTCCACACAGGCCACGGTAAAGCCGATGAACAGGGAGGTGCGGGTGCCGGACCAGATCCGGGACCAGATGTCCTGGCCGATCTCGTTGGTGCCGAAGATGAATCCCTGCTCTCCGGGCTTCAGGTTCTGCAGGACCCTGCCGTCCTCGCCGTAGTGGATGGTCAGGGGGTCCAGCTGGCCGGGCAGCAGGGGCTGGATGAAGGTAAAGGCCAGCAGCGCCACCATGACGATGAGGAAGAACACCGCCACCTTGTTCTTGAAAAATGCCCGGAGGGTGGCCATCCAGTAGGAGTAGTTGGAGTATCCCCCCCGCTCCGCCGCCGAGGCGTCGAAGCCGGCGAAGGAGAAGAGCTCCGCATCAGTAAGGTCGGAGGCTTTTACCTCCCGCTCCATCTGCTTGGCCAGGGCGTCGCCCAGCTGGTCGGTCCTGCGGTCACGGTAGCGTTTCATCAGCGGGCACCCTCCTTTTTGGCGAAACTGATGCGGGGGTCGAGAATAGCCATCAGAATGTCGCCGAACAGCAGGCCCAGGATGGAGATGACGGCGTAGATAATGACTAGGGCCTGGACCAGATTGTTGTCCTGACCCTTGATGGCGGTGACCAGCAGGCCGCCCATCCCCGGCACCGAGTACAGGGACTCCACATACAGGGAGCCCATGAGGGTGAAGAGGATGGAGTTGGGGACGTACTGGACCAGGGGCACCATGGCGTTGCGGAACACGTGCCGCCGGGAGATCTGCGCGCCCGGCACGCCTTTGGCCCGGGCCAGGCGGATGTAGTCCTTGTTGGCCTCGTCCACCATGTACCGCCGCAGCCACATGGCGTAGTAGGCGATGTTGCCCAGGGACAGGGAGAAGATGGGCAGGATGTAGCTGGCCGGATTATTCATGGAAAACAGCATGGGCAGCTTCAGGGGGCCCTGGGAGCCGGCGAATTGGATCAGGATATGGTAGGCCGCAGCGGGCACCGCCTGGATGACAACGATGAACACCGTGCCGAACTTGTCCCACAGCTTCCACCTCGTTCGGGTGCTCCGGGCCATCATGATGCCCAGGGGCAGGCCCAGGGCCATGGCGATGGCCAGGGAGGTCAGGCCGATGAACAGGGAGATGGGGATCTTTTCGGCGATGATGGTGGTAATGGCCACGTTCTTCCGGTACTTGATGGACTCGCCCAGGTCACCGTGGAGAAGCTGATTGAAGAAGTTCCCCAGCTGGACCGGCAGGGGGTCGTTGAGCCCCAGGTCGTTGAGGCGGACCTGGATCTGGGTCTCGGAGAGCTTGTCGAAGTTCTCGAAGTACCCCTCAATGGGCATCAGCCGCAGCAGGGAGAAGACCACGGTAATGACGATGACCATGGTGATCAGGGAGCGGAGCACCCGTTTGAGAATATATTTTGCCACAGAGGTTGACCTCCTTTACAGGGAAATCGGCAGAGCCCGCGCGTCCACGCCCCGGTAGGGCGCGGACGCGGAGGTTCCGCGGGAAAAGGCGGGGGGCAGGAAGGCGCCTGGTGATGGGACCTTCCTGCCCCGGGTTGGTGGGGGACGCGCCGGAGGCGCGGCTCAGGGCGGCTGCGCCCCGGGGAAACATCGGATCGAGTTTACTGGGCGGCTTCGGCCAGCGCGGCCTCACGCTCGTCCAGCCAGGTCTGATAGGCCTGCTCAAACTCCTCCATGCCCATGGACTTCTCCAGAATGTGCTGATACTTGTACCGCAGGGTGGAGAAGCCGAAGGAGGCGTAGGAGCCCTCCAGAGGGTTGAGCTTGGAGAAGGAGTACTCCCGGGTGTTGGTGTGAATGGGGATGGCGAAGCCGTGGTCCAGCAGGACGCACTCCGCCTGGGCGAAGGCCTCATACCGGGCCTCGATGTCGTCGGTGGTGGCCAGCCCGGTCTCCACCAGATCTAGATACTCCTGGTAGAAGCTCTGGGTCTCCGGGTCGTCGCTCTCATAGATGAAGCTGTAGCTGGAGTCCTCGGCGAAGGGGTCCACCACATAGGCGGAGGCGTCGGAGTAGTCGGCGCCCCAGTTGCACAGGGTAAAGCCGTAGTTGCCGGCCCGGCGCACCGTGGACAGGAAGCTCTCGTTGCCCTGCTGGATGACCACGTCGATATAGTCGGTGCCCAGCAGATTCTCCAGCTGCTGCTCCACCAGCTGGGCCATGGAGTCGGCGTTGGTCTCGTTGGGGTTGTAGGGGTAGTAGACGATGACGGGGAAGGTGCAGCCCTCGGCGGCCAGCTCCTCCATGGCGGTCTCCTTGTACTCCAGGGCCAGGTCCGGGTCAAAGGTATCGCCGTCGGTGTACTTCTCCAGACCGCCGTAGTAGGCGTAGTCCTGGGAGGCGGAAGCGGCGCCCAGGGGGGTGATGGTGTTGCTCAGCAGGCTCTCCGGGTCGGCGAAGTCCTTGGCCTGCAGGGCATTAACCCGGTCCAGGCCGTGGACGATGGACAGGCGGAAGCTCTCATTGTTCACGGCGATGCGCCAGTTGTCCGGCTCGTACTCCTCGTCAAAGTTGGGATCGAAGTTGAACAGGTACCAGTAGGAGTAAGACACGTCGGGCCGGGAGTAGTGGATCTGGTCGCTGTGGGTCTCCAGCAGGGAGCTGAGCAGATCGGCGCTGATGGTGGCGTTGTCGATGGAGCCGTCCAGGTACATCTGGGTGGCCAGAGTGGAGGCCTCCGCGTTGTAGGTCATCTGGATGGTGTCGATATGGACGTTGTCAATGTCCCAGTAGGTGGGATTCTTGGTCATGACCCGCTGGACCTGGGGCTCGAAGGTGGACAGGATAAAGGGCCCGCAGTAGAGCAGGGTCTCGGCGCTGGTGCCGAAGCTGTCGCCGCACTGGGCCAGGAACTCGCCGTTGACGGGCATGAAGGCGGCCCAGCACAGCATGGACAGGAAGTAGGAGCAGGGGGCGTCCAGGGTGTAGACCAGGGTATAGGTGTCAGTGGCCTTCACGCCGATGTCCTCCACGGACACCTCGGGCACCTCCTCGATGACCTCGCCGTCCGCGTTGAGCTTGACGGGATTGCCGTTCTCATCGGTGCCGTCGGTGGCGGTCTCCAGCTCCAGCAGGTAGGCGGTGTAGGCGTAATAGGCCGCGGCGTTGGTCACCTGGGCCACCTCAAAGTTATACTCGCTGGAGGAGTCGTTGGCGGCGTCCAGGATGTAGTGGGCGGCGTCCACCCAGTCCTGGGCGGTGACGTCGGCCACCTCATTGCCGTCCTTGTCCACCCACTTGACCCCCTCGCGGATGTGGAAGGTCCACTGGGTGTAGTCCTCGTTGTGCTCCCAGCTCTCAGCCAGGGAGGGCTGGACCACGCCGTAGCAGTCGTACTCCACCAGGGTGTCCACCACATTGGCGGGGATCTCCAGGTTGCCGGAGGAGGTGGTGTACAGGTAGTTCATGGTCTCCACCTCGGTGGAGTAAAGGGTGCGGTAGACGGCGGAGCCGTCGCCTCCGCCGCCCGTGTCGCCGCAGGCGGTCAGGGCCAGGACCATAGCCAGAGCCAGCAGCAGGGCCGTTGCGCGCTTCTTCATTTTCATCTCTTCCATTCCTTTCCGTTTGAAATCCGCTCCATAGCGGGGATGGGCCAACGGGGAGGCCCGATCTATATATGGCCGGCAGGCCAGATATAACGGGATAACGGGAGACCGGCCGGGACGTCAGTCGCTCCAGGCCGGACAGGGGACGTCCTCTACCCCCACGCCCGGGTTGTCCGACATGGCGATCTCCGGGCCGTTGAACAGCGGACCGCCGGTGTAGGGGTCCACGGCGCACAGGGAGGGGCCGTCCAGGTCCGCTCTGGTGATGATTCTCTGCCCGGCGGCCAGGTGGGCCGCCGCGGCCACGGACAGCCGGGACTCCAGCATACAGCCGATCATGCACTCCACGCCGCCGGCCTCCGCCAGGCGGCAGCTCTTCAGGGCGTTCCAGATGCCGCCGGTCTTCATAAGCTTGATGTTGATGAGGTCGGCGGCCCTCTCCTCGATGATGCGGGCGGCGTCGTAGTGGGAGAACACCGCCTCGTCCGCCAGGATAGGGGTGTCCACCGCCCGGGCGACCTCCTTCAAGCCGGCCAAATCGTGGGCGGGGACGGGCTGTTCCACCAGCTCGATGTCCAGCCCCCGGTCCTCCATGGCCCGGATGATGGATACCGACTGCTCCGCGGTCCAGCCCTGGTTGGCGTCTACCCGGAGCCTGATGTCCGGGCCTACCGCCCGGCGGATGGCGGCCATCCGGTCCACGTCGGCCAGCCCCTCCTTGCCTACCTTGACCTTTAAAATGCCAAACCCCCTGTCCACGGCCTCCAGACTGTCGGAGACCATCTGGTCCACCGGGTTCACTGAGATGGTCAGGTCGGTCTGGAAGCTCTGCCGGGCGCCCCCAAGGAGCTGGTACAGGGGTTTGCCCTGGGCCCGGGCCCACAGGTCGTAGACCGCCATGTCCACCGCCGCCTTGGGGGTGGTGTTGTGGGCCATGCAGCCATCCAGCCGCCTCATGACGGCCTCCAGGTCCATCACATCCATCCCCACCAGGGCGGGGCGGATATACTCCCGGATGGCACAGAGGATGGACGCGGTGGTGTCGCCGGTGATAACGGCGGTGGGGGGCGCCTCGCCGTAGCCCACGGTCCCATCGTCGCTCACGACCCGGACCACCACATCCTCCACCGCTTCCACCGTCCGCAGAGCGGTCTTGAAGGGGTGGACCAGTGGCAGGGAGATATGTCCCACCTCAATGGCTTTGATCCGCATGGCGTTTCATCCTCCTGTCCGGGAAATGGCGTACTCTGCTTGCGTGTTGTGTGTTAGTATAGCACAAAAATTTGCCACTGTCCATACGAAGGAATTATTTGTCCGCTTACGGCGGCACTTTTTGCAGAAATCCGCCGCACTACCCGGTCGGCGGGAAATCCGCCACGTCCCACAGGGCGTTGAGGACGGTCCAGCTCTGGGGAAACGGTCGGTCCAGGTTCCAGTACCCCGCGCCGTGGAGGCCGTAGAGCCGGATGAGCCGCAGCTTCTCGCTGATGCTCCTGGCGTCCTCGAACCACACCTCATGGATGGCGCCGTCCGCCGCCGTATACCGGAACCAGGGGCTCTGGGCCGTCTCGTCGTACTGGATCGCCGCCCCATAGGCCACGGCGGCGGCCACCGCCTCCTGGTTGGACAGCGACTGGGCCTGGGTCTCCCCCTGCCGGTAGGGCAGGGGCCAGTCGTAGCCGTAGTTGGGGATACCCAGGCAGATCTTCTCCGGCGGGATCTCGGTGACGGCGTAGTCCAGAACCCGCCGCACGTTGGGCAGGGGGGCCACCGCCATGGGCGGGCCGTAGGTGTAGCCCCACTCGTAGGTCATCAGCAGCACATAGTCCGCCGCGGCCCCCAGGGCGGCGTAGTCGTGGGCCTCGTACAAAAGCCCGGGCTGCCCGGCGTAGGTCTTGGGGGCCAGGGCCACCAGCACAGGCCAGCCCCGGGGCGCCAGCCGCTGCCGCAGCTCCCGAATAAACTGGGCGTAATCCTCCTTCTGGGCGGCGGGGATGAACTCGAAATCCACGTCCAGCCCCTGGTACCCCCTGGCCTCCATGGTGGCTGCGACCTGTTCCGTGAGAGCGGCCCGGGCGGCGGGGTTCGCCAGCAGCTCCGCCGCCCGCTGGCTGGAGAAGGTCCCCTCCTCCGTCAGGGAGGACAGGTGCATCAGCGGCCCGGTCCCCAGCCGCCGGGCCTCCTCCAGCAGCACGCCGTCCTCCAGGGGCAGCAGGCCGCCCTGGGCGTCGATGCCGTAAGTGAAGGGGGTCAGGCAGCTCATATAGGGCAGGACCGCCGCCAGATCCCGGCGCTGGATATAGGGGTAGGCGTAGCCGTTGGTGAAGGTCTCCCCCAGCTTCACCTGGTCGTAGGCGATGACCAGACGCTGCCCGGCCCGGACCTCCGGCTGGCCCAGCAGGCCGTAGTTGTCGCGGTAGAGCTGCCGCAGGGGGATGCCGTATTCGGCGGCGATGGAGGACAGGCTCTGCCCCGGCTGGACCACGTGAAGGGTGCGGACAAACTGCACCGCCAGGGCCTGCCCCACCGCCAGGGCTCCGTCTTCCGGCACGCCGTTGGACACCCGCAGCAGCTCCGGGTCCACCCCGTACTGCCCCGCGATGCCGTACAGAGTCTCCCCCGGCTGAACGACGTGGATCGTCATGTCAGATCACCTCAGAATAACCTATGCCTCCAGGCTTGGCCGCATACGGTCTACATACTTTTCCTTGAAAGAAAAAGTATCAATACCCGCGGAGCACTGGACTTTACACCCGGCTTGGAAGCTGATCGCAGCTTTGCCCGGCGGCCGGTTACCGATGCTTCGCGGACGAAAGCGCCCGGCCGCATGGCCGGGCGCTTTGTTGGAAAAGTCCTATAGAATTTTTACAGGATGTGGTTGCGGTCCGCTTTTTGCGGACCGCACAGCGTGTCGAAGAACTCTCTTTAGAAATAAAAAGCTGCACAGCGCAGGGGAAGCTCGAGGGGGCAAAGCCCGCCTCGAATCCAATCAAATGCCCCGCACAGCCTTGCTGTGCAAGGCGTGCGGCCCGCGAAGCGGGGACTTTCCCGCTGCGGAGCAGTGGGAAAGTAACGGCATTTTTAGAAAGAGGGGGGCCTGCTGGCGTAAAGATCGAGCAGGCGCTGTATTGGGATCAATTGAATCATCTATGGTAAACAGAGGCGGGCGGTACCTCTGGGAAGCGCGTGTCAGATTGCCAGCTGGAACTCCTGCCAGGTCCACTGGTTCTGGTGGACAACGGCCCAGGTATAGCCGTGGGCGTGGCACTCCGCCCAGGTCAGGTACCGGAAGTAGAATTCCACCTCCAGGTGACAGGGGATGATGTCCAGAATGATCTGGCTGATCTGTTCAAACTCCGGCGGCACTCCCGCCGTCTCCGGGAAGATGACCCGGATGTAGCCGAACTGCTCCTTCTCCTGGGCCAGGGCCTTGATGCCGCAGCCGGAGATGGTGCTGTTGATGTCGCTCAAGGTAAAGCAGTCCCCGCCGATGCGGAGCAGGGCGGCGACGGCCTCCCGGCGCAGCTGTGTGGACACATGGACCGGAGCCCGGGCGAAGAGGGCCTCCCGCCGGTCCAGGCCCTCTCCGCAGGCGGTGGACAGGAGGCTCTCCTGTTCCGTGTACTCCAGGGCATCCTCGGCCCCATCCATGCCCAGGCCCAGGGCGTCCAGCTCACTGCTGCTGAGGCTGCCCTCCGCCAGGTCATAGATCCCCAGGGGACGCAGCAGCTCCCGCAGGTAGACGGCGTAGCTCATGTCACCCCTCCCATTCGCTGAAGGTCACCGTGCCCAGCACGGGCAGCTGGGTGGGAGAGGCCGCCACATCCGCCGCCGGCTGGGTGAAGCGGTAGTTGGCCACGCTCTCCAGGTGGTAGAGCAGGTCGCCGAGAAAGGCCAGGGTCACCCCTTCTCCCAGCAGGGCCCCGGTGAAGGCGGCCCGCAGGGCGGCGTCCGCGTCGGCCTTGGCCTGGGCGAAGTCCGCCCCGGCGGCGGGGAGCAGTGCCACGGAGATGTCCACCGCGGCGGGGGTGGGGGCCAGCACCCGCAGGTCCACGGAGATCTCCCGCTTCTCCTCCAGGTAGCTCTCGATGGCGGTGAGCAGCTCTGCCTCGGGGATGCCTGCGTCGGTGGCCACATACAGGTCCACACTGCCCACTCCCCTGGGCCGGCCCACCGCCTTGGCGGCGGCCACGCCGGTGTAGGACAGGGCCACCTGCTCGTAGTAGGCGGCGTTGGCGCCGTTGGGCAGGCGGAGGTAGGTGTCCAGCAGCCGCCGGCGGAGGGCGTCGTCGCTCTCCAGGTCGTCCCCGCCGCTGAAGGCCTCCGGGTTGGTGCAGGCCCGAATGCCCACAGGCATGGCGGCCATGATGGTCACCGCCCCGGCGGCCACATTTCCCGCCCGGCCCGGCTCCACCGCCAGGGCGGGCACGTCCACATAGAGCTCCCCCTCCGCCAGCACCGCGTCCTCGGTGGTGGCGAAGCGGACGCCGTCGGCGGTCATGCACACCGTGCCCGCGTCGATGGGCAGGTCGCCGGAGGCCGCCGCGGACACGCCGAAGCGCAGCACCCCCGCCGCCCGGGTGGCCACCGCCCGGCTCAGCCCCCGGAGGGCGGCGTGCTGGTCCAGATAGGCCCCCTGGGCCGTCTGGGGAAAGCTCTGGTCCAGCACCCACCTGGCCTGGTGGTAGAGGGCCTGGAGCTGGGCCGCGGCGGCGTACAGACGGGCCGCCAGGTCGCAGGAGCTGTGGGGGAGATAGCCGCTTTTCTCGCTGAAGGCGGCGAGCATCTCGCTGTAAATGGTGTCGATATTTTTCTCCAAAGTATTCCCTCCCTTATACGGTCAGTGTGACGGCCAGATCCGTGCCCTGGTATTTCAGGAAAACAGCCAGGTGGACCCGGCCCTCCCCGGCGGCGGTGAGGGTCACATCCTCCACGGATACCGGTTCCTGGGCCAGGGCCTCCGCCACATACTGCCGGGCGGCGGTGAGACGGTTGGCCCCGGTCTCCCGGCCCAGCAGGTAGAGCCGGCTGCCCAGCTCCGGCAGGGGCGGGAACTGCCCCCGCCGGGCGGTGAGCCGGTAGAGGACCCGGCCCAGCAGGGCGTCGGCGCCGCTCAGGCGCTCCACGCCCCCCAGCCCGTCGGGCACATAGTCCCCGTTGACAAGCTTTGTCTCCATGGTCCCTCCTCTCAGCCGCCCAGGCAGGCCGGGCAGGCCGCCCCGTTGATGAAGAGGGAACCGAATACCTCTACCCGGCCGTTCAGCGCCACGTTTCCCGTGGAAGACAGATCCCCGGTCATTGTGACGTCGCCGTTCAGCGTCACGTCCCCGGTCAGGGCCACATCCCCCTCGACCTTGACGGGCCCCTTGATCTCGATGCTCCCGTCGGAGCGGAGATAGACCGACGCGCCGCCGTCGGAGTAGAGGTACAGCTCCCCGGGGGCCATGTCCTTGGGGGCGTTGGCTCCGGTGTCCGCCGCCGCCACACAGCTCTCCTGACAGCCCACGCCGCCCTTGATGACCAGCACTGTGTCGCCGCACTTGGGCTGCCATACCAAGCCCCCGGGGGCGAAGACCGCCAGGTCCCGCTGCTCGCCCCGGGTCACCACGCTGGCGCTGCCGCCGCCGATGGTGGTCACCCCCATGTCGGCGGCGGCGCCCTCCTGCTCCGCGGCGCGTTGGAGGGAGAGCTTTTTCGATAGCCACATGTTAATCTTTCACCTCACGCTCAAAGTCATTTCCGTCCGCTCCCCACTGCCGTCCATCCGGCTGCGGGCGGACACTACGTCGTATGTCCCGGATAATCCCAGCCGGCTCAGGGACAGGGAGACCCGGTCCCCGGGGGAGGCGGCGAAGGCCAGGGGCAGCTCCAGGCTGATCTCCAGCCGCTCCAGCTCGGACTGGGCGATCTGGTACTCCCCGGTGTACCGCCGCTGGTCGGCGGTGGAGCGGGGCATGTACAGCACATGCCTCCGCTGTCCGCCCTGGGCGGCGAAGTCCTCATTTACCACCAAGTGGCTCACCCCCTGGACCTTGTCCTGAATGAGCATCTCGGAGATGACGCCGTAGCGCTGCTCCCGCTTCCGAAGGGAGAGAAGGGGCGTCTCGTCATTGATCCGGAGGGTCCGGTCGCTTCCCCACAGAGGCCCCGCCACCAGCACCCCCTCCCGTGTGAAATAGGGCTCGAAGCCGCCGTAGCGGTGGGTGAAGCCCCGCAGGGCCTTCCACTGGCTGGAGCCGGAGACCACGGCGTAGTTCCGGCCGGACACCTCCCGGCGGACCTCGGTGGAGACGCCGTAGGGAGTTACGTGGTTTTGCAGGATGTCCGCCATGGACGCCCGGCCGTAGGTGATCGCCTCGGACTCGTTGTCCAGCAGCAGAGCCGCCATCCCCCGGCCCTCCACGGTGACCAGCATCCCCTGGGGGGAGAAGGAGACCTCATAGGCGTCCACCACCCCCCGGAGCATGGTCGCCCCGTCCCCCTGGGCGGTAAAACGGGTCGCCCTGGGCAGCACATCGCTCATCCCCTGGTCGTACAGGCATGTGACGGCCATGCTGTCGCAGGGGACGGAGCCGGTGTGGGTCAGGTCCCACTCCACCAGCATGGGCAGCTGGTACCGCTCCCCGTCGTAGGTCTCCAGGATCACGGTCAGCATGGGATCACCACCTGGTCTCCGGGGCGGATGAGGTTGGGGTTCTTGATGGCCGGGTTGGCCGCCAGCAGGGCCTCCAGCGTCACGCCGCCATTCTGGGCGATGGCCCACAGATTCTCTCCCTCCGCCACCGTGTGGACGGCGGGGGAGCCGGCCCGGTCTGGGCCTGCCGCCTGCCCGCCGCCGGAGAGCTCCTCCAGGGCTTGGCTGTAGCCGTCGTAGTCCTCCCGGAACTCAAAGCTGTAGCGCACGTAGTCGGGGAGGGGCTTCTGCTCTAAGCGCAGGGCGGTGAAATAGGCGCTGGACACCTGCCACACCGGGTGGATGAGGAGGCCCGGCCCGCCGCCGTAGAATACGGTGGCCAGGGCCTTGAACTCCTCGTAGGCCCCCTCCCCGGCGAACACCCCCTCGCCCCGCATCACCCGGCAGGTAAGTCCCAGATCCTGGGTGCAGTAGCGGCCGAAGGGGACCTTGTGGACCGCCACCTGCCGCTCATAGGCGATGGAGTAGGTGGCGGGGTTGTGGGGCCAGATGTAGTCCTTGTAGCGCATGGGGGAGAGGTTCAAAGGACGTCGCCTCCTTCATTAGTAGAGTGGAAAGCCGTTGTCATAGCGGCGGTCGTCCCGGCGGAAGGCCAGGTTCACCGCCTCCGCCGTCAAGGGGGCGGGCCGGGGCGCGAGGGCGGAGTAGGCCTCGTCACGCCCGGTCCGGCGGAAGCTGTCGGGGATCTGCTCCGCCACGGGCGTGACGCTGGCTTGGACTGCGCCGGGCGGCGGCGCCGCCTCATACCGGACCGTCACCTCCGCTGAGGGGAGATCCTCCAAACTTTGCTCAGCCTCCGGCCGCGCCGTGGGGGCGTCGGGTATAGGGTCCATGTCCCCGGCCTGCACACCGGGGGGCTCCGGGGGAGAGCTCTGGTCCTCCGGCAACGGGCCGGGGACCTCCGCCTGCTCCCTCTCCGGGGCCCGGACGGCCTCCGGGTCCTCCAGGGATTCCAAGTCATACCTGACGCTTTCGGCTTCTCCCGGCTCCATGGAAACGACCTCCCCGGCGGTGGGGGCCGCTGGGACCTCCGCCATCCGATCTGACGGAGCGGATGCAGCGGGGGCGGTTTCGCCGGGCGGCTCAATCGGAGAAGGCGCGGCAGCCGCCGCCGCCGCGGACGTCTCAGCGGCGGGGGAGCGTGGGGCGGAGGAGACATCCTCCCCCCTCTCTCCCGCCAGGGCCCGGAACCGGTCCTCGTCAAAGCCGGCGCTCTCACCCCGCTCCAGAGACTGCCAGGCCGGGATGCCCCGGGCCTGGCCCGCCTCCAGCAGCAGCCGGACGGCCTCCAGCAGCCGGGCCGCCTGGTCCAGGGCCTGGGCCGGGAGCTCAAAGGTCAGCCGAAGCGGCTCCCGCTCCTCCATCAGGCCGCCACCTCGATGCGGCTGGTGGCCATGACGGTGACCTTCTCCGCCACCATGGAGCCCACCTTGCCCTCCTCCTGAATGGCGCTCCACTGGCAGCCGCTGTAGATGACCTTCCGGTCAGGCTTGCAGATCACCAGGGAGAAGTCCGCCAGGGAGAAGAAGTCGATGCCGTCGCTGATGGCGTCGTCGGTGGCGTACAGCCGGGTCAGCTCCAGCACATATTTATTTTGTCCGTTGATGGTGGCCACCGGCTCGCTCTCGCCGAAGGCCTCCACCACCTGGCTGGTTTTGGTGGCCTTGGCGGTGTAGCTCTGCACCACCGCCACCTTCTTGCCCTCCAGCTCCAGGTAGATGTCGCAGCTGGTGGGAAATCCTGTCACTTCCATATCCTCGTCTCCTTATCAGATGGTGATGTGGGCGGTGAGGTAGATCTGGTTGAGGCCGTGGGCCACGGCGAAGGAGAACTCCACCAGGCACACGGTGGGGTCCTCCTCGTAGACCGAGGCGGTGACCTCGCCGTAGCTGTCGATGATCTCCGCCTTGAGCTTGTTCTCCAGCTCCACGATCACCTGGGAGCGGATGGCCCCCCGGGTCTGGGCGGTGTTCTTCGACCGGCTGAACCGGCTGCGCAGGCTCTGGCGGATGGAGGGGATCACGTTGTCCACCACCAGGATGGTGGTCAGCTCCCGCCAGGTGGTGTCCTGCGCGCCGCCGGTGGTGGTCCGGGTGGTGATGCCCCGCACCGGGGAGACCACGCCGCTCACCGCCTCCAAGGGCGTCACGCCGCCCCGGACCAGCAGGTCGATGTCGTTGTCGCTGTAGAGCTGGCTCACGCCTCCCAGGCCCCGCAGCGCCGCGCCGTTTAGGGGGATGGCCGGGTCGCCGGAGGCCGCCACCGTCCCGGCCACCGCCGCCGCGGCGAAGACGCCGGAGAGGCTGTCGCCGCCGCTGGTGACCACGTCGGGGCCCACCAGCACCATCCGCTCGCTGTTGAGGGCTGTGGCCCGGGCGGTCAGCTCCGTGGTGGTAGCCTTGCTCATGCCCACCACGGCGATCCGCTCCCGGCGCAGGGCGGAGGCGTTCTCCACGCTCTCCCGCAGCTTCTGCTGCACGGTCTGGTCCGCGCTGTCGCAGACCACCACCTGCACGTTCTCCACCGTCTCCAGGACGGCAAAGGCGGCGGCGTAGTCGTCCTCGTCCACCGCCACCGCCACCACGGTGGCGGCGCTGTTCAGGAACAGCAGCCGCAGGATGGTGGACATGCCGGGACTGCCCTCGGCGTCCTCGCCGAAGGCGCTGACCCCTGCCTCATAGCTGGTGAGGGTGACGGGGGTGTTGGCCGTCCCCGATACGCTCTTGGCCGCAACGCCGATGACCCGCACGGACCGGCCGCTGCGGATGACGGCGGACGCGTCATAGGAGGAGTAGACCCCCGGACGCTCATGAATGATCGTTGCCATTTAGTTTGTCACTACACCTTTCAATATAAAGTCGCTCAGCAGCAGGCCGTCCTCCGAGATGGCGGCGGTGAAGTAGGCGTCGCACGTCAGGCTGCCCCGGCGCAGGAACATGGCCGTGTCCGGGTCCCATACCGCCTCCTCCCACTTCAGCTCCCGGGGCTTCAGCCCCGAGGGCAGGCCCTGGAGCACCACCTGGTGCAGCGTTTCCAGAGCGCCGTCGCACCCGGCGGCGCCCATCCGGGCCGGGGCGTAGATGTCCAGGCTCAGCGTCAGGTCCAGCTGCATTCCGTAGACCTCCCGGCAGGTCTGGTCTGTCGGGTCCAGCCGGGTGCCCAGGTAACTGCCCAGGGCACCGCCCCGGCTCTCGCCGGTGCGCAGCCCCACCGCCGCCACAGGCTCATCATAAGCCTTGGCCCAGCCTCCGGGAAAGGCGGTGGCCGCCCGGACTCCGGCCTTCTCCAGAGCCGCCGCCATGGCGGCCCGAACCTGCTCCAGTCCCGGGTTCATGTCGCCGCCTCCTTCCGCCGCCCCAGCAGGGCCCAGTGGTAGAGTACTTCGTCCTGCCAATAGAGGGCCTTGACCTCCCGCGCCGTCAGGGACAGGACGCCCTGCTCCACGCTGTCGCCGGGGGAGAGGGGGGCGTCCCCCGGGCCGATGTAGACCCACAGCTCCTCGCTCACCGCCCCCAGGGGCGTGGCGGCAACGGGCAGCGCCTCCCGCTGCTTCGTCACCGGCTGCACGAAGGCCCGCAGCGTCCGCTTTGTACCGTCCCGGCGGGCCAGTGTCACGGTCTGCCCATACTGTGCCATGATCCGCTCCAGCGTCTGCCTCATCCCCGCACCTCCAGGAAGGCGAAGCCGTCGTCCTGCCAGTAGGGGGCCATCAGCCGCTCCGCCTGCCGCCGCAGGATCTCGGCGCCGCCGGACCCGCCGCTGCCGGTGCGGAGGCTGACGTCACCCACGGTGAACTGTTCCGCCTCGCCGCCGGTCCGGCAGGCCAGAAGCCCCGCCGCTGTCAGCAGGGCGGCGGCGCAGGGGAAGGCGTCCCCGCAGTCCGCCGGACTCACCTCCGTGCCCAGCCGGCCGGCCAGCTCCGCCTCCGCCGCCGAGGCCAGGGCCTCCAGAAGCGGCTCCTCCGCCTCCGTCGGAGCGCAGATGGCCCGGGCCAGCTCCAGGATCGTCTCACGCATTGTCAATGTGACCTCCCGTCAGATGGTCAGCACCTTGCTGGCCTCCTTGTAGAGCTTGGCGAAGCCGGAGGTGCTGGTGATGGCGGCCCGCTCCACCTGCCGGTCGATGAGCTTGTCGTACTCCACCATCACGTCCCCGGCGCTGACCATCTCCAGGGCGTAGTTCCGGTCCATGCCGATGAGCTTTCCCGCCGGCATGGCGCTGGTCCGCAGGAGGGTGGCGCCCAGAGGGGAGCTCAGAGCGCCGGTGCCCTGGAAATTCAGCCCCGTCAGGGGATTCTGGAACTCGCTCATCTTCAGCATCTGCAGCATCACCGCCCCGGGTACCAGGATGGTGTTCATGGTGTAGGGGTCGAACTGGGCCCAGAAGTCCAGCAGGGCGTCGTAGCTCAGGGTGCCGCTGGTGCCGCCGATAGGGGTGGTGCCGATGGAGAAGCTGTCGGCGGGGTTCTCGTTGCCGTCGCCGTCGGTGATGACCTTGATGGCGTCCTCCAGGTGCATCCTGGCGATGTGGCTGCCGATCTGCCGCAGGGTGATGGAAAACAGGTCCAGCCGCTGGAAGCGGATGGCCTCATAGGAGGCCACCAGCATCCGGCCCCGCTTGTGGAGCTTGACCAGGTTGGACTGGGTCCGCACGGAGGTCTGGGGCAGCTGTGCGCCCTCCTCCACCCGCTTCAGGATCTTCTCCTCCTCGCTGGGCACGGAGTAGATGGAGCGGTAGTCCATGCCTTCGAACTGTGTGACGGTGGCGGTGATGGAGGGCAGCACGTTGTCCTCCTCCATCCCCTGGCGCACCACCCGGGAGACGAACTCCGGGAACAGCACGGCGGACTCGGTGGTGCGGAAGAACTTCTCCACCACGTCGGAGTTCCGGCCCTTTACCCGGATGTCGAACCGCTTGAGCTGCCGCTGGAAGGCGTCCAGTCCCTCCAGGGGGGTGCCCCGGTAGTTCTCGCTGGGGTCGGCGGCCTCCAGCACCTGGGAGAAGGACCGGCCCGCCTCGCCGTACATGCCCTTCTCCAGTCTCAGATTGTCGTATGTGTATGCCATGCAAGTGCTCCTTCCTTACAGCAAAATGGTGACGGTCTTGGCGGTGGTGTCCGCGTCCACCACCAGGAGGGTCTGCCCTCCGGTGCTCACGCTCTTCACGCCGCCGGAGCCGTTGGCCGCCAGGGCGGACCAGCCCACGGCGGGGACGGTGCCGGAGTACCCCACCGTCACGAAGCCCGCCACCTGCACCGTGCAGGCGTCGTCCTTTTTGCACACGGCCACGCCGCAGAAGCCGTCGCCGTCACCGCAGGCGGCCACGGTGCCCCGGCCGCTGACCTTTACCAGCTGGCCCTCCGCCACCGTGCCGCACAGGAAGGTGGCGCACACCTGGCCGATGCCCTGAAAAGAAATGCTCATTCTTTAAATTTCCTCCTGTCTCATGGGGTGCCGTTTCGGCCCCCTTGATGGTTCTCTCAGATCAGATACGCCAGATCCGCCTCGTCGGTGGAGGGAACGGCCCTCCGGGGCCGCACCTGGGGGAGGGGCGGGTACTTGTCGTCCACCCGCCGCTGGTAGGCCGCCGTCAGCTCCTTCAGCTCCGCCTCGTCCAGCTTGTCCATGGCCGCGGCGAAGGTCCGCAGGTCCAATGCCTCGTCGGCCATCCCCGCCAGGCGCACCGCCTCCCGGCGCAGTCCCGTCATATAGGAACGGCCCAGGGCGGCCTCCCGCTCCAGCGCCTCCAGCTCCGCCAGGGCGGTGGGGTGGCCCGCCAGCAGCTTCCGCAGGCTCAGCCCGCTCCCCGCCGTCAGGCCCTTGATGATCCCGGCCTTCCGCTGGGCGGGCACCGCCACGAAGCTCCACTCGTAGGCGTCCGTGGGAGCCTGAAGGGTGAAGTAGCACAGCTTGCCGTCGTACCGCCGCCCCCGCTGGTGGCCGCACCCGCTCTGGCCGCAGATGGAGCACACGCTCCGGCTCACGCTGCACCCGATGCTGACCTCCTTCTTGATCCCCGCCTCGATCTCGGCGATCAGGTCCTCGTTCTTCTCGCTGCGGAGCATGTAGGCGTAGCCCTTCAGGTAGCAGCAGGGCTCTCCCGCCTCCGTCACGCCCTCCTCCGCCACCAGTTCCGTCTTGTACAGCCGGGCCGTCTGGCCCTGGGCGGACCACTGGTGGTCAAAGATGCCGCTTTTGCCTACGAACAGCTCTCCCAGGGTCTTCAGGGCGGCCCGGTCGAACCGCTCAAAATCCCTGTCGATCTCGTTGTCGCACAGCCGCACCGCGAAGGTGTACACCTCCTCCGGTGTCAGGGCCGATCTGGCCATGGCGTTGATCAGCGCCATATCCTCCCGGGATACCTGGTGCCGCAGCACGCTGCCCGGCTGTTTTTTGATGTCCAGCATGGTTCTACTCCTCCATTTCCGGTCGCGCCTGGTTCGCCGGGGCTTCTCCGTCCCGCTCCAGCCTGTCGTTTTCCAATGCCAGTCTCCTGGCCTGCTCCCGGTACCAGTCGGCCTTGGCCTCCTCCAGCAGATCCTGAAGGTTGATGTCGTCCCAGACCACCTGGTAGCCGCAGCTGTACCCGTGCATCCGCAGCCACTGCCCGCAGATCCGCTCCACCGCCGGTGTCAGCGTCCGGCGGATGGCGGTCATCTCCGTGGTCAGCAGGTCCGACTGCTGGGCGCTCATCCGCTCCGTGCTGGACCAGCTCAGACCCAGCATGAAGGGCGGGATGCCCGTCTTGCTCACCAGCTGCTCCAGGATCTGCCGGATGGGCACGGAGCTGTCCAGGATCTGGTTGTCCGCGCCGATGACCTTGATCTCCACGTCGCCCACGGCCACGAAGTCCCGCACGCTGCCGCTCCGGGTGGCGGCCATGGCCCGGCTCCACTCCTCCGCCAGCTGCCGGCTCCGCTCCTGGGCCATGCCCCGGTCCAGCTCCCCGGCCTGGGGCTTGTAGACCACCGCGAAGCGCACGTTGCCCATCCGCTCCCAGTTGGCCCCGATGGCGTGGTAAATCTTGCTGAGCAGTTCCGTGAGAAAGGGCATACTCCGCAGCAGGCTCACCCCATAGGGGCAGTAGGCCTCCGGGTTGAAGGGGGTGAACAGCAGCAGCTCCTGACAGGGGAGAGGCTCCATCTGCCCGTGCTCGTCCATGGCGCACAGCGAGAACTCCAGCGGACTGGCCCCCTCCCGGATCTCCACGTCCTCCGGCCGGTGGCACAGCAGCGCCGCGATCTCCCGCCGGTCCCGGGTGGTCACGATCTCACCCACCCCCTGGCCGAACACCAGCATGGAGTCCAGATACTGGTCCAGGAAGGCGTTGACGCCCCGCTGGCCCCGGCCCACCGGCACCTGCTCCAGAAAGTCCCGCAGGCCTCGCTCCGCCTCCGGCGTATCGCACCGGGCGGTCACGCCGCCGCACAGTCGTATGATCTTGTAGATGCAGGCGTCCACCAGAGGCACCGCCTCCCGGATGGCCCGGTACAGCGCCGCCTCCCCCCGCTGCAGGGGGACGTAGCCCCCCAGCACCCCGAAGGGCTGGGTATTCCCCCGGGTGATCTGCGGCGAGGCCACCGCCAGGGGGCTCTCTGTTTTTCGCCGTTTGCTGAAAAGTCCTATTCCTTATCACTCCTTTTTTCGAGGGATCCTCCCCCAACACCCCCCATTTTTGATGCGCCTGTGCCAGCGCAGGGCACCGATGGGCTTAGATTCGCCCATCGCCGGGCGGGTGGGAAAGAAATATGTCTCCTTCCGAAACCTCTCGGGGGCTCCGCCCCTGTACCCCGACCTTTTCGGGGCTTCCAGCCCCGTACCCCGGGGTACTTTTCCCTCGCCGGAAAAGTACCCAAAAGGGCGCACGGAGGGAGAAACCCTTTCGACGGGGTTTCTCCCCCGTGACCCCCTCTTCCGCGACGACACAAAGGGGGCAACGCCCCCTTTGGAAACCCCCGCATATCCTCTAGTGGAAGCGCCTCTCAGGGCTTGCGGAGCTGGGGGAGAATCCAAAGAGGGGGCCGCAGCCCCCTCATTGGTCGTTGCGGGGGGTGGTTCTTAGGAGGGGGACACAGTCGAAAGTGTCCCCCTCCTATGCGTGCTTTTGGTTACTTTTCTCACGAGAGAAAAGTAACCCGGGTCCGGGCCGGGGAGGCCCGGGAGCCATCGAATAGAATGGCAGCTATTCGGGGGAAGAAATTTTTCTCCCCCGCCCGCCCTGCGATGGGCGAATCTGAGCGCATCGGCGCCATGCGTTGGCACAGGCATGGCAGGAAAGAAGCCCCCGTTTATGGAAAAGGAAAAAACCTTCTTCCACTGCCCACCGGCGGCAGCGGCTCGCTCTCCCGCCGCTCCACGCTGCCCACGGAGAACCCGCTGCCGCTCTCCGGCGGGGCGGCCACCGTGGCGGCGAAGTACCGCATGTCGTCCATGGCGTGGTCGTCCTCCTTCCGGGGGCTGTCCCGTCCGCCGCTGCTCTCGTCCCAGCGGTACAGGGCCATCTCCCGCAGGCAGTCCTCGCACCCCCGGCAGATCCGCAGCCGTCCGCTCTTCAACAGGCTGGCGGTGATCCGAATGCCCGAGAGCACGTCGTTGTTGGCCTTGACCACCCGGTACCCCGCCTGGCGCAGGGCGGTGATGAAGCTGGCGGCGGAGGGATCCACCACCACCTGGCCAATGGCCCGCCCCGCCGTCAGCCGGTCCATGGCCGCCACATACTCCTGGTCTGTGAGCTGTACGCCGGTACGCCTGGATGCGTAATAATATTCCTCCATCCGGTACCAGACGCCCTCCCGCAGACCCCAGAGCCCGAAGGAACAGGGGTTGGCCGTGCCGTAGTCCACGCTGACGGCGTACGCCTCCATCTCCCCCTCCGGCCTTTCCGCCGCGTCCCGGCCGGGGTCGAAGAAGTCGTACACCAGCCCCTTGGCGGCGGTCCACTCACCCAGGATGAACCGCCGGTAGAAGGCCCCGCTGTAGCTGGAGCGGTAGCGGCGGATGATCCTGGGGGAGAGGGAGGGGTTGTCCTCCATGGTAAAGTGGAGGTATAGGGCGTTCCGCTCCTCCGCCTTCAGGATCCACTCCTGATAGAACCAGTGCTGGGGCCCCTCCGGGTTGCAGTTGAACCACAGCCGGCTGCCGCTGACGCTGCAGCGGGCGATGGCCTGCTCCACGAAGGACCGGGGCATCAGCGCCGCCTCGTCCAGCAGGACCCCCGCCAAGGTCACGCCCTGGATAAAGGCCGCGCTGCCCTCGTCCTTGCCGCCCATGAGATAGAACCGGTTTTCCCGGTCCCCCCGGCGGATCGCCAGCAGGTTCTCGCTCCGCTTCTCCCGGCAGGCGAACCCCAGCTCCCCCAGCAGCGGCGTCAGCTCGTTGAGCAGGTTCCGCCGCAGGCTCACCACGCTCTTGCCGCAGAAGGCGAACTGGGCTCCCCGGAACTGGCTCATGGCCCAGCACACAAAGCTCAGCCCCATGCACAGGGTTTTGCCGCTGCGCACCGCCCCGTCGCAGATGATGGCGTCGTGGCGGCTGTCCGGGTTCCTGGGGCTCCACCAGGTCATCACCCGCCGCTGCTTGGGGGAAAACCGCTTGATTCTCACCCGCTCTCCTCCAGTGCCGCCAGCAGAGCCGCCATGCCGTCCTCACCGCCGCCCAGACACTCCAGCAGCAGGGAGATGGCCTTTACCCGGTCCGCGAATTTGATTTCCATGCCGCCGTTCCCCGCTACCTTCAACTCGCTGACGCCCCACAGGTCAAGGTCCTTCACATAACAGTCCTTGCCTTCCATGGCCAGCGTCACCGCGTCGTTGGGGTTTGACAGCGCGATCCGTCCGAGAGCCTCCAAGATTTGCTCCCGACCCAGCTCCATAGCCTCACCGTCCCTTCACCCTTGGCGGAAAAACCACGAAAGTTGCATGTTGCTGTGCAACAAACCGGGAATTTCTCCCCCAATGTGAAAGGGCGGCCCTCCGGCCGCCAAATGTAACAGAGCTGTAATACCTTTTTTTCGCGCTATACATTATAATATACATACTTTCCCCTCGGGGCCTTCGGGCCCCACACCCCGATTTTGATGGCGCTGGGCCAGCGCATCCGGCCGATGCAGGGCTGATTCGCCCATCGCCGGGCGGGGGGGGAGAAACATGTTTCTTTCCGAAACCTTATGGGGTTTCCAGCCCCACACCCCGGGTTACTTTTTGTGCGGACAAAAAGTAACCAAAAAACCGCACGGAGGGAGAAACCCTTTCGATGGGGTTTCTCCCCCGTGACCCCCTCATCCGCGACGACACAAAGGGGGGCGCAAGCCCCCCTTTGGAAACCCCCGCATGACCTTCGGCCTCTCTGTTCGACGGTGGAAGTGCCTCTCAGGGCTTGCGGAGCTGGGGGAGAATCCAAAGAGGGGGCCGCAGCCCCC
>HHCFR05603__coassemble_518_pt1 | contig 35391 bp, 34 predicted proteins | sample HHCFR05603__metabat2_low_PE_030 | metagenome-assembled genome bin HHCFR05603 | reverse complement strand
CCCCCTTAAATGTCCTTTTGGTTACTTTTCTGACAAGAGAAAAGTAACCCGGGGTGCGGGGCCGGAGGCCCCGGGAACCATCGAACAGAATGGCACCTATTCGGGGATAAAAGGTCAGACCATCATCCGCTCCATGACCCCGAACAGCGCCAGGGCGCAGAACAGGACGGACACGGCGGTAAAGACTGTGACGATCTTCACCTCGCTCCACCCGCACATCTCGAAGTGGTGGTGGATGGGGGCCATTTTGAAGATCCGCTTGCCGTGGGTCAGCTTGAAGTAGGCCACCTGGAGAATGTCGGAGAGGGTCTCCACGATGTAGACGATCCCCACCAGGACCAGCACCAGGGGCATGTCAAAGGCGAAGGCCATCCCCGCCACCGCGCCCCCCAGGAACAGGGAGCCTGTGTCTCCCATAAAGACCTTGGCCGGGTGGGCGTTGAACAGCAGGAAAGCCAGCAGCCCACCCAGCAGAGCGGCGGCAAAGACCCCCAGCTGGGTGTAGCTCCACCAGGTGGCCACGGAGACGAAAAACAGGGCCACCGGGATGGTCACGGAGGTGGCCAGTCCGTCCAGTCCGTCGGTGAGGTTCACCGCGTTGACGGTGCCCACGATGACGAAGGCGGCGAAGACCATATAGAGGGGCCAGCTGATGGGCACGCTGGTGTTGATGAAGGGGATGTACAGGTTGGGGGATACCAGGCCCTCGTAGCGCATGAGCATGAGGAACACAATGGCCGCCGCCAGCTGGAGAAGGAACTTTTGCAGGGCGGTGAGCCCTAAGTTCTGGTGCTTCTTCACCTTCTCATAGTCGTCCAGAAAGCCGATGCACCCGAACACGGCGGCGAAAAGGAACACGTAGATGTGGCTGAAGTCCCCCGCCATCATATTCGGCCACCCCGCCACCAGAATGGCGATGGCGATGCCGGCAATGAACATCAGCCCCCCCATGGTGGGGGTGCCGGCCTTGGTGGCGTGCCACTTCGGGCCGATCTCCCGGATCTCCTGCCCCGCCTTCAGCCGCCGCAGGGCGGGCAGGATCACCTTCCCTCCCAGCAGGGCGGTGGCCACAAAGCTGACCACACACGCAACAATGATTTCCATAGCTTCTTCCCTCTCTCCCGGCGTATTGCCGGGCTCTCACTTTTGTTGACAGGCGGCGATATGCTCCGCCACGATCTCCCGCTCATCCATGTGACGCTTCTGGTGGTTGACCTCCTGGTAGGTCTCGTGACCCTTCCCCGCCAGGACGATCACATCCCCCGGCTGGGCGTGGTCCATGGCCCAGCGGATGGCCTCCGCCCGGTCCTCCACCACCATATAAGGCGTCTCCGTGTCTTCCATCCCCGCCAGAATGTCCCGGATGATGTCCCCGGGTACCTCGGTGCGGGGGTTGTCGGAGGTGACCACTACAAAGTCCGCCAGGCGGGCGGCGATGGCCCCCATCTTGGGCCGCTTGGTCTTATCCCGGTCCCCGCCGCAGCCGAAGAGGGCCACCACCCGGCCCCGGGCGAAGCCCCGGACGGCGGTGAGCACATTCTCCAGGGCGTCGGGGGTGTGGGCGTAGTCGATGAGCACGGTGTAGTCCCCGGGGACCGGCACCGGCTCCACCCGGCCCTTCACGTGGGCGCTGTGGGAGAGCACCCGGGCGCTGTCCGCCAGGGGCACCCCCAACTCCCTTGCCGCCGCCAGGACCCCCAGGGTGTTGTAGACCATGAAGCCGCCGGGAATCTCCACCCGGACGGGAACGGCCTCCCCCGCCGCCACCGCGTCGAAGGACACCCCGGCCTCGTCCAGCCGGACATTTTCCGCCCGCAGGTCCAGGGGGCGGTCCGCCCCCTGGCCGAAGAGCACCTGGCGGCAGGTCGCCCCCGCCATCAGCCGCCCCGCCCAGGGGTCGTCGCCGTTGCAGACGCCCACATCGCACACGCGGAAGAGCAGGGCCTTGGCGTCGCAGTAGTTCTCCATGGTGCCGTGGAAGTCCAGGTGGTCCTGGGTCAGATTGGTGAAGATCCCCACGGCGAAGCGGATCCCCGCCACCCGCTTCAAATACAGGGCGTGGGAGGAGACCTCCATCACCACGTGGGTGCACCCCTCGTCCGCCATCCGGCGGAGGAGGCCCTGGAGCTCGAAGGACTCCGGGGTGGTGCGCTCCGTGGGCAGGATCTCCCCGCCGATCATGTTCTGGTTGGTGCCAATGAGCCCCACCTTCGCCCCGGCGGCCTGCTCCAGAATATCTTTGAGGAGGTAGGTGGTGGTGGTCTTGCCGTTGGTGCCGGTGACCCCCACCATGGTCATGGAGGCGGCGGGATCGCCGTACCAGTTCCGCCCCACCTGGGCCAGGGCGGCCCGGCTGTCCTCCACCAGGACCCAGGGGCCCTCCCCCTCCGGCTTCTCCTGGCACAGCACGCAGGCGGCGCCCTTTTCCCGGGCCATGGGGATAAATTTGTGTCCGTCGGTGGCGTAGCCCGTCATGGCCACAAACAGGTCGCCGGGCCGGGTCTTTCTGGAGTCGTAGCTGACGCCGGAGATCTCCAGGTCCAGGTTCGCCTCCGCCTCCCGGACGGCCACGCCGGCCAGCAGCTCACGCAGTGTCATCATATGCATTCCACGCTTTCGTCATTCTTTCCCGGCTCCCGCCGGGACGCATGTGTACCAGTATAGTGCGCTCCCGGTCCCATTGTAAACCGCCGGCAGTGTCGAAAACCATGCGTATCCTGCGCCGAAGGGGGAAGCTTCGTCCATTCCCGCGTCAATCGGCGGTGCTGCCGCTCTGGCCCAGCTGCACGGTGACCACCGTGCCGGCCTCCAGCTGGGTTCCCTCACCATGGGACTGGCTGATGACCCGCACGCCGCTGTCGTCGCCGGAGGCCCCGGCGGTCTTCATGATGAGGCCGGCGTTGGTCAGGGCCTGGTTGGCCTGGGAGGCGGTGAGACCTATCAGGTTCGGCACCGTGCACAGCTCCTCCGACTTCTCCGCCCCCATATAGAGGATGATCTCCGCGCTGGTGGGGACGATGGCCCCGCCCAGGGGGGTCTGGTCGGTGACGGTCTCCCCGTCCCCCACGGTGCGGTAGGAGGTGAAGCCGTATTCGCTGAGCCTCTGGGCCGCCTCCGCCTCGCTCATGCCCACCACATAGGGGACGGTGGCGTCGGCGGCGCTGGCATCCCCCTCGGTGTACTGGGGGGAGATGCCCAGGTAGGGCAGGATGTCCGCCATGATGGAGGAGGCAGTGGGAGCCACCATGTTGCCCCCGGAGGGGTAGGTGCCCGTGTCACGGGCGGGGGTGTCCAGGGTCAGGAGCATGATGACCTGGGGGTCGTCGGCGGGGGCAAAGCACAGGAAGGAGACCACGATGTCGCCCAGAGGATTGGTGACCGGGTCCTTCGTGCCCCGTATATCGGCGGTGCCGGTCTTGCCGCCGATGCGGTAGCCGGCCACCTGGCCGTTCTTCCCGGTGCCCTCGGCCACCACGTACTCTAAGATATCCCGGACGGTGGAGGAGGTCTCCTCGCTGATCACCTGCCGCACCGGGGTGGCGTCGTGCTGGGAGAGGACGTTGCCGTCCCCATCCACCACCTGTTCCACCACATAGGGGGTGTAGAGGTAGCCGCCGTTGACGCAGGCGGCCTGGGCCGCCAGGAGCTGGACAGGGGTGACGGTGTAGTTCTGGCCGAAGGAGTAGGTGGCCAGGTCCAGGTTGGTGAAGGTGTCCTTGTCGGCATAGGTCCCCACCGCCTCTCCCTGGAGGTCCACGCCGCTGGCGCTGTGAAGACCGAAGGCCTCCATGTAGTCGTAGAAGGTGTCCGTCCCCACGGAGAAGCCGATGTTCATGAAGGCCGGGTTGCAGGAGTTTCCGGTGGCCTCCGTCAGGGTCTGGTGGCCGTGGCCCGCCCTGCGGGAGCAGCCGATGGTCCACCCGTCCACCGTCAGGGAGCCGGAGCAGTCGAAGGTGCTGTTCAGATTCACCGTGCCCTCCTCCAGGGCCATGGACAGGGTCAGGATCTTGGCGGTGGAGCCGGGCTCATAGGTGTCGTTGACCGCCTTGCTCCGCCACTGCTGGAGCTGGAGCTGGCCCAGGACCTCGTCGTAGGCGGCGCTCTCCTCCTCGGTCCACTCCTCCTCCGGCTTGTCGTTCCCCTCCGCGTCCTTGGGGACCGCCTCTGCCAGCTGCTCCTGGAGGAGTGGGTCATAGATGGTCCGGGGATCGTTCAGGTCGTAGCTGGGGTTGGAGGCGATGGCCAGCAGCGCCCCGGAGTTGACGTCCATGACGATGCCGGTGGCGCCGTTTTTGGCCCCGTACTTGGCCACCATCTCCTCCAGGCCCCGCTCCACGTAGTACTGGATGGTGCTGTCGATGGTCAGCACCAGGTTGTCGCCGTTCTCGGCGTCGTAGTACTGCTCATATTGGAACATGAGCTCCTGTCCCCGGGCGTCCCGGGCGGTGACGGTCAGGCCGCTGCTGCCCTCCAGCTCGTCGTTGTATAGGGCCTCAATGCCGTAGGCCCCGTGGTTGTCGTTGTCCAGGAAGCCCAGCACATGGCAGGCCAGGTTGCTGTAGCTGTAGTAGCGCTTGGAGTCGCTCTCCAGATGGACGCCCTGGATCTCGTTTTCCGAAATAAATTCCCGGATCTGGTCCCCCACGGTCCGGTCCACCCGTCTCTTCACGACCTCGTATCGGTAGCTGGTATGCTCCATCTGGGTGTAGATGGATTCGATGTCCACTTCCAGGATCTCCGACAAGGTGGTGGCGATCAGGTCCTTGTACTCCTGGCCGGTCATGGGCAGGGTCTCCCCCTCCGCCAGGCCGTTCACCATCTTCTCCGCCCGCTCCTGGTCCAGCTCATCCGCCCGTTCTTGAATGATCATGGGATCGAGAAAGATCGTGTCCGCCGTGGCGGACATGGCCAGTACGGTGCCGGTGCGGTCGTAGATGGAGCCCCGGGAGGCGGAGGTGGTGGAGCTCAGGGTCTGCTGCTGGAAAGCCCGCTCCTCCATCTCCTCGTGGCGGTTGATGGTCAGGTCGTAGGCCTTGGCGAACAGGGCGATAAAGGTCACAACGCCGAACAGAAGCATCAGGCACATGGTCCGGCGCTGAATGGTCAGCTTGGCCCGGCGGGCGGCGTCCGGCTGTCGTTTGGGTTTGTTTGCCATAAGGTCCTCCTTGTCTTCCGGGTAGGCACGTTGGGTCTGAATGAAACAGGGAGCAAGAGGGTCCGCCTCCTGCTCCCCGGCTATCTGATGTCCTCCGCCTCTTCGGGGCGGAGCGCGAGTGGGCGCGCCGCGGGAATGCTCCCGGCGGACAGCTCCGGGGCGGCGTCTCCCACCAGTGCAGTATACTTTCCGTCAGCTGAAATATTCCACCATGGCGTAGAACCGCTGGCCCAGGAACGCGAGGATCTGACTGATCACGCCCTCCTCCTGCTGATTTACCGCCACCGCCTGGTCCTCCCCAGGCAGGCTGACGTAGTAGATCTGGCTGTCGCTGGGCTGGGTCATCCCCGCCTCCTCGGCGGCCTCCTTCACCGTGGCCATATCGAAGGCCTGCTCGTACTGGGCCATCAGGGAGACCTGTTCGATCTCCAGCTGCTCGATCTCCGATTTCATGGTCACGATGCGGGTGGAGATGGCGTTCATCTCAACGTAGCACAGCAGCAGCAGGACTGTCAGCGCCGACACCGCCGCGAACCCCAGCGCCGCCGCCGGGGACACCTTCTGGGCCGGCCGGACGGCGGCCTTGGCCCGGGCCCGCTGGCGGGCGATGAGCTCCGCCTCCGTCTCCTTCCGGCGGCGGTACTGCTGGTCGAAGTCCAGCTGCCCGCTGGTCTCCAGCCGCCGCTCCAGCTCCTGATGATTCAGCTCCCGGGCCAGGTTGCCGCTGACAACGCCGGGGGTATGGTATCTGCGTGGCCTTTTTTTCGTGCTGGCCGCCATGGCTTGGCCCTCCTCGCTGAATTTCCGCCCAGGGCGGAGTTGTCCTCAGGGTAGTTCTCAGTATTCCGTCCGCTCCGCCACCCGGAGCTTGGCGCTGCGGGCACGGGGGTTCTCCTCCAGCTCCTCCTCCCCGGCCACGGTGGGCTTGCGGGTGACGAGCTTCAATTTCGGTTTCTTGCCGCACACGCACACCGGGAACTCCGGCGGGCAGGTACAGCCGGTGGCCAGCTCCCGCATGGCCTGCTTGACGATCCGGTCCTCCAGGCTGTGGAAGGTGATCACCGCCAGCCGCCCGCCGGGCCGCAGCCCCTCCGCCGCCGAGCGGAGCATGGGGGGCAGCGCCTCCAGCTCGCCGTTGACGGCGATGCGGATGGCCTGGAAGCTGCGCTTGGCGGGGTGCTGCTTCTCCCGGAGAGCCTGGGGCGGCATGGCCGTGCGGATGAGCTCCGCCAGCTCCCCGGTGGTCTCGATGGGCCCCTCCTCCCGCCGCCGGACGATGGCCCGGGCGATCTGGGGGGCGTAGCGCTCCTCGCCGTAGTCAAACAAGATCCGCCGCAGCTCCTCATAGCTCCAGGTGTTCACCACCTGCCGGGCGTCCAGAGCCGCCGTGGTATCCATACGCATGTCCAAGGGGGCGTCGTGCATGTAGCTGAAGCCCCGCCGGGCCTCGTCCAGCTGGGGGGAGGACACCCCCAGATCGAAGAGCATCCCGTCCACAGCCTCCACCCCCAGGTCCCGGAGAATATTCCCCAGGTCGCTGAAGTTGCCGTGGACCAGGGTGACCCGGTCAGAAAACGCCGCCAGCCGTTCCCGGGCGGCCTCGATGGCGGCCATGTCCCGGTCGATGCCGATGAGCCGCCCGCCCTCTGTCAGGCGGCGGAGGATCTCCAGGGAGTGGCCCGCCCGGCCCAGGGTTCCGTCCACGTACGTCCCATCCGGGCGGATGGCCAGGGCCTCCAGGCACTCCCGGAGGAGCACCGGCTTGTGGCCGTAGTCCTTGTCCAGTTCAGGCATATCAGAATCCCAGCTCCTCCATGGCCGCCGCCAGATCCTCGGAGTCCAGCCCCGCGGTCTCGATGGGGGCCCAGCGCTCCGGGTTCCACAGCTCCACGCACTTGCTCATGCCGTTGATGACGACCTCCCTGTCCAGGGCCGCGTACTCCCGGAGCTTGCCGGGGATCAGGATGCGCCCCTGGGCGTCGGGCTCGCACTTGGCGGCGTTGGCGAAGAGGGTCCGCATCCGACGGGCCTTGGAGATGGGCAGGGCGTCGAACTTCTCCGTCAGGTCCGCCCACTTCTCGTCGGAGTACACCGCCAGGCACCCGTCCAGGCCGATGGTGACGTAGAAGGTCTCCCCCAGCTCCTCCCGGAACTTGGCGGGGATGAAGAGACGGCCCTTGGCGTCGATGTTGTGCTGATACTGGCCGATCACCCGTCCTCACCCGCCCTTCTCCGGTTTCCCGCCGCCGGGAGGGGCGGCGGGTTTTCTGTGGGATTACGCACTACTTCCCCCCACTTTTCACCACTTCATCGTTAAGTATACGGCATGCGACGTGGAAATGCAAGGGAAAGTTTTCAATTTTTATCACACAAAACCCCAGGTTTTTCCATATAAATTCACAATTTTTTGTATTTAAAACAGATGTTCGAGTTAAATTTGGCCAAGAAAAACCGGCCCGGCACAATATCTTGTGCCGGGCCGGCTAGTTGCTACAATATGTCGTTTTCTCTCGGGAGCTTTCGGGATTTTGCCGAAATTTCTTGTCGAAAAAGCCCAATCCTATGACGAGCGTTTTTCCCCATCCGACGCCTGGGCCTCCAGCTTGGCCCGCTGGGCCTGGAGCTGCTCGTTGGAGACGGCCCGGAACCGGGCCCGGGACTCCCGCAGCTCCTCCAGCGCCATCTGCAGCGCCTCCTCCGTCCGCCGCAGGGCGTCGTCGGTGTACTCGTTGGTGACGGTGACCATGGCCTTGCTGCGCTCCTCCGCCCGGCGGAGGATGTCGTGGGCCTTGTCCCGGGCGGCCCGGGTGATCTCGCTCTCGCCCACGATGGTCTTGGCGTCCAGGTCCGCCTGGCGGCGGATCTTCTCCGCCTCCTTCTTGGCGCTGTCCACGAACTCGTCCCGGGCCCGGATCAGGTCCTGGGCCTTCTTCAGCTCCAGGGGGAGCTGGCCCTTCAGCTCATCCAGCAGGTCCAAAGCGTCCTCCCGGACGATGATGCATTTATCGGGGGACATGAGGACCCCCTTGGCGCCGTCGATCATCTCATAGAGCATGTCGATCAGGTATTGTACGTCGTTAGCCATGGCGTTACCGCTCCTTCCCTTCCGCGATCCTCCGCAGAATATCCGCCGCGCCGGCGGGCACATAGTCGTCCAGCTTCTGGTGGTGGCGGATCATCTCCCGCACCATGGTGGAGCTGATGTGCAGATGCTTGGTCCTGGCCGGCAGAATCACCGTGTCCAGCCCGGGGCACAGGTCCCGGTTGATCTGGGCCATCTGGTACTCCCAGTCAAAGTCGATGCAGTTGCGCACGCCCTTGACCAGGGCCTGGGCCCCCTGGTCCCTGGCGAAGTCCGCCAGCAGGCCCCCCCAGGCCTCCGCCCGGGCGTTGGGGATATGGGCCACCGCTCCCCGAATCATATCCAGCCGCTCCTCCAGGGTAAACATGGGCCGCTTCTCCCCGTTGGCCATGACGCACACCACCACCTGGTCAAAGATGGCGGCGGCCCGCTCCACCAGGTCCAGGTGGCCCACGGTGATGGGGTCGAAGCTGCCGGGACAGACAGCGATCCTCATGCCTCGTCCCCCTCCTCCCGGTGATAGGTGGTGACCTTGATCCTGCCGTAGCGGTAGGTCCGGTGGACGCGGTAGGGCGGGGCCAGCTCCGGCATGACCCGCTCCACCGGGGATTCACAGATAATTATACCATGGTTCGACAAAATGTCAAACCGGGAAATGGCATCCAGGGCGCTGTCCCACAGCTCCGCGGCGTAGGGCGGGTCCAGGAAGATCAGGTCGAACTTCTCCCCGCAGGAGGCCAGGAAGGCCAGGGCCTCCCCGTTGACCACCCGGGCGTTCTCCCCCAGGCCCGTGATCTTCAAGTTCTCCCGGACCAGGGCCGCGGCGTCCCGCCGCTGCTCCACGAACACCGCCCGGGCCGCCCCCCGGCTGAGGGCCTCGATCCCCAGCTGTCCGGTGCCGGCGAAGAGGTCCAGCACCCGCCGGCCCTCGATGTCGAACTGGATGATATTGAAAATGCCCTCCTTCACCCGGTCGGTGGTGGGGCGGGTCTCCATGCCCTGGAGCTCCTTCAGCCGCCGCCCGCGGGCGGCGCCGGTGATGACGCGCATCGGCCTGTCCTCCTGTGCCCGGGCCCCGCAGGGTTCGGGGCCGGTCATATGGTTTCTTTTCCATAGAATATAGCATACCGAGAGATTTTTCAATAGGGGATCGGCGGAAATCCCGCCGTTTTCCATTCCGGGATATTTTTCCAGCGATGGAAGCCGCCCGGCCATGGGGCCGGGCGGCGAGACTGTCGAAAAAGGCTGACGCCTTTTCCGCCAAAGGGGATTCGCTGCGCTCTGCGCCTCGGGGCCGTTGAAAGCGGCCCCTGCGACGCTCGCTTCGCGCAAAGTGTTTTTCCGACGTACACGCCGCCGGAAAAACGATTTTATTTTCTTCCGCCGCCTGCGGGCGGCGTACCCGCAAGGGGCAGGCCGTATCCGTATGGCAGCAAAGCTGCCGACGGCTGCGCGCGAACTCTGCGAGGTTTTTTCGGCACGCTGAAGCACCGCCCGGCCATAAGGCCGGGCGGCTCAAAGTCTTTATTCAGCCATGGCGGCCATGGCCTGGGCCACGTCCGCCTCGCAGGCGCGCATGGCCAGGATGGTCCGCTCCATCAGGGTCTCCAGGTCCCAGCCCAGGCGCTCCGCCCCCTGGCGGATCACGTCCCGGCTGCACCCGGCGGCAAACTTCTTGTCCTTGAACTTCTTCTTCAGGCTGCTCACCTCCATGTCGGAGACGCTGCCGCTGGGGCGCATCTTGGCGGCGGCCCAGATGAGGCCCGTGAGCTCGTCTGCGGCGAAGAGGACCTTCTCCATCTCATGGACCGGCTCCACATCGGAGCACAGGCCGTAGCCGTGGCTGACCACGGCGTGGATCAGCTCCTCCCCGGCGCCGGCCTCCCGGAGAAGCTCCGGGGCCTTCTGGCAGTGCTCCTCGGGCCACCGCTCAAAGTCGATGTCGTGGAGCAGCCCCACCATGGCCCAGAAGTCCGCCTCCTGGCCATAGCCCAGCTCGTTGGCGTACCAGTGCATAACGCCTTCCACCGTCAGGGCGTGCTGGAGGTGGAAGGGCTCCTTGTTGTACCGGCGCAGCAGTGCGAGCGCCTCGTCTCTGGTGTTCAGCATGGATCGTCTCTCCTTTGTGTATCCTCAAGATGTATTCAGCAGATCACGTCCCCCAGCAGGGACAAAATCTCCTCCGCCCGGCGGTAGGACTGCCGGGACAAACCCTCCAGCAGCTCCTCCAGGCACCGGTCCCCGGACTCCGCCGCGGCCTGCTGGTAGCGCAGCCCATTGCAGGATTCCTGGTGCCAGCAGGACCGGAGGGCCTGGGCCAGGGAGGGCCAGCGCCGCCGCTCCACGGCGATGGACGCGTTGGGGCACCGGCCGGTCAGCAGGTAGCAGGCGGCGGCCAGATGCCGGGCGGCCCGGCACTTTTCATCGGCCATCCGCCGCAGCAGGTCCCTGGCGTCCCGGCGGCAGACCCGGCTGGCCAGGGCGCGGAAACAGCGGCTCTCCGCCAGCTCCATGGCGAAAAATTCCTCCAGGGCCCCCAGGGACGGCAGAGCGGCCTCCCCCAGGCAGCAGCCCTCCTCTCCGTTCCCCGGGGCTTCGCCGCCCTCCCTCCCGGGCGCGGCTAATCCCCCGGCGGCCGGGCACTGTCCGTCCTCCCCGTTCCGCAGCTCCGGATAGGGCGCCAGGTCCGGGGACACCCTCTGCCAGATGCGGTCGTACAGGCGGTAGTCGTAGGCGGGGGCGGTCCCCCCGCCGTCCATAACAGGCAGATCCATAGCAACAGCCTCCTTTCCAGGCCATTCTATGTCTCCCGTCCTCTGTTGGTCATTCCACGGTGATCTCGACCTGCGACGACGCGCCGGCGATGACGCCCCGCTGCAAGGCCAGCAGATGCTCCGCCGCCATGCGGTACCCCGCGAAGCCGTGGCCGGCGAAGGTCTTGCAGCAGGCCATCCCGGCGTAGGACACCTGGCGGAAGCTCTCCCGCTCCGACACGGCGGAGATGTGGACCTCCACCGCCGGCAGGCCCACCGCCTTCAGCGCGTCCAGGATGGCCACGCTGGTGTGGGTGTAGGCGGCGGGGTTGATGACGATGCCGTCCACGGTGCCGTAGGCCCGCTGGATGGCGTCCACCAGGTCCCCCTCGTGGTTGGACTGGTAGAGCTCACACTCGATCCCCAGCTCCCGGCAGAAGTCCCGGATATAGTTCTCCAGGTCGGCGTAGGTCTGCCGGCCGTAGATGTCCGGTTCCCGGACGCCCAGCATGTTCATGTTGGGGCCGTTGAGGAAGAGCAGCTTCATAGCTTGGTCATCTCCTTTTCGATCTGTTCCAGGGTCCCCGCAAGGGTCCCGTTGTTGTCGATCTCCCCGTCGGCAAAGGCGGCGTACAGGGGGGCCCGCCGCCGCCACAGCTCCTCCGGGGCCGTGGCCTGGGACAGGGGGCGGCCGTCGGTGGGCAGGGCCGCCGGGTCCCGCCGCAGGTGGAGCAGCAGCCCGTTCTGCTTCAAGGGGATGTAGTTCTCCCGCCGGGTGACCACGCCGCCGCCGGTGCTGACCACCAGCCCGGTGCGCTCCCCGAACTCCCGGACCAGGGCGGACTCCCGCTCCCGGAAGCCCGCCTCCCCCTCCCGGGCGAAGATCTCCGGGATGGACGTCCCCGCCCGGCGGACGATCTCCTCGTCCAGGTCCACAAATGTCCGGCCCAGCTTCCCGGCCAGGGCCCGGCCCACGGTGGTCTTGCCGCAGCCGGGCATCCCGATGAGAACAATGCTGGTGAGCTGCCGCCGCAGCCCGTGGAGCACCGCCTCCGTCCGGCTGTCATCGATATTTTGACCGGTGAAGAGCTCGGCGGCCCGCTTGGCCTGGGCCACCAGCATGGGCAGGCCGCAGGAGCAGGGCAGGCCCCGCTCCTCCGCCTGGAGCAGCAGGGCGGTGCGGAGAGGGTTGTACACCACATCCAGCACCCCCTCCAGGGCCGGGAAGCTCTCCAGGGACACCGGAGACTGCCCCCAGTTGGGGTACATCCCCACGGGGGTGGTGTTCACCAGGACCTGGGCGTCGGCGTGGCGGGAGAGGTTTTGGTAGTTGTCCTCCCCGCGGCGGGAGACGGTAACGATCTCCCGGGCCCCCAGCTCCCCGGCGGCGGCCCGGGCGGTGCGGCTGGTGCCGCCGCTGCCCAGGATGACGACCTTCTTTCCCGCCATGTCCACCCCGGCCCGGCGGGCCATGTAGAGGAAGCCGTCGATGTCGGTGTTGTACCCGGTGAGGCGGCCGTTTTGGTTCACCACCGTGTTCACCGCCCCGATGGCGGCGGCCCGGGGGTCGATCTCGTCGCACAGGGGCATCACCGTCCGCTTGTAGGGGATGGTGACGTTAAGCCCCTGGAACGCCCGCCGGGCGAAGAGATCCTCCACCGCCTCCGGCGGCGTGGGCAGGAGCTGGTAGTCGTACCCCGCCAGATCCCGGTGGATCTGTGGGGAGAAGCTGTGGCCCAGCTTCTCCCCCAGCAGTCCGTACTCCATCAGAACACCTCGCTGTAGGCCCCCAGGAAGGTGAAGAAGTCCTCCTTCTCCAGCTGGCTGAGGATGGTCTGGGTGTCCTTGCTCTTCACCGAGGCCTCCACGTCGAAGTAGAAGCGGAACTCAAAGTCCTTGCCGGGGATGGGGCGGCTCTCCAGCTTGCTGATGTTCAGGCCCCGGGTGGCGAACTTGGCGATGAGGCTGTAGAGGGAGCCGGGCCGGTGGCTGGCGGAGGCCACGAAGGTAATCTTGTTGGCCCCGTCGTAGATCTCCAGGTCCCGGGAGATGCAGATGAAGCGGGTGTAGTTGTGGTCGGTGTTGGCCACGTGGTCGCTGAGGGCCTCCAGGCCGTAGAGCCCGCCGCAGTTGGCCGAGGCGATGGCCGCCAGGTCGGTGCGGTCGCTCTCCGCCACATACTTGGCGGCGGCGGCGTTGTTGCTGAAGACGGTGATCTTCGCGCCGCTGCTCTTCAAAAAGTCGCTGCACTGGTCCAGAGCCTGCTCGTGGGCCACCACCTCCCTCACGTCGGAGAGCTTCACGCCGGGCTTGGCCAGCAGGCAGTGTTCCACCTTCAGCTTCAGGCTGCGGACGATCTTGCAGTCGTACTTCTCCATCAGGTCGTAGACCTCGGTGACGGAGCCGGCGGCGCTGTTCTCGATGGGCAGGATGCCATAGCGGCACATGCCGCTCTCCACCGCCCGGAACACCCCGTCGAAGCGGTTGCAGTACAGGATCTGGCTTAAGGGGAACAGCTTGTCGCAGGCGATCTGGGAGTAGGCCCCCTCCACCCCCTGGCAGGCCACCACGGCCCGGCGGGGGAATTCCCCGGTGCGCTCCGCCGCCTCCAGGATCTGGCGGCACAGGGGGGACTCGCCGATGGTCAGGTAGTCCTGCTGGTAGTCCCGGCTCAGCTCCAGGAGGGTGGACCAGAGGATCTTGGTGTACTCCTCCAGCTCGCCGCCGCACAGCCCCGTCACCCGGTAGAGGATGTCCCTCTCCCGGCCGGAGGCCAGCACCGGGGTGTTGTGCTCCCGCTTGTAGTCCGCCACCTCCCGGACCGTCTCCATCCGCTCCCTGAACAGCGCCGCCATCTGGTCATCAATACGATCCAGCTTGTCCCGGTAGTCCTTCAGTTCCATTGTCTCTCCTCCTCCAGCATCATATCTAGTAAGGTCAGCGCGGTCACCGCCTCCACCACCGGCACGGCCCGGGGCACGATGCAGGGGTCATGGCGGCCGTGGATGGTCAGGCGGGTGTTCTCCATGGTTTTCAGGTCCACCGTGTCCTGCTCCCGGGGGATGGAGGCCGTGGGCTTGAAGGCCACGTTCACCACCAGGGGCATCCCGGTGGTGATGCCCCCCAGCACGCCTCCGGCGTGGTTGGTCCGGGTGGAGACGGTCGTCCCGTCGGTGACAAAGGGGTCGTTGTGCTCGCTGCCCCGCATGCCGGCGGCGGCGAAGCCGTCGCCAAAGGACACCCCCCGGACGGCGGGGATGCCGAAGAGGGCCCCGGCCAGCCGGTTCTCCACCCCCTCGAACATGGGCTCCCCCACCCCGGCGGGGAGACCCACGGCGAAGCACCGGACCAGGCCCCCCACGGAGTCCGCGTCCATCCGGGCCCGTTCGATCTCCTGGCGCATGGCCACGCCGGCGTCCTCACGGAACGCCGGGAAGGGCCGGGCCAGCAGGGCGGTCAAGGTCTCCCGGTCCACGGCGGCGAAGTCCGGCGCCTCGTCGTACACGCCGCCGATCTGTCCGATGTGGGCCGCCACGGTGACGCCCCGCTCCTCCAGGAGCTGGAGGGCCAGGGCCCCGGCGAAGCACAGAGGGGCCGTCAGGCGGCCTGAGAACTGCCCGCCCCCCCGGATATCGTAGCTCTCGCCGTACTTCACCCAGGCGGTGTAGTCGGCGTGGGAGGGCCGGGGGGTGCGGCGCAGGCCCTCGTAGTCCCGGCTGCGCTGGTCGCCGTTGCGGATGACGGCGCACACCGGGGCCCCGCAGGTCCGCCCCTCCACCAGCCCGGAGAGGATCTCCGGGGCGTCGGATTCCTGCCGGGGGGTGGACCAGGCGGTCCGCCCCGGGGCCCGCCGGGCCAGGAAGGCCGCCAGGCGATCCATGTCCGGGATAAACCCCGCCGGCAGGCCCTCCACCACGCAGCCGATGGCCGGGGCGTGGGACTGTCCGAACACGGTGACCCGCAGCTTATGTCCCAGGGTGTTCATGGGTGATCCCTCCTAATTTGCGGTAGTCCTCCCAGAAATTGGGGTAGGATTTGGCCACGCACTCCGCCCCCAGGACTGTCACGGGGCCGGCGCAGCCTGTGGCGGCGATGGCCGCCGCCATGGCGATCCGGTGGTCGTTGGCGCTGTCCACCGTGCCGCCGGTGAGAGGGCCGCCCCGGACGGTCAGGAAGTCCGGCCCCTCCTCCACTTGACCGCCCAGGGCGGCAAGCAGGGCAGCGGTGGTCCGCAGCCGGTCGCTCTCCTTCATCCGCAGGCGGGCGGCGTGGGTGAAGCGTGTGACGCCGTTCCGGGCCGCCGCCATCACCGCCAGGGGCGGCAGCAGGTCCGGGCAGCCGGAGACGTCGATCTCCGCCTCCTCCGGCCGGGCCAGCCGCCAGTAGTGCTCGCTGACCGCCATGTCCCCCTGAGCGGACCGGGGGTCCAGGCCCAGGATGTCCACCTCGCCGCCCAGGAAGTTGGCGGCGTACCAGAAGGCGGCCTGGGACCAGTCGGCCTCCACGGCGGCCTCAAAGGGCTGATAGCGCTGGCTGCCGGGGATGAAAAGGGCCTCCCCCTGCCACCGGCTGCGGACCCCGGCCAGGGCCTGGACCTGCCGGGTCAGCTCCAGGTAGTCCCGGCTCTCCAGAGGCGTGGTAGGGACCAGGGTGGAGTTCCCGTCCAGCAGGGGCAGGACGAACAGCAGTCCTGTAAAGAACTGGCTGGACACGTTGCCGGGGAGGCGGTACGCCCCGGGGTCCAGGGCGTAGTCACCATAGCCCCGGCCGCCGTCCACGGTGAGGCGGCCGTCCTCCCATTTCCAGGCGATCCCCTTCTCCCGAAACAGGTCCTCGTAGGGCTTCAGGGGCCGCTCCATGAGCCGCCCATGGCCGGTGAAGGCGGCCTCCCCGTTCACCAGCAGCGCCAGAGGGATGAGGAAGCGCAGGGTGGAGCCGGACTCCCCGCAGTCCAGAATGGGGGCGGGCCCCGCCTCCACAACAGCATTGCCCAGGCCGTGAACCTGGACGGTGTTCTCCCCCAGCTCGTCGATCCGGGCCCCCAGAGCGGCGAGGCACCGCCGGGTGGCCGCAATGTCCTGGGAATCCGCCAGATTATGGATGGTGCTGACCCCGCCGCTGAGGGCGGCGGCGATGAGGAGCCGGTGGGCCTGGGACTTGCTGGGGGGCGGTGTGACGGCCCCGTGCAACTTTGTGGGTGTGATGGTCAGATCCATACCGCCGCCTCCGTGAATGCCCGCAGGCCCGCCATGTCCAGCCGAACGGTGCCGGCCCTGCCGATCTCCTCCAGGACCACCGCGTCGATGTGATCTCCGCCCCGCTTCTTGTCCCCGGTGGCGGCCTCGTAGAGGGCCTGGGCGCCGTAGGGGCACCGGGTGGGGAGGCCCAGACGCTCATTGGCCTCCAGCACCGTCTCCAAGGTCCCCGCCGGGCTGTATCCCAGCCGCTCCGCCCCCCGGGCCGCCAGCACCATCCCCACCGCCACAGCGTGGCCGTGGGGGGTGGCATAGCCGCTGAGCTTCTCCATGGCGTGGCCCAGGGTGTGGCCGAAGTTCAGGATCTTCCGCCGACCCCGCTCGAACTCGTCCTCCCCCACCACAGCGGCCTTGATCTCCACGTCCCGGCGGACGATCCTGTCGATGTCCCCCCGGAGGTCCGCCGCCAGCAGGAAGCGGAAGAAGTCGGCGTCGGCGATGAGGCCGTGCTTCACCGTCTCCGCCACGCCGTCCAAGAAGGTGTCCTCCGGCAGGGTGCGGAAGGTGTCCGTGTCGCAGATCACCGCCCGGGGCTGCCAGAAGGCCCCTACCAAATTTTTCCCAGCCTCCAGGTCCACGGCGGTCTTGCCCCCCACGGAGGAGTCGGCGGCGGCCAGGAAGGTGGTGGGGATCTGAATATAGTCGATGCCCCGCTGGTAGGTGGCGGCGGCAAATCCCGCCATGTCCCCGGTGACGCCGCCCCCCAGGGCGGCGACGCAGTCGCTCCGGGTCAGCTTCTCCCGGGCCATGTGCTCCAGGAGCTTGCCGTAGGTGGTCAGGTTTTTGCTCTGTTCCCCGGCGGGGAACGTATAGAGGGAAGCTTGGAGCCCCGCCGCCTCCAGGGAGGCCAGGACCCGCGCCCCGTACAGGGGGGCCACCGTGTCGTCGGACACCACCAAACACCGCCCGGCGGCGGTGGCGGCGGCGGTCAGCTCCCCGCACCGGTCCAGCAGCCCCCCGCCGATGTGGACGGGGTAGACCCTGGACGCGGCAACCGTTACTGTTTCCATAGCAGCGCGCCTCCTATCCTTCGTGGTCAATGGTTTCCTTGATAATTCTGGCCCGGCGGAGCATCTCCCGCAGCCGCTCCCGGTCCCCCTGGCGGATGGCCCGGGCCATCACCGCCAGCTCCTCGATGAGGGTGTCCACCTCCCGGACCAGGGCCTCCGGGTTCTCCAGGAACAGCTCCGTCCACATGTCCTCGTTGAGCCGGGCCACCCGGGTCATGTCCTTGAAGCTCCCGGCGGAGAAGCCCTGGAAGTCCGGGGCGGAGGGGCTGCCCACGTAGGCGCAGCTCACCACATGGGCCAGCTGGGAGGTATAGGCAATGATCCGGTCGTGCTCCTCCGGGGTGGAGCGGGTGAGGCGGCCGAAGCCCAGGGCCTTCGCCAGCTCCCAGATGGCCTGGATGTGCCGCTCCTCCGTCCCCTCATAGGGGGTCAGGATCAGGGAGGCCCCCCGGAACAGCTCCGGGAAGGCGTGAGCGTAGCCGCTGCGCTCGATGCCCGCCATGGGGTGGCCCCCCACGAAGGTGAAGCCGCCCTCCCGGGCCACCGGCTCCAGGGGCGTACAGACCACGCCCTTCACACCGCAGCAGTCCATCACCAGCCCGCCCTTGCGGAACTGGTCCCGGTGGCATGTGACGTACTCCACCGCCGCCGCCGGATACAGGGCCACGATCACCAGATCGCACTCCGCCAGCCGCTCCGGGGTCAGCACCCCGGAGAGGACCTCCTCCTCCAAAGCCCGGGTCAGCACCGCCCCGTCGGCGTCGTAGCCCAGGACTGTCCGGTCCGTGTAGGCGTGAAGGGCCTTGGCCAGGCTGCCGCCGATGAGCCCCAGGCCCACGATCCCCACTGTCTCTCCCATGGCCTTACTCCAGTACCAGCCCGCCGGTGGTGAAGGACCGGTCGGCGTAGGGGCGGATGGCGGCGATTTTCTCCATCATGTCCGCGAATTTCTCCGGCCGCAGGCTCTGGGGGCCGTCGCACAGGGCGTGCTCCGGGTCGTTGTGGACCTCGATGATGAGGCCGTCAGCCCCCGCCGCCGTGGCGGCCAGGGCCATGGGGGGCACCAGCTGGTACCGGCCCGTGGCGTGGCTGGGATCCACCACCACCGGCAGGTGGCTGAGCTGGTGGAGCACCGGGATGACGGACAGGTCCATGGTGTTGCGGGTGGCGGTCTCGAAGGTGCGGATGCCCCGCTCGCAGAGGATCACCTGCTCGTTGCCGCCAGCCATGACGTACTCCGCGCTCATGAGCAGCTCTTGCAGGGTGTTGGCCATGCCCCGCTTGAGGAGCACGGGCTTGCGGAGCTTGCCCAGCTGCTTGAGCAGCTCGAAGTTCTGCATGTTCCGGGCCCCCACCTGGATGATGTCGATGTCCTCGAAGAGGGGCAAGTGCTGGGCGTCCATGATCTCCGTGACGATGGGCAGGCCCGTGGCCTCCCTAGCCTTCAGCAGCAGGCGGATGCCCTCCTCGTGGAGGCCCTGGAAGGCGTAGGGGGAGGTCCGGGGCTTGAAGGCGCCGCCCCGGAGAACCTGGGCCCCGGCGGCCTTCACGGACTGGGCCACGGAGATGATCTGCTCCTCGTTCTCCACGGAGCAGGGGCCGGCCATCACCAGGAAGTGGCCGCCGCCGATCTTGGCGCCGTTTCGCAGCTCGATGACGGTGTCCTGCTCATGGAATTTCCGGTTGGCGTTCTTGTAGGGCTCCTGGATGCGGCGCACCGCCTCCACGATGTCCAGGGCCAGGATGTTCTCAATGTCCACCTTGGAGGTGTCCCCCACCAGTCCCACGATGGTGTGGTTCTCGCCCACGGACATGTGGGTCTGGAGGCCCATGCTGTGGAGCCAGTTATTGAACAGCTCCACCTGCTGGCGCTCGGCGTTCTTTTTTAAAATCACGATCATACGGCGTCATCTCCTGTCTGTTTCATAGTGTGCCCGCTCACCGGGCCGAAGAAAAAAGAAAAGGCCTTACAGCCGTTTCACTGTAAGACCTCAATGGACCTATATCGCTCCACCTGTTCAACGCAGCAAAACAAACCTTATCTACTTGTGTAGATAAAGTAAAAGTAAAAATATGCGGCGTTGGTCAGGGAAGTACGCATCATGATACCCTCATATTTCAAAAGCTATGGGCATTGTAGCACGCTTTCCCGCCGGTTGCAAGCAAAATTTTCGGAAAGGCAGGATTTTCCCCGAATCCGCCCGCAAGGGATGGAAGCCGGAGAACTGGGCAAAATATGGCAGAAAGTCCCGCCGCTCCGGTCTCGGTTTGTGTGAATTGGGGGTTGACACGCCGAAATCCCCATATTAAGATAGGAATTAAATCAAGGCTTTCACAGCTTTCGAGGGAGCAGGTGATCCATATGAAAATATCCGCCAAAAGCCGCTACGCGCTGCATCTGATGCTGGCCCTGGCCATGCAGGGACAGGGGGTCAACCTGTCGGTAAAGTCCGTGGCGGAGAGCCAGGGGATCAGCGAGAAGTACCTGGAGCAGATCATCCCCGTCCTGGTCCGGGACGGATATGTCCGCAGCGTCCGGGGGGCCCGGGGGGGCTACCACCTGGTGAAGGACCCGGAGGAATACACCGTCGGCATGATCCTGCGGACAGTGGAGGGCAGCATCGCCCCCGTCTCCTGTCTGGACGACGAAGTGAACCAGTGCGCCCGGTGCAAGGAGTGCGTCACCCTGGACCTGTGGGAGCAGGTGGACCAGGCCATCAGCAATGTGGTGGACCATGTGACGCTGGCGGACCTGGTGGACAAGCAGCGGCGGATCGACGCCAGATGCTCCACCCGGCGGAAGGGAAATTGTTGAAACACGCCTTGACATTTCCAATCATACGCAGTATAGTGTTTGTAAATCCTAGACGGATGTAGGATATTAAACCGGCACGGTGCCGCCCGGCGCCGGCCTTTCCAGAAAGAAGGAGCAACACATGTTTGTTTATGCAGACAACGCGGCCACCACTGCCGTGAGCAAGACGGCCCTGGACGCCATGCTGCCCGCTCTGGGCGAGCTCTACGGCAACCCCAGCAGCCTTCACCAGAAGGGCCGGGAGGCCAATCTGGCCCTCATCGCCGCCAGGGAGACGGTGGCCAAGTGCCTGAACGCCCAGCCCCGGGAGATCTACTTTACCGGCTGCGGCACCGAGTCGGACAACTGGGCCATCACCGAGGGGGCCCGCCTGGGGGCGGCCGCCGGGAAGCGCCACATCATCTCCGACGCCATCGAGCACCACGCGGTGCTCCACACCCTGACCAAGCTGGAGAAGGAGGGGTTCGAGGTCACCTACCTCCCCGTCCATGAAAACGGCCTGGTCCGCCTGGAGGAGCTGGCGGCGGCCATCCGCCCCGACACCTGCCTGGTGACCATCATGTACGCCAACAACGAGATCGGCACCCTTCAGCCCATCCGGGAGATCGGCGCGCTGTGCCGGGAGCGCGGCATCCTCTTCCACACCGACGCCGTCCAGGCGGTGGGCCACGTCAGCGTGGATGTGGTCCGGGACAACATCGACATGCTCTCCCTCTCCGGCCACAAGTTCCACGCCCCCAAGGGCGTGGGGGCCATGTACTGCCGCAGGGGGATCAAGCTGAAGAACTTTATCGAGGGCGGCGCCCAGGAGCGGGGGCTCCGGGGCGGCACCGAGGCCATCCCCGGCATCCTGGCCATGGCGGCGGCCCTGAAGGAGAGCTGCGAGCACCTGGAGGAGAACGCCGAAAAGGTGACGGCCATGCGGGACAAGCTCATCGAGGGCCTGAGCAGGATCCCCTGCTCCCGCTGCAACGGCGACCCGGACCACAAGGTCCCCGGCATCGTCAGCTTCTGCTTTGAGGGCATCGAGGGGGAGAGCCTGCTGCTGCGCCTGGACATGGCCGGCATCTGCGCCAGCTCCGGCAGCGCCTGCACCAGCGGCAGCCTGGACCCCAGCCACGTGCTGCTGGCCCTGGGAATGCCCCATGAGATCGCCCACGGCTCCCTGCGCCTGAGCCTGTGCGAGTACAACACCATGGAGGAAGTGGACTACATCCTGGAGCAGGTGCCCCAGGTGGTCCGGGAACTGCGGGAGATGAGCCCGGTGTGGATGCACATGCTGGAGACCATGCCCGACCCCTACAAAAACTGAGTATCGCTTGTTTTTGCGCACGTTATAGATACAGTATCGGCAGAAGGCCTCGCAGAGTTGCGCGCCGCGCACGGCGCGCAAAAGAGTAAGATCGTTTTTCCGGGGGCGTGTACCTCGGAAAAACACCCTGCGCGAAGCGAGCGTCGCGGTGGCCGCCGACAGCGGCCACAAGGCGCAGAGCGCAGCGAAACTCCCTCGCCGGAAAAGGCACAGCCTTTTTCGGCGAACTACAAAGAAAGGAAGATACAACTATGGCAATGGAATACAGCGAGAAGGTCATGGAGCATTTCGCCCATCCCCACAACGTGGGGGTCATTGAGGACGCCAACGGCGTGGGCGAGGTGGGCAACGCCAAGTGCGGCGACATCATGCGGATGTATCTGAAGATCAACGACGACGGCATCATTGAGGATGTGAAGTTCCAGACCTTCGGCTGCGCCTCCGCCATCGCCACAAGCTCCATCGCCACCGATATGATCAAGGGCAAGCCGGTGGAGGAGGCCCTGACCCTCACCAACAAGGCCGTGGTGGAGGCGCTGGACGGCCTGCCCGCGGTGAAGATCCACTGCTCCGTCCTGGCCGAGCAGGCGGTGAAGGCCGCCGTGGCGGACTACTACAAGCGCAAGGGCGTCCCCTACGCCGCCCCCTGTGACGACTGTGACGGCGGCTGCTGCGTCCATGACCACGACCACGGCCACGAGGAGGACTGATTCACCGTCCCCCCCAGCTGGCAGGCATCTGTAAGCATATCATGCGCCGCCGTTCCGCGGCAATCCCGGCCACGGCCCACACTTTTTGTGTGGGTCGTGGTTTTTCCATGGATTTCCTGGCGGAAATTTAGGCTATCATTCACGAAAATTTCACCACTTGACCACTCGAGATGCTATACTGTAAAAAAAGAGTTCTGCTGATGATGCGGAGCAGGTATGGGGTGGAGTGTATGGGCGGTTTTGTTCAGTTTGAGCACGTCAAGAAGGTCTATCATATGGGAGAGGTAGAGATCCAGGCCCTGCGGGACGCCACCTTTACCGTGGAGCAGGGGGAGCTGTGCGTCATCGTGGGCCCCAGCGGCGCGGGAAAGACGACCCTGCTGAACATTCTCGGGGGCATGGATACCCTGACGGAGGGGAAAATCCTGCTGGGCGGGGAGGAGATTTCCGCCTATCCCCCCAAAAAACTCACCGCCTACCGCCGCTACGACATCGGCTTTGTCTTTCAGTTTTACAACCTGGTCCCTAACCTGACGGCCCTGGAGAACGTGGAGCTGGCCGCTCAGATCTGCCGGGACCCCCTGGACGCGGCGGAGGTGCTGCGCTCCGTGGGGTTGGCGGACCGGATGAGCAACTTCCCGGCGCAGCTCTCCGGCGGTGAGCAGCAGCGGGTGGCCATCGCCCGGGCCCTGGCCAAGAATCCCAAGCTGCTGCTGTGCGACGAGCCCACCGGCGCCCTGGACTACAATACCGGCAAGGCCATTTTGAAGCTCCTCCAGGACATGAGCCGCCAGCGGGGGATGACTGTCATCATCATCACCCACAACAGCGCCCTCACCGCCATGGCCGACCGGGTGATCCAGGTGAAGAACGGCGCCGTCATCTCCGAGGAGATCAACCCCTCGCCTGTTCCGGTGGAGGAGATCGAATGGTAAGGACGCTGCTGAAATCCGCCCTGCGGGAGATCCGCCAGAGCCTGGGCCGCTACCTGGCGATCCTGGCGATCATCGCCCTGGGCGTTGGCTTCTTCTCCGGGCTGCGGCTGTGTCAGCCCGCCATGATGGCCACAGGGATCGACTACGTGACACAGTATAAGCTCTTTGACTTCCAGCTTATGTCCACCTTGGGCTACACGGAGGAGGACGTGGCGGCCTTCGCCGCCCTGGACGGCGTCTCCGGGGCCTGGGGCTCGGTGTATACCGACTTCCTCATGGAGGCGGAGGACGAGGAGGTGGTCATCACCGCCCGGGCCCTCACCGAGGGAGTCAACGACCCGGAGCTGGCGGCGGGCCGGATGCCGGAGGCGGCCAACGAGTGTCTGGGGGACGCCCGGTACTTCACCGAGGAGGACCTGGGCACCCAGGTGGCGGTCTCCCCCAACAACGACGAGGACACCCTGGACCTGCTGGCCTACGACAGCTACACCCTGGTGGGACTGATGCACTCTCCCTACTACCTCAACTACGAGCGGGGCACCAGCTCCATCGGCAGCGGCAGTGTGACCGCCTTCATCTATCTGCCGGAGGAGGGCTTTGACTTTGAGGCCTACTACGAGATCTATCTGACCATCGCGGACCCGGCGGAGGCCTGGTCCGACGCCTACGACGACCAGATCGACGGCCTGACGGACCAGGTGGAGGACCTGGCCCGGGAGCGGGCCGACCAGCGGTACGACGACATCTACGACGACGCCCTGGCGGAGATCGAGGACGCGGAGCGGGAGATCGCCGACGGCTGGGAGGAGTACCGCGCGGAGCGTGCCGACGCGGAGCAGGAGCTGGCCGACGCCCACCAGGAGCTGCTGGACGGAGAGCAGGAGCTGGCCGACGCCCGGGCCGACTATGAGCAGGGGCAGATCGACTACGCCGACGGCGTCCAGAAGCTGGAGGACGCGGAGCAGGAGATCGCCGACGGGGAGCAGGAGCTCCAGGACGGCTGGCAGGAGTACTACGACGGCAAGGCCGAGGCGGAGCAGGAACTCCGGGACGCCTACCAGGAGCTGGTGGACGCCGAGGAGGAGTACGCCGACGGCCTGGCGGAGTATGAGGATGGCCTCCGGCAGCTCCAGGACGCCGAGGAGCAGTACCAGGAGGGCGCGGAGGCCCTGGAGGACGCCGAGGCGGAGATCGAGGCCGGGTGGCGGGAGCTGGAGGACGCCCGAGAGCAGCTGGAGGAGGGCGAGGAGCAGCTTCAGCAGCTCCAGACCCTCTACCAGTCCGGCGAGACCATGGCTGCCTCCATTAGCCAGATGGTCCCTGGGGCACCAGTGATGGACGCTGGTTCATTGGTATCTTACTTACAAAATGGCACTTCTGACGATCCACTCTATGCCGCAATTTATACGGCGCTCGATGCCGCATTGCAGGGACAGGGAAGCAGCGTGGAGGAATTCGTCGGCGGCTGGCAGGCGGCGGAGGCCGCCTTGGGCGGCCCCCTGAACGCGACGTCCCTGGCCGCGCTCCAGACCCAGCTGGAGGAGGGCTGGATCGCCTACGAGGATGGTCTGGACGAGTATTACGCGGGCCTGGACGAATACGAGGCGGGCCTGGAGGAGCTGGAGACCAGCCGGGAGCAGCTGGATGACGCCTGGGACGAGTTGGACGACGCCAAGGACCAGCTGGACGAGGGCCGGGCGGAGCTGGACGACGGCTGGCGGGAGTACTACGACGGCGCGGCGGAGGCGGAGCAGGAGCTGGCCGACGCCTACCAGGAGCTGATGGACGGCGAGCAGGACCTGGCCGACGCCCGCCAGGAGCTGGAGGACGGCCGGGCGGAGCTGGAGGACGCCGCCCAGGAGCTCGCCGACGCCCCCGGCCAGATCGCCGATGCGGAGCAGGAGCTGGCTGACGGCTGGACGGAGTACAACGACGGCGTGGCGGAGGCGGAACAGGAGTTCGCCGACGCGGAGCAAGAGCTCCACGACGCGGAGGATGAGGTGGCGGACGCCCGGATCGAGCTGGAGGATCTGGAGGAGGCGGACGTATATGTCCTGACCCGAAACGAAAATACCGGCTACGTCTGCTTTGAGAACGACACCTCCATCATCGCCGCCATCTCCCTGGTGTTCCCGGTGTTTTTCTTCCTGGTGGCGGCACTGGTGTGCATGACCACCATGACCCGGATGGTGGACGAGGAGCGGACCCAGATCGGCGTACTGAAGGCCCTGGGCTACAGCAACGGCCAGATCATGAGCAAGTACCTCTTCTACTCCGGCAGCGCGGCGGTGATCGGCAGTGTGACGGGGTACGCCGCCGGCTCCTGGTTCCTGCCCTGGGTGATCTGGGAGATCTACGGCATCATGTACGGCTTCGCGCCGCTGGAGTACATCTTCAATCCGGCGCTGGCCCTGGTGGCCTTCGGGGCGGCGCTGCTGTGCTCCATGGGCGCCACCTGGCTCTCCTGCCGGGCGGAGCTGCGGAAGGCGGCGGCGGAGCTGATCCGTCCCAAGTCCCCCAAGGCCGGCAAGCGGGTGTTCCTGGAGTACATCAAGCCCCTGTGGCGGCGCCTGAGCTTCCTGCACAAGGTCTCCGTGCGGAACGTGCTGCGCTACCGCAGCCGCCTGATCATGATGGTCCTGGGCATCGGCGGATGTACCGCCCTGCTCATCACCGGCTTCGGCATCCGGGACTCCATCACCTCCATCGTAGACGACCAGTTCGACGATATCACCCTCTACGACTACAGCGTCACCTTCCAGGCCCCCCGGACGGAGGAGAACGTGGCGGACTTCCTGGCCGACTGCGGCTGGGAGGAGGGCCTGCTGGTCCACAGCGGCAGCGCGGATGTGGTAACCGACAACGGCTCCAGGTCCGTATACCTTGTGATCTCCTCCACCGGCAGCCTGGACGGCTACATCGACCTCCACAGCGGGGACACGGCCATCGACTACCCCGGCCCCGGCGAGGTCGTGGTGAACACCGGTCTGGCGGAGAACCTGGGCCTGGCTGTGGGGGACACCATCCAGCTCCGGGACGAGGAGCTGGGCGCCCTGACGGTGACCATCTCCGGCATCTGCGACAACTACGTCTCCAACTACGTCTATGTGGCCGCCGAGACCTACCAGCAGCAGCTGGGGCAGGTCCCGGACTACAAGACCCTCTACCTCCACGCCCACGAGGGCGCCGACCCCTACGCCGAGGGGTCCCTGCTGTCCGACGGCGTCAGCGTCAGCCGGGTCACGGTCAACAAGGCCACCCGCACCCAGGTGGACGACATGCTGGGCCGCCTGGACTACATCGTCATCGTCATCGTGCTCTGCGCGGCGGCCCTGGCCTTCATCGTGCTCTACAACCTGACCAACATCAATATCACCGAGCGCGTCCGGGAGATCGCCACCATCAAGGTCCTGGGCTTTTATCCCAATGAGGTGGCCTCCTACGTCTTCCGGGAGATCGGCATCCTGTCGGTGCTGGGGAGCCTGGCGGGGCTGCTGATGGGCAAGGCCCTCCACGCCTTCGTCCTGGCCCAGGTCCAGATCGACGCCATGTATTTTCCAAGCTGGATCTCGCCGGCGAGCTATCTGGTCTCCGTGGGCCTGACGCTGCTGTTCTCCGCCGTCATCGCCCTGGGCATGCGCCCACGGCTGGGCAAGGTGGATATGGCAGAGTCTTTGAAATCCATCGAATAATCTCAAAAGAGGGAGGCGCAATGCGCCTCCCTCTTTTGAGACTGTCGAAAAAGGCTAACGCCTTTTCCTCCAAAGGGGTCTCGCTGCGCTCTGCGCCTCGGTCGTCCGCCTATGGCGTGACGATTCGACGCTCGCTCCGCGCAAAGTGTTTTTCCGACGTACACGCCGCCGGAAAAACGATTTCATTTTCTTCCGCCGCCTGCGGGCGGCGTACCCGCAAGGGGCAGGCTGCATCCGTATGGCAGCTCAGCTGCCTACGGCTGCGCGCAAACTCTGCGAGGCTATTTTACCGATACAGCAGCAGGCTGAACCAGGTGACGATGTTGCCCCCCGCCTGAAAGCCGATGCCAAAGCCCTCCGCCAGCTCCGTCACCAGGATCCCGTGGCTCTCCACGCAGGGGTACATCAGCTCCGGGTGGCGGCAGGGACCACCGGGGTAGGCGCACTCCGGGCAGATGGCGCAGGCCTCGGTGGAGAGGACGTAGACCTCCGACCCCTGCTCCCTCATGGCGGCGTGGACCTGCCGGGTGACCTCCTCATGGGGTCCCCGGGTGGCCAGGGTTGCCTCCAGGTCGGCGATGTCCGGCACCTCCGCCATGGTGACGATGAGCAGGCCCTGGGGGTATTCCAGGCACCGCTCCCGGCACTCCTCCACCGTCCCCACCGCCGGCGGGCAGGCCCAGCTTTTGCCGTACATGGGGCACTCCAGGCGGCACACCTCCCGCACCCGCTGGGTGAAGGTCAGGTCCCTGGTCTCAAAAAACTCATACTGTACGATGGGCAGCTCCCGCAGCCGCTCCTCCAGCTTTTCCCGATCCATACCGTTTCTCCTTACAAAAGGGGGAGCGAACCGCTCCCCCCCTCAGGCTGTAAAATCTTTTTACAGCCTGAAAAATGCCGTTACTTTCCCACTGACACGCAGTGGGAAAGTCCTCGCTGCGCTCGCCGCACGCCTTGCAACGCAAGGCTTTGCGGGGCATTCGATCTCATTCGAGGCGGGCTTCGCCCCCTCGAGCTCCCCCTTCGGGTCGTTGTTTTACATTTTCTCCGGCGCGTCCACGCCCAGCAGGGCCAGGCCGTTCTTCAGCACGCTCCGGGCGGCGTCCGCCAGCTTCAGCCGGGCCTGGAGCACACTCCGCTCCTCGCCCTTGATCCGGCAGGCGGTGTAGAACCGGTGGAAGCAGCCGGCCAGCTCCACCAGATAGCGGTTGATGTGGCTGGGGTCGTAGTCCCGGGCCGCCAGGCGCAGGGCCTCGCAGAAGAGGGCTATCTGCTTGATGAGGGCCTGCTCCGTCTCCCCGGCCAGGAGGGAGATGTCCACCTCCGCCATGGCGGGGACGGCATAGCCCTCCCCCTCCAGCGTCCGCAGCAGACTGCAGATCCGGGCGTGGGCGTACTCCACATAGTAGATGGGGTTCTCGCTGTCCTCCCGGACGGCCAGCCCCAGATCGAAGTCCATCTGGGTGTCGGGCTTGGCGTTGAAGAACCACCGGGCGGCGTCCACCGGCACCTCGTCCAGCAGGTCGCTGAGGGAGATGGCCTTGCCGGTGCGCTTGGACATACGGACCACCTCGCCGTCCCGCAGCAGCTTCACCAGCTGCATCAGCACGATGTCCAGCCGGTTGGTGCCGTCCAGGCCCAGGGCGTCCATGGCCCCCTTCAGCCGGGCCACGTGGCCGTGGTGGTCGGCGCCCCAGATGTTGATGACCTTGTCAAAGCCCCGGACCTCGAACTTGTTCCGGTGGTAGGCGATGTCCGCGGCGAAGTAGGTGTAGAAGCCGTTGGCCCGGCGGAGCACGTCGTCCTTCAGGTCCAGCTTGGCGATGTCCTTCTCGCTCTTGCCCGCCTTCCGGTAGGTCTCCTCCAGGATACGGGAGGTGGCCAGCAACAGAGCCCCCTCCTTCTCGTAGGTCCAGCCCAGGGCGGTGAGCTTGTCCACGGTGTCGGCCACGTAGCCGCTGTCGTGGAGGGAGGACTCGAAGAACCACTGGTCGTACTCGATCTTGTAGCGCTGGAGGTCGGACTTCATCTTGGGAATGTTCCGCTCCAGGCCGAATTTGGCCAGAGCCTCGTGGCGGCTCTTGACGTCGGCGTCCTTGTACTGCTCGCCGTACTGCTCGTAGAAGGCCCGGGCCAGCTCCTTGATGTCGTCCCCGTGGTAGCCGTCCTCGGGGAAGGGCACCGCCTCCTCCCCCAGGATGATCTGGAGGTACCGGGCCTCCAGGGAGGAGGCGAACTTCTCGATCTGGTTGCCGGCGTCGTTGACGTAGAACTCCCGCCACACGTCGGCGCCGGCGGCCTGGAGGACGGAGGCCAGGGTGTCCCCCAGCACACCGCCCCGGGCGTTGCCCATGTGCATGGGGCCGGTGGGGTTGGCGGAGACGAACTCCACCATGATCTTCCGGCCCTTCAGGGTGTCGGACCGGCCGTAGGCCGCCCCCTCGCTCTCCACGGCGGAGAGGGTGTCGGCATACCACTTCCGCCCCAGGCGGAAGTTCAGGAATCCCGCCCCGGCGATCTCCACGGAGTCGAAGTAGCTGCCCGCAAGGTCCATGCTCTCCGCCAGCACGGCGGCGATCTCCCGGGGGCTGCGCTTCATGGCCTTGGCGGCGGCCAGGGCGAAGGTGGTGGTGTAGTCGCCGTTGGCCGGGTCCTTGGGGATCTCCACGTTGGCACGGACCTGGACGTCCCCGGGGAGCTTCCCCTGGGCGGCGGCGGTCTGGTAGGCGGTGTTGGTCAGCGCCAGGACCTGGTCCTTGGCGTTCTGGATCATGTGGATCATATCGTTTACCTCTCGTTTACCGCATACTCTCCCGGATGCGGATCTTGAATTGGTTGCGGCTGACCAGCTGGTGCTCCACGGCCACGGTGTAGGCCGCCTCCAACACGCCTCCCCGCTCCCCCAGCCGGTGGGCCAGGCGGAGGGTGGACACGTCCACCGTCAGCGCCCCGTAGGGGGTCTCGTACAGGGAGCTGTGCCGCACACCCTTCTGGAAGACCATCTGGGAAGTGACGGAGCCGGTGCGGGTGAGGACCACCGAGTCCCCCTGGATGGTGAAGCGGGTGGTGGTGCCCTCCATGCCGGTGAGCTCCGTCTCCTGGTAGGTCACCGTGACGGCGCCGCCGTCGTCAATGGACATGGTGCCCTCGCTGATAAGCTCTGTGGCGTCCGGGTCGGCCCCGTCGTAGGTCTGCTCCCCCCGGACAAAAATCACTACATTTTTTTCGATCATCGTCAATATCTCGTAATATCGATCTGCTCCGCCCGGCCAGTAACGTCCTCCCCCAGAAACAGGGGGGCCAGGCGCAGGAACTGTTCCGTCTGGTCGCTGGTGTAGTAGCGGGCCTGCCCCTGGACCTCCCCGCCGGAGAGGGCGTCCCGCTCCTCCAGCAGGTCCCGGACCGCCCGGGCGGCCTCCGCCCCGGCGTCCACCAGCTCCACCTCCGGCCCCATGACCCGGCCGATGACCTCCCGCAGCAGGGGGTAGTGGGTGCAGCCCAGCACCAGGGTGTCGATCTCCCCCCGCAGAGGGCCCAGGTACTCCTCCGCCACAATCTCGATGACCACGTCCCCGGGGCGGCAGCGCCCCTCCTCCACCAGGGGGACGAAGAGGGGGCAGGCCCGGCTCACCACCTCCACCGCCGGGGCCAGACGGTGAAAGAGCCGCTCATAGGCTCCGCTGGACACCGAGGCCCGGGTGGCGGCCAACCCCACCCGTCCGCTGCGGGTGGCGGCGATGGCCCGCCGGACGGTGGGCTCCACCACGCCAAGGATGGGGACCTTGTTTTCCGCCTGGAGCTCCTCCAGGCAGTTGCTGCTGACGGTGCCGCAGGCGATGACGATGGCCTTGGGGTCGAAGCTCCAGAGGAAGGCCACATCCTGCCGGGCGTAGCGCAGCAGGGTGTCCCGGCTCCGGTTGCCGTAGGGGACACGGGCCGTGTCGCCGAAGTATATAATGGTCTCAGAGGGCATGATCCGCCGGAGCTGACGCACCGCGGTCAGGCCCCCGAAGCCGGAGTCAAAGACGCCGATGGGCCGTGGGTCCACGGCTTCCACCTCCCCGCATCCGCCGGACCGGCGGGTGTTTTGTAACTTTATTATTGTACTATGAAAATTCTGCGATAACAAGTAAAATTTTGGGCTAATTGCCCTGGTTTTTCTGTGGAATTTTTCGCGGAGTTCTGCTATACTGTGGGGGAACAAATGCCGAGAGGAGGCCCGCTATGGAGCTGCATCTGACAGAGAAACAATACCGCCGGCTGCTGGATCTGGTGTACATAGGCAACTGGGTGCTCAACTCCACCCGGGGCGACGACCGCATCCGGGACTACGACCAGGTGGAGAGCCTGATTTTTTCCCACTGCCTGGACCACGGCATGGCTCAGCTCATCGAGCTGTACAACGGGGAGATCATCCCCTCCCGGGCCTTCGCCGAGGGGGGCATCCACGAGGCCATCATGGCCTATGAGGACGTCACCTTCTTCGAGATCTTGGCCGAGGAGCTGGCCCTCCGGGACCTGGACGCCGACCGGGCCACCGCCGAGAACTACGACGAGGTCATGGAGCGGATGGAGGAGTACATGGGCGAATTCGAGGCCCATGGCACCGACCACATCAATGTCGATTTGGAATGACCGCCTGCTGAGAGGCCCCCTTCCGGGGGGCCTTTTTATTTTCCGCAAAATGAAAGATTCATAAAATCTTAATACTTTCTCTAGAGATATACATTGACAGGCGAAGTATATTGTGTTAGGATAAGATCATGCAAGGCGGGCGGGCCGCTCAGGGCCGCCCACACCAGGAAAGGAGTGTTTGGCTTGTCCATTTCATCGGATACCCTGCGGGGCCACACGGATACCATCATCCTCACCCAGCTCATGCGGGGGGATAATTATGGATATGAGATCAACAAGACCATCCAGCAGCGCACCGGCGGACAGTACGGCTTCAAGGAGGCCACGCTGTACACCGCCTTCAAGCGGCTGGAGCAGAGCGGTCTCATCTCCTCCTACTGGGGGGAGGACGGTCCCGGCGCCCGCCGCCGGTACTACGCCATCACAGAGGCGGGACGGCAGCGGTGGGAGGAAAACCGCCGGGAGTGGCACAACACCAGGGCTCTTCTGGACGCCCTGATCGACATGGAGGAGGAGTGAACCATGGACCGCATCAAAACAAGACTGATCATCGCGGTGACCAACCGCTTAAGCGCCGCCGAGGACACCAACGCCAAGGCGGATCTCATCGAGGAGCTCAGCGAGAACCTCTACCAGCGATACCTGGACCTCATCGGCTCCGGCGTCAGCGAGGAGGACGCCTACCAGCAGGCCCTGGACGACCTGGGGGATGTGGACGAGCTGCTGGAGTACCTGCGCTCTCTGGGCCCCGACGGGGAGCTGCCCCGCCAGGAGGACACCGGCCGGGACTATTTCGGCGACTTGATCAAAGCCGCCGAGGATGTGGTCCGGGAGACCATCTCCCAGACCAAGGACGCCGTGGGCCAGGCCAAGGTCATCGTCCGGGATGTGACGGAGAAGCTCCGGGAGAAGTATCCCAACGGCTTTGAGGGCAATGTCCATGTCCACTTTGTCAAGGACGATGACGACCACGGGGAGCACCCCCAGGGGGAGGACCACGAGGACCAGGAAACCCAGGAGAGCGGCGAGGACCGGGAGGCCCGGGACTGGAGCTTTGCCGTGGGCTACAGCAAGGACCGGGGCGGCTTCTTCTTTGAGAAGGGCCAGAGCCGGCCGGTGGAGGGCACCGTCCTCCCCTCCGATCAGGTGAAGGCCGTGGACATCAAGCTGGGCAACGGCGATGTGGGCATCTGCCTGTCCGACGATCCTCAGGGCGACATCGCCCTGGACGGCGACACCGACCAGCTGGAGCTGCGGCTCAGTGACGCCGGCGTGCTGTCTATCCGCCCGGGAAAAACCGCCACCTCCTCCTTCTTCTTCGTCCGGGGGTTGGCGGCGGCGGATATCCAGCTGACCCTGCCCCGGCGGTACTGGGAGTTCATCCAGGTGTCCACCGCCAACGGCGACGTGACGGTGGACGACGGCCTGGAGGCCGGCCGGCTGGCGGTGCGGACCGTCAGCGGCAATCTGGAGCTGAACCGTGCTCTCTGCGGCGAGGTGGCTTACAAATCTGTCAGCGGCGGCCTGGAGGCCCTGGACATTGCCGGCGGCGTCCAGGCGGAGACCATGAGCGGCGACCTGGAGGTATCCGGCAGCGTGCAGAGCGTCAAGCTGGCTACCGCCAGCGGCGACATCACCGTGGACAGCACCGCCGCTCCCCAGTCCATGGAGCTGCGCTCCAAATCCGGAGACTGCCAGGCCGCCTTCCCCGGCGGCGAGGGCTTTACCCTCCAGTTCGAGACCATCAGCGGCGATTTGAACTCTGAATTTCCCCTGGTGGGGCCCATCGGCGCCCGGTCCGGCGAGGCCATCTATCTGGACGGCGGCCAGCGCTCCTACCGCATGGCCAGCGTCAGCGGCGACCTGACCCTGCGGCAGAAGTAAGGAGGTCTGTATCATGATGAGCAAACGTACCACCGACGTGGTGGCGTACCTCAGCTGGATCGGCCTGCTGGTGGCCTTTGTGGCCGGAGACCGCAGCGCGTCCAGATTCCACCTGAACCAGTCCCTGGTGATCTGGCTGTCCGGCACTGTGGCCGGCCTTGTCGGGCGCGTCCTCGGCTGGCTCCCGCTGGTGGGCTGGGCGGCGGACCTGGCAGTGGGTCTGGCGCTGGTGCTGTGCGTGGTCTGCTGGTTCATCGGCATCATCAACGCCATCTCAGGCGTGGAGCGGCCGGTCCCCCTTCTGGGTCATGTGCGGCTGATCTGATCTTCTATCCCCAGCGATCGGGATGATCTTGGGGCGTCCGCTGTCTGTCAGGCGGGCGCCCCTTTTATGCTGACCGGCAGGCTGCCGTCTCATATTGACTTTAACCGTGCCCCGGCACAGTCATGGAAGGAAGGACTACGATCATGAAAAAATGGCGCTCTCTTTTGTCAAGTGCATCACATTTTTTGTCGGGTGGGCAGTCGCCGCTTCCCTGCTCCCGCTGCCCCCGACCGAGGACCCCGCGATCTGGAGACTGTGGGCTGAGCTTATCCCTCTTCTGTCGGTCATTGCCTTTACGCTTCTATTTTGGCTCATTGAAAAACGATCTATTTCGTTGAATCTGGTCAAGGCCCCCGCTAAGGGATTCTTGACAGGCGCCGCTGCCGGATCCTGCTGGCTGGCGGCGCCGGTTCTGATCCTGTACGCCGCTCATTCAATCCGCTTTGAGGGCGTCAACACGGTGGAAAACTTCCCGGTCTGGGTACTGGCCGCGCTGCTGAATGTCATCATGCAGGAGCTCCTTGTCTGCGGCTATCTCTACCAGCTGCTGAAGCAGAGACACAACTTGGCGGCGGCGGTCATCGTGACCACAGCCCTCTTTACCCTGATGCACGGCGGCGCTTTTGAGGCGGGTCCGCTCCCTGTTTTGAACGTACTGACGATGAGCCTGCTGATGACGGTCGTTCTGGAGTACACCGGCTCGATCATTGCCCCCACGGTGATGCATTTTATCTGGAACGGTGTAGGCGCCCTGGTCCTAGGCGGCGTTTCCCTGGCCGACGACTATCCCCATCTGCTCAACATGGCCGTTTCGGGAAGCCCACTCCTGTCCGGCGGAACGTACCGCATCGAGGGCAGTCTCATTGTCCTCATCATCAACACCGCCCTGATTGGCTCGTTCCTGCTCCTGTGCCGCAGAAGGCGGCGAGTGCGGCAGGCCTTGCAGAGTAAGGGCTGAAGATCCTAACGGCTTTACAGCAGTTCTCATCACTGGGCCTTTCATAGAGGCGGTACCGGCAGCGCTTTGCACTCCGATTTGTAATATTTCGACGAGATCCTACAAATCTCAATCAAAAAAGCCCTTTCGTATGTGTAGTACTCCACACACGAAAGGGCTTTTTCTTCTCTTTTCAGATCGAGGGTGTGGGAATCACACCAGCTCGATCATAGCGGTCTCAGCCGCGTCGCCACGGCGAACGCCGGTGCGGGTGATGCGGGTGTAGCCGCCGTTGCGCTCCTCATACTTGGGGGCGAGCTCCTTGAAGACCTTCTTCACAACGTCCTCACGGGTGATAAAGGCCATGGCCTTGCGGTAAGCGGCCAGGTCGCCCTTCTTCCCCAGAGTGATCATCTTCTCAGCCATGGGACGGATCTCCTTGCAGCGGGTCACGGTGGACTCCATCTTGCCGTTATCCAGGAAATCGGTCACCTGCTGACGGAGCATCGCGATACGCTGGTCGGTAGTCTTACCGAGCTTACGAGTTCCGGGCATTGTAGGTTTCCTCCTTAAAAGGCGTTAGTCCTCCTGCCGTCGCCGGCAGGCGCGGCCTGACGCGGGACCCGGAGCGCAAAGCTCCGGGGGCGGCGGCCGATCAGTTGTTGTTGTCTTCGTCGGCCAGGGACAGGCCCATCATGGCCAGCTTGTTGATGACCTCCTCCAGGCTCTTGCGGCCCAGGTTCCGGACCTTCATCATCTCATCCTCCGTCTTGGAGATCAGATCCTCCACGGTGTTGATGTTGGCCCGCTTCAGGCAGTTGAAGCTGCGGACGCTGAGATCCAGCTCCTCGATGGTCAGCTCCAGCACCTTGTCCCGCTGGGTCTCCGCCT
>HHCFR05603__coassemble_508_pt1 | contig 36686 bp, 37 predicted proteins | sample HHCFR05603__metabat2_low_PE_030 | metagenome-assembled genome bin HHCFR05603 | reverse complement strand
GGGCTCGCCGATGAGGACGGGGTTGTTCTTGGTCTTCCGGGAGAGGATCTGAATGGTGTGGCGGATCTCCGCGTCACGGCCGATCACCGGGTCCAGCTTCCCCTGCCGGGCCGCCTCCACCAGGTCCCGGCCGTACTTGGTCAGAGCCTCATAGCTCTCCTCCGGGTTCTGGCTGGTGACCCGCTGGCTGCCCCGGACCTTGGTCAGGGCTTGCAGGAGCTTCTCCTTGTCGATGCCGTAGCGGCGGAAGATGGCGGCGCTGGGGGTGCCGTTCTCCTCCACCAGAGCCAGGTACAGGTGCTCCACGGAGACGTACTCGTCCTTGAACTGCTCCGCGGTCTTCTCCGCGTCCACCAGGAGCTTGGCGAAGCGGCGGCTGGCGTAGAGCTGGTCGCTGCTTCCGGAGACCTTGGGCAGACGGTCGATCTCCCGCTGGACCTCCCCCATCAGGGTGTTCACATCCAGCCCCATGTAGGTCAGCAGCCGGGGCACCAGCCCCTCCCGCTGGCGCAGCAGGGCCAGGTGGAGGTGCTCCCCCTCCAGCTGCTGCTGGCCGTTCTCGATGGCGATATTCTGGCAGTCGGCGATGGCCGCCTGGGCGTTCTGGGTATACTTATCAAAATTCATTCTTCCTGCCTCCTTGCAGGGGCCCCGGCGTCCCCGCCGAGGCCCTGGTTTCATTTCATGTTCATTGTACACCCGTTCGACGCCGTTGTAAAGAAGAAAGTTAGCACTCTCATGTCGAGAGTGCTAACTTTCTGTGAACTGGCTGTGAATTTTACGAAAGGGCCCCTTCCCCCGAGAGCAGCTCGATTCCGGTGGCCGTGATCTGGGCGGGATAGGACTCCCGGATCATACCGTCGAAGGTAACGGCGATCTCTTCGCCCGCCTCCAGATCCGGGACCTCCTCCACACCGGCGAGGGAGACCATAAAGCGGTCCGCGCTGGACAGGATGTCCTCCCCCTCCAGGGGCTCCACCAGCAGCCAGCCGTCGTGGACCTCCAGCACCGTGGCGCCGAAGGTGGTCTCCGCGGCGCCGGCGTCCCCCGTGTCGCCGGCGTCTCCTGTGTCATCACCGCCGGCGGTGTCGCTGGTGGTCTCTCCGCTGCTCTCCGGAGCCGCGCCGTCGGCGGCGCCGCTGGTGTTGCTGCCGCTGCCGCCCATGCCGCCCAGGAGCCCCAGGCGGACCGCGCCGAAGCCCAGGCCCGCCACCACCACGAGGCAGGCGGCCAGGGCGGCGTACCGCCGCCAAGCAGAGGGCTTTCTGTGGAATACGTAGTTCTGCGCCGCCTCGATGAGGTCCTCCCGGACGGCGGTGATGGCATCGAAGAGGATCTCCGCCTTCTCCCGCTTCATACGGCCACCCCCTCCCGCTCCAGGCTCCGCCGCAGGCTCTCCCGCAGCCGCAGCAGCCGCTTGGTCAGGGCGTTGGGGCGGACCCCCAGCTCAAGGGCCAGGTCCTTCACGGCGTCCCCGTTCCAATACCGGCGGAGGAACAGCGCCCGGTCCTCCTCCCCCAGGCCGTCCAGCCAGCGGCTGATCAGCTCCCCCAGCTCCCCGGCCTCCACCGTCCGCTGGATGTTCTCCGGGGCGGGGACGCAGTCGGACAGCTCGCTTAAAAGGACCTCCGCCCCGCCGAAGCGCTTCTGGGCCCGGCTGGCACGGTAGCGGGAGATGGAGAGGTTGCGGATGATGGTCCCCAGGTAGGCCCGGAGGCTGCCGGGGCGCTGGGGCGGCATGGTGTCCCAGCAGCGGCCGTAGGTGTCGCTGACGCACTCCTCGCTGTCCTGGAAGCTGTGCAGGATGTTCATGGCAATCTTGTGACAGAAAGCGCCGTACTTGCTGTCCGTCTCCGAGATGGCCCGCTCGTCCCGGAGCCAGTACAGGTCGATGATCTGGATGTCCTCCATGGTCTTTCCCCCTTTCACCTGTCAGGACGCTTTTTTTCGTTTCATGTGCCGCCAGTGTAGCATAAAATTTTCGTTCCCGCAACGGCTCCGTGATTGTCAACGCCCCCCGTCTGTGGTATACTTGCCCCAAACGACGCCAAAAACCTACGGGAGGCCAAGCCATGCGGATCGTAATGAAAATCGGCACCTCCACCCTGACCCACGGCACCGGGAAGCTGAATATCCGGCGGGTGGAGGAGTTGTGCAAGGTGATGAGCGACCTGAAGAACGCCGGGCACGAGATCGTGCTGGTGTCCTCCGGGGCCATCGCCATGGGGGTGGGGAAGATGAACCTCACCCGGAAGCCCACGGACATTCCCAGCAAGCAGGCCCTGGCAGCCATCGGCCAGTGCGAGCTTATGTACATCTACGACAAGCTGTTCTCTGAGTACCACCACACCGTGGCCCAGGTGCTCCTCACCAGCAGCGACGTGGAGGACAGTCACCGGCGGTTCAACTTCCAGAACACCCTCTTCCGGCTCCTGGAGATGGGGGCCCTGCCGGTGATCAACGAGAACGACACCGTGGCCACGGCGGAGATCGCCGTGGGAGACAACGACACCCTGGGGGCCATCGTGGCGGTGAACGTCCGGGCGGACCTGCTGATCCTCATGAGCGACATCGACGGGCTCTACACCGCCGACCCCCGGAAGGACCCAGCCGCCCGGCTGATCCCCCGGGTGGAGCGCCTGACGCCGGAGATCCTGGCCCTGGCCGGGGACGCGGGCACGGAGCTGGGCACCGGCGGCATGGTCACCAAGCTCCGGGCCGCCGGCATGTGCATGGAGGCCGGCTGCGATATGATCATCATGAACGGCTCCCGCCCCGCCGACCTGTACCGGGCGGCGGATGGTGAGGAGATCGGCACCCGGTTCATCGGAAAAAAGGAGGCTGCCCTATGATCACCACCCACGACATCCTGCTCGCGGCCCGTGGGGCCCGGCCCGCCCTCCAGCGGGCCTCCACGGAGGCGAAGAACGCCGCCCTGCTGGCCATGGCGGACGCCCTGGAGCGAAACGCCGCCGCCATTCTGGCGGCCAACGCGCAAGATATGGAGGCCGCCCGGGGACACATCAGCGAGGTGATGCTGGACCGGCTGGCCCTGACGGAGGGGCGGATCTCCGGGATGGCCGAGGGCGTGCGGCAGGTGGCGGCCCTCCCCGACCCGGTGGGCCAGGTCCTCCGGGAGGTCAAGCGGCCCAACGGCCTCGTCATCCGCCGGGTGGCGGTGCCCATGGGGGTCATCGCCATCATCTATGAGAGCCGCCCCAACGTCACCTCCGACGCGGCGGCCCTGGCGGTGAAGGCCGGCAGCGCCTGCGTCCTCCGGGGGGGCAAGGAGGCCTTCCGGTCCGCCAACGCCATCGTGGCCGCTCTAAAGGAGGGGCTTACGGCGGCGGGCCTGCCGGCGGACCTGGTGAATCTGGTCCAGGACACCAGCCGGGAGAGCGCCCGGGAGCTGATGACCGCCGCGGGGCTGGTGGACCTGCTGATCCCCCGGGGCGGCGCGGGGCTGATCCGCTCCTGCGTGGAGAACGCCACGGTCCCCTGCGTGGAGACCGGCACCGGCATCTGCCACGTGTATGTGGACGCCGAGGCCGACCTGGACATGGCCCTGAACATCATCAACAACGCCAAGACCAGCCGCCCCAGCGTGTGCAACGCCGAGGAGGTGTGCCTGGTCCACAGCGCCGTGGCGGAACGGTTCCTGCCCCGGCTGCGGAAGCTCCTGACGGATGACCGGGCCGCCGCCGGGCTGGTCCCGGTGGAGCTGCGGCTGGATCAGCGGGCCGCCGCCATCATCTCCGGCACCCCCGCGGGGGAGGCGGACTTCGACACGGAGTTCTTAGACTACATCCTGGCCGTCAAGGTGGTGGACAGCGTGGAGGAGGCCATCGCCCACATCGCCGCCCATTCCACCCACCACTCCGACGCCATCGTTACCGATGACGAGGCCGCCGCCGGGCAGTTCCTCGCCCTGGTGGACAGCGCGGCGGTGTACTGGAACGCCTCCACCCGGTTCACCGACGGCGGGGAGTTCGGTCTGGGCTGCGAAATGGGCATCTCCACCCAGAAGCTCCACCCCCGGGGACCCATGGGGCTGGAGGAGCTGTGCACCTATAAATATGTCATCACCGGCTCCGGGCAGGTGAGATGATGCTTGTTGGGAGTTCCGGGGCCTCCCCGGCCCCGGACCCCGGTCCACTTTTTGTTCGTGCAAAAAGTGACCAAAAACACGCTCAGGGGGCAGGTCGCCCCCTGAGAACCCCTCAATATTCTGTATTTGTCATCGCTGCGGCTGCGGCAGTTCTTTCGCGGGCGCCTGCCGCAGCGCATCAGATTTTTGCCTCTGACTGGGCAATGGGCCCTTTGGCCTCCACCCCTTGCGGCGGATGGTTCGAGATGTTTTATCCTGCGTAAATGTTGGCGCAGGCCGGAGGTCTGCTTATCTTTCTTACCCACAAGCAAAACGGAGTAAGTGCCCTGTGGGTATTCGCGTCAAAAGTTTTCTTTTGATACTTTTCTTTTTTAAAAGAAAAGTATGTAGACCTGAAAATGGGGGTAATTGGTATGAGTGCGTACACATTTGGTTTTATTGGCGCGGGGAACATGGGGGCGGCGCTGGCCAGGGCGGCCTGCCGGACACTGCCGGCGGGGGAGATCATTCTGTCCAACCGGACGGCGGCGAAGGCGGAGGCGCTGGCGGGGGAGCTGGGCTGTGCCGCCGGGGACAACCGGACGGTGGCGGCGGAGGCGGCGTACATCTTCCTGGGTGTGAAGCCCCAGATGATGGCGGGGCTTCTGTCGGAGATCGCCCCGGTGCTGGCGGAGCGGCGGGACAGCTTCGTGCTGGTGACCATGGCCGCCGGGCTGACCATGGAGAGGATCGCCGCCATGGCCGGCGGGGACTATCCGGTGATCCGCATTATGCCCAACACCCCCTGCGCCGTGGGGGCCGGGGTGGTGCTCTACGACGCCAACGAGCGGGTCTCGGAGACCGCCCTGGAGAAGTTCACGGCGGGCATGGCCGGGGCGGGGCTCCTGGACCGGCTGGAGGAGCGGCTCATCGACGCGGGCAGCGCCGTGGCAGGGTGCGGCCCCGCCTTCCTGTGCCTGTTTTTGGAGGGACTGGCCGACGGCGGGGTGGCCTGCGGCCTTCCCCGGCAGAAGGCCCTGCGGTACGCCGCCCAGATGGCGGCGGGCACCGCCCAGCTCATGCTGGCGACGAACCAGCACCCCGGCGCCATGAAGGACGCGGTGTGCTCCCCCGGCGGCTCCACCATCGCCGGGGTCCGGGCCCTGGAGCGGGCCGGGCTCCGCTCCGCCGCCATGGAGGCGGTCATCGCCGCCCTGGAGCGGAACCAGGAGCTTGGCAAATAGGACACAGCAAACACGAAAAAGCGAGCCCCGGCCGGCGCCTAAAGGCGCCGGCCGGGGCGTTGTCTCTCAAGGAAAAAACTCACTTCTGGGCGGGCGGGTCCGCCAGGGCGGCGTCCACGTTTCCGGCGATGCGCTCCAGCAGGGCATACAGCTGCCGCCGCTCCTCCGGTGTAAAATCCCGGAACAGGATCCCAGCGTACCGCCGCTGGACCTCCCGGCCCGCCTCCACCATCTCCTCCGCCGCCGGCAGCAACCGCAGGTGGATCACCTTCCGGTTCCCCGGCTGATAGTACCGCTCCAGCAACCCACGCTCCGCCAAGCTCTCCACCCCGGCGGACACGTGGGACTTGGCCAGGTGGCGCAGCTCCACGATGTCCCGGGCGGTGTCCTTTCCCGGGTTATTGGCCAGAAACAGGAGGATATCCATCTCCAGCTGGGTCAGCCCCAGATGAGACAGCAGCGGTGCGAAGAGCTGGCCGTAGAGCTTCCGCAGCCCCTGGGACCGGAGAAAAAACGCGGGCAGCACCATCACCCGCCCCCTTTCGCTCATTTTCGAACGGAGCATACCACGGGCGGCGCTTTCTGTCAAGGGCTGCCGGCGGTTTTCCCCCTTGTTACCCGGGCCGGGGCGTGGTATACTGCTGTCAAACCATGGAAGCGGAGGAGATCGGAATGAGCGGCACACTGTACCTGGTGGCGACCCCCATCGGGAACCTGGGGGACTTCAGCCCCCGGGCCCTGGAGACCCTGGAGGCGGCGGACTTCATCGCCGCCGAGGACACCCGGGTGTCCCTCAAGCTCCTCAACCACTTCGGCGTGAAGAAGCCCCTTGTGAGCTACCACCAGCACAACCAGGCCTCCGCCGGCCAGACCATCCTCTCCCGGCTCCTGGCCGGGGAGAGCTGCGCCCTGGTCACCGACGCGGGGACCCCCGCCGTCAGCGACCCCGGGGAGGACCTGGTGCGGCTGTGTGCCCAGAACGGCGTGGCCGTTCAGGCCATCCCCGGCTGCTGCGCCCTGGTCTCCGCCCTGGCGGTCAGCGGCCTGCCCACCGGCCGTTTCGCCTTCGAGGGGTTCCTCCCTGTCAATAAAAAGGAACGCCGGGCCCGGCTCCAGCCCCTGCGGACAGAGGAGCGGACCATGATCTTCTACGAGGCCCCACACAAGCTGGTGAACACCCTGGAGGACCTGCTGGAGGCCCTGGGGGACCGGCCCGCCGCCCTGTGCCGGGAGCTGACCAAGCTCCACGAGGAGACCGTCCGCACTACCCTCTCCCAGGCCCTGGCCCACTACCGGGAGAACGCTCCCCGGGGGGAGTTCGTGCTGGTGGTGGCGGGGGCGGAGCCGGCGGAGGAGGCGGAGATCTCCCTGGAGGATGGGGTCCGGCTGGTGCTGGCGCGGCGGGCCGCCGGAGAGCGGATGAAGGACGCGGTGCGGCAAGTGGCCGCCGACACGGGCCTGAACCGGAACGAGCTGTACGCCGCGGCCCTGGCCGCCGGCGGGTCCGGAGCCTGAAAGTCAAAATCTGTCTGAAGTCAGGGGAGGTATTGCTTTGACAGAAAAAGAGAAGTCCCACGCGGAAATGCTGTACCAGCCGGGGGACCCGGAGCTGGCGGCGGAGCGGGACGAGACGGTAAAGAAGCTGTACGAATACAACAGCCTTCACCCCCTGGACCGGGACGGCAGGAGGGCGGCTATTCAGAAGATCTTGGGAAAGACCGGGCTGAGCTGCACGGTGGAGCAGCCCTTTTTCTGCACATACGGATACAACATCACCGTGGGGGACAACTTCTTTCTCAACGTCAATGGAAAGCTGATGGACAGCGGGAAGATCACCATTGGAGACAACGTCTTTATCGCGCCCAACGTCTGCATCATCACTGAGGAGCACGCCATGGACGTGGAACAGCGGGCCGCCGGCCTGGAGTACGCGCGCCCGGTCACCATCGGCGACAACGTCTGGATCTGCGCGGGGGCGCTGATCCTGCCGGGCGTTACCATCGGCGAGGGCAGCGTGATCGGCGCCGGGAGCGTCGTCACCAGGAGCGTTCCGCCCAGATGTCTCGCCGCAGGGAATCCCTGCCGGGTCATCCGCAGCCTATAGTCCTGCCGCGGGAGGCGGCAAAACGCTGTGCGCGCTATACGCAAGAGAAAACTGTGTGGGTTTTCTGATTATCCTGGGGAAAGACGAACGGGCAAAATTCGAAGCGGATCGGGAAAGCTACGCAAAAGAGATCCAAGAAAGATATGACGGCGCTCAAACCTACCATGATGGGAAATGGATCATGTTCGAGCCGGTGGATGATTCCTTGTTTCACGATTTTATGAGACTGCTGCGGATCAAAAGAAAGCCAAACAAAAAGTAAGGTCCCAATCGGTCATACAACCTCCAATTTGCCGGGCAGATGGCAAAAGGGGAGCGCCGCCCACTTCAAAAAGTGGGCGGCGCTCCCCTTTTGTTCGCGTCCTGTTTGTCAGCCGTTGGGTCCGTTTGTGTGCGACCCTATCAGTATCCACAAAGCCACCTCACGCGTTCTTCAGCGCGGGGGAGGACAGGGAGGACCGCTCCTCCTCGTCCCGGTCCGCCCGGACCGCCGCGGCGGCGGGCTGGATCAGGTCGACCCGGATGGCCTGGGCCTGGACAGCGGTCTCCCCCGCCCGCTGCCGCTCCCGGTTCTTCCGGGCGTTGGCCAGCATCAGCTTCAGGCGGTTCTCCTGGTTGACCTTGGTGGCCCCGGCGTCGTAGTCGATGGCCACGATGTTGATGTTGGGGTTTTTCGCCTTGATGGGCTTCATCATGCCCTTGCCGCAGATGTGGTTGGGCAGGCAGCCGAAGGGCTGAGTGCAGACGATGTTGTCCACGCCCTTGTCCGCCAGCTCCAGCATCTCCGCCGTCAGCAGCCAGCCCTCCCCCATCTTCACGCCCATGCTGATGGTCCCCTGGACCAGGTCGATGGTGTGGGTGAAGAGGGTGGGCGGCGAGAAGCGGCCGTGGGCGGTGATGATGTCGATCATGTCCCGCTCCTTGCCCAGCAGGTAGCGGTAGGCCACCTTGTAGGCGATCTGGGCCTTCTTCTGCAGGCCGTAGAGCTTGTAGTCCAGGATGTTGTTGTACACGCAGTAGAGGCAGAAGTCCAGGAGCCCGGGGATCACCGCCTCGGCCCCCTCGTTGACCAGGAACTGCTCCAGGTTGTTATTGCCCAGGGGGGAGTACTTCACGAAGATCTCCCCCACGATGCCCACCTTCACCGTGTCCCGCTCCTCCACGGGGATGGCGGCGAAGTCGTCCAGGATGCGGCGGTAGTTGTCCTTCACCCGGCGGTAGCTCAGCCGGCCGCCGTCGGTCATCTCCAGGGCCAGCCGCTCCGTCCACCGGTCCGCCAGGGCCTGGGCGCTGCCCTTTTCCACCTCGTAGGGCTTCACCTGGTTGACCAGGGACATGAGCAGGTCCCCGTAGAGGACGCCGTACATCATCCGGCAGATGAGCCCCAGGTTCAGCTGAAAGCCGGGGTGCTTCTCCAGCCCGGCCATGGACAGGGAGATCACGGGCACGTGGCCCATCCCCGCCTTGGCCAGTGCCTTCCGCAGCAGGTGGATATAGTTGCTGGCCCGGCAGCCTCCCCCGGTCTGGAAAAGGATGAGAGCCACCTTGTCCGGGTCGTACTTCCCGCTCTGCAGGGCGTCCAGAAACTGGCCGATGACCAGGATGGCGGGGTAGCAGGTGTCGTTGTGGACGTATTTCAGGCCCATCTCCGCGATCCGGGGGCCGCTGGTCTCCAGCAGCTCCACCTTGTAGCCCACCTTCTCCATCACCTTGCCGATGATCTTAAAGTGCATGGGGAGCATGTTGGGCACCAGGATGGTGTGGGTGTGCTTCATCTCCTCGGTGAAGACCACATAGCCCTTCTCCTGATCCACTGTCATACCGCTTCCCCTCCTTCCTTCGCTTCCAGGGCGCCGATGAGGCTCCGCAGCCGGATCTTCACCGCGCCCAGATTGGTGATTTCATCAATTTTGATCTGTGTGTACAGCTTGTCGCGCTCCTCCAGGATCCGGCGGACCTCGTCGGTGGTGATGGCGTCCACCCCGCAGCCGAAGCTCACCAGCTGCACCAGCTGCACATCCGGGTTCTCACAGGCGAACCGGGCCGCCCGGTACAGCCGGGCGTGGTAGGTCCACTGGTTGAGGACGTGGACCGGCTGGGGGTCCGCCATGTGGCAGACGCTGTCCTCGCTGACCACCACGAAGCCCAGGGAGGCGGCCAGCTTGTCGATGCCGTGGCCGATCTCCGGGTCGATGTGATAGGGCCGGCCCGCCAGGATCATGATGGGCTTGCCGTGGGCCCGGGCCCAGCGGACGGCCTCCTCTCCCTGCCGCCGGACCTGGGCCATGTAGGCGGCGTAGGCGTCAAAGGCGTGGTCCACCGCCTGGCGGACCTCCTTCGCCGTCACCGAGGGGAACACCGCACGCAGGCTGGCGGTGAGCTCCTTCGCCAGCTCCCTCCTGTCGTTGATGTTCAGGAAGGGGTAGAGGAAGTTGGTCCGGGAGAGATCGTCCATGTTGCCGTGGAGGAGCTCGGAGTAGTAGGCCACCACGGGGCAGTTGTAGTGGTTGTCGCTCTCCCCCTCGTCCACGTTGTAGGTCAGGCAGGGGTAGAAGATGGCGTCCACCCCCCGCTCCAGGAGCACCTCCATGTGGCCGTGCATGATCTTGGCCGGGTAGCAGGCGGTGTCCGAGGGGATGGAGAACTGGCCCTTCTCGTAGATCCGCCGGCTGGAGAGGCCGGAGACCTCCACCCGGAAGCCCAGGTGGGTGAAGAGGGCGTGCCACAACGGCAGCAGCTCGTACATCCCCAGGGCCAGGGGCAGGCCGATGGTGCCTCGGATCTCCGCCCCCGGCGTCAGGGCCATGAGGGCGTCCCGCTTCCAGGCGTAGAGGTTGGGGACCTCCTCCGTCACCTTCAGCCCCAGGCCCTTCTGGCACTGGTTGCCGGAGATGTACTTTTTCCCGCCGCCGAAGCTGTTGATGGTCAGCCGGCAGTGGTTGGTGCAGCCCTGGCAGGTGGCGGCCTTGGCGGTGTGGACGAAGCTCCTCAGTCCCTCCGCCGTGATGATGGAGCTCTCCTTCAGATCCATGGCGTACAGCGCCGCGCCATAGGCCCCCATGAGCCCGGCGATGGCGGGGCGGATCACGTTCTTTCCCAGCTCCAGCTCAAAGGCCCGAAGGACGGCGTCGTTGTAGAAGGTGCCCCCCTGGACCACGATGTGCTCCCCCAGCTCGTCGGCGGAGCCCGCCCGGATGACCTTGTAGATGGCGTTTTTCACCACCGAGACGGACAGCCCCGCGGAGATGTCCTCCACGGTGGCGCCGTCCTTCTGGGACTGCTTCACCGAGGAGTTCATGAACACGGTGCACCGGCTGCCCAGGTTCACCGGGGCCCCGGCGTGGAGTCCCTTCTCCGCGAAGGCGGCGTCGTCGTAGCCCATGGACCGGGCGAAGGTCTCGATGAAGGACCCGCACCCGGAGGAGCAGGCCTCGTTGAGCATGATGGAGTCGATGGCCCCATTTTTGATCTTGAAGCACTTGATGTCCTGGCCGCCGATGTCCAGGATGAAGTCCACCTGGGGGCAGAAGTGCTTGGCGGCGGTGTAGTGGGCGATGGTCTCCACCACGCCCTTGTCCACGCCGAAGGCCGCCTGGATCAGCTCCTCCCCGTAGCCGGTGACGGCGCTGCCCCGGATCTTGATCCGGTCCCCGCACAGGCTGTAGATGGTCTCCAGCTGCTCCTTGACGATCTGCACCGGGTTGCCTCGGTTGGAGGCGTAGTAGGTGTAGAGCAGCTCCTTGTCCCGGCTGAGGAGGGCCAGCTTGGTGGTGGTGCTGCCGCAGTCGATGCCCAGCCAAGCGTCCCCCTCGTATGTAGCGATGTCCCGGCTGGGGACGTCGGCGGCGGCGTGGCGGGCCCGGAACGCCTCGTAGTCCGCCTGGGAGGCGAACAGCGGCGGCAGCAGGTTGCTCTCGTCCCGGACGGAGACGCTGTTTTCCAGCTTTTCCCGCAGCTCCTCCACCGTGTAGGTCCCGCCGGAGGATGTGCCATAGAGGGCGGCACCCAGGGCCACGGCGAAGCGGCCATACTCCGGGAACACCGCCTGCTCGTCCGTCAGGCCCAGGGTCTCCTGGAACCGGCGGCGCAGGCCCTTGCAGTAGTAGAGGGGGCCGCCCAGGAAGAGGACCTTCCCGGCGATCCGCCGGCCCTGGGCCAGGCCGGCGATGGTCTGGTTGACCACCGCCTGGTAGATGCTGGCGGCCACGTCGGCGTGCTTGGCCCCCTGGTTGAGCAGGGGCTGGATGTCCGTCTTGGCAAAGACGCCGCACCGGGAGGCGATGGGGTAGAGCCGGGTGCTCTCCAGGCTCATCTTGTCCAGCTCATCCACGGTGACGTTCAGCAGCGTGGCCATCTGGTCGATGAAGGCGCCGGTGCCTCCGGCGCAGGAGCCGTTCATCCGCTCGTCGATGCCGCCGTCGAAGAAGATGATCTTGGCGTCCTCCCCGCCCAGCTCGATGACGGCGGAGGCGTCCGGCTCCAGCCGCTCCACCACCTCCCCGGTGGCGAAGACCTCCTGGACGAAGGGCACCCCCGCCCCCTGGGCCAGCCCCAGGCCGGCGGACCCGGAGATGGCGGCGGTGAAGGGCCGGTCCTTGATGTAGGGCGCCGCCTCCTCCAGCAGCTCCAGGGTCTTCTGCCGGACCTGGGAGAAGTGGCGCTGGTATTGCTCAAAAATAACGCGGCCGTCCTCAAGCAGTACGACCTTGGCGGTGGTAGAGCCAATGTCGATGCCCAGGGCCAGCCTCTGTGCCTGCTGGTTCATGCTTGTCATTTCCCGCCCCGGCAGCCGGGGCGCTTCCTCCTTTTTCCTCTGGCCCGCGCCCTGCGCGGACTCGCCCATTTTTTGCTGTATTATAGCATAGAATACGGAATAAATTCATGTACAAGTTGTTAAAAGATCAGAAAAAATGCAAGGAAATATTTCGAGGAAATGACGGAACCCGCCAAAAGCGCGAAAAAGCGGGAGGATCGGGGGGCATAAAACTTCATGCGCTGCGGGCGCACCACGATAATAGGCAAAAGTAAGCGGCACATGAAGTTTTGCGCATGTGGGCCGTCCCCGGCCCACGCGCTGAAATTCCATGCCGTGCCGTCAAAGACGGCACATGGCACTTTTGCTATGCTTTTGCATAGCAAATCTCAAACCGCGCCGGCGGAAACGGCTTATGCCCATTCTCACACAGAAAATCTTAAGGCCCTCTTAAACATTCGGCCCCTTTTTTCTTAAAGCGTTTCATGGTACAATAGCCCATGAAAGGTGGGAGAAACCTGATATGGCCAACATCTTGATCTGCGACGACGAGCGGGACATCGTTTCCGCTCTGAAAATCTATCTCTCCTCCGAGGGGTACACCCTCTTTGAGGCATATACCGGACGGGAGGCCCTGGAGGTGGTGAAGAAGCACGACATCCACCTCATCCTCATGGACATCATGATGCCGGAGATGGACGGCATCTCCGCCACCGCCAAGCTCCGGGAGACGTGCAACGTCCCCATCATCCTGCTGACCGCCAAGAGCGAGGACACCGACAAGGTCCTGGGACTGAACATGGGGGCGGACGACTACATCACCAAGCCCTTCAACCCCATGGAGGTCCTGGCCCGGGTCCGGTCCCAGCTGCGGCGGTACACCTCCCTGGGGGGCATGGAGCAGAAGCCCAACCGGATCGTCATCGGCGGCATCGCCCTGGACGACGACACCAAGACCGTCACCGTGGACGGCGAGCCGGTGAGCCTGACCCCCATCGAGTACAACATCCTGCTGCTGCTCATGCGCCACCCCGGGCGGGTCTACTCCTCCGCCCAGATCTATGAGAAGGTGTGGAACGAGAGCGCCTTCGGCTCCGAGGGGGCCGTGGCGGTCCACATCCGGCACCTGCGGGAGAAGCTGGAGATCAACCCCTCCGAACCCCGGTACCTGAAGGTTGTGTGGGGCCTTGGATACAAGATGGAGCCAAACAACTAACGAACAAAGGAGGTCGTCCACATGAAAAAGCTGCTGATGGCGCTGCTGTTCCCTGTGCTGGCGCTGGCGGGGCTGTACTGCCTGCTGAAGTGGAAGGTGTATTACGATGCGTGACATACGGGGCAGCCTGGCCGCGAAGGTCGCGGCAGCGGCGCTGCTGGTGGTTCTCATCGGCGGGGCGGTCCTGGCTGTGCTCGGCACGACCATGGTCTGGCGCGGCTTCGGAACCGCGGAGACCTACGTGATGGACGACCTCTGTCCCATCGAGGGCGGCATGTACTGTGCCCTGTGGATGACCACCGGGGACCCATCGGAGGCATGTGTCCAGGACTATGCCCATGAGCTGGAGAGCGGCTACCAGGGGCTCCTCTGGTCCATCTACGACGGGGACCCGGATGCGGGGACGCTTCTGGCCACCAACAGGGACGCCTACGCCTCCTCCCCCCTGCTCCCCGGCCAGCGGGTCCTGGTGGCGGACAATGACGGCGAGACCGCCCAGGGCTACTACACCGTGGTGGGACAGCTCACCTCCCCCCTGCCCCAGGGAGGCAGCTTTGCCTTCTATCAGGCTTTGTATGATATCCTCCACCCCCTGGCCGGAGGCCTGCCTCTGCTGACAGTCCTGCTGGCAGTGGCCGCTGTGGCGGACCTGGTCTTTCTTCTCAGCGCCGCCGGCCACCGCCGGGGCACAGAGGGGATCGTCCCCAACTGGCAGGACCGCATTCCTCTGGACCTGTACCTCCTGGCCGGCGGCCTCCTGTTCTTCGCCTTGCTGACGGTAACAATGGAGACCTTTTCCATGGTTGGGTACGCCTCAACCCCCAACCTGTCCTACGTGACGGCGGCGGCCTGTTCCGCCGCCGGGGTGATCTTGGCGGCGCTGGCGGTGCTCATGAGCCTGTCCACCCGCGTCAAGCTGGGCAAGTGGTGGCGCAACTCCCTGTGCTACATGCTCTTCCGGTGGGTGCGGCGGCTGTGGCGGCGGTTCCTGGCCGGGGTGCGGGGACTGATCGGCATTCTCCCCATGACCTGGCGGACGGTGATGCTGGCCGCCGGCGTGCTGTTCCTCCAGCTGTGCCTGTCCCTGCTGTCCTTCCACAGCTACGCCAACAACGGCCTGTTCTTCCTCTTGCTTCTGGCTCTGGATGGAGCCGTCATCGCCGGGGCGGCGTGGCTCACCGTCCAGGCCCAGAAGATCCGGGATGAGGGACGGGCCCTGGCGGAGGGAAACCTGGAGGCCAAGATCGACACCCATGGCATGTACCGGGACCTGAAGGCCCACGCGGAGAACCTCAACGCCATCGGCCAGGGCCTCAACCGGGCGGTGGAGCAGCGGATGCGGTCCGAGCGGCTGAAGACTGAGCTCATCACCAACGTCTCCCACGACATCAAAACGCCCCTCACCTCCATCGTCAACTATGTGGACCTGCTGGAGAAGGAGGAGCTGCCGGAGAAGGCCCAGGAGTATCTGGCGGTGCTGGACCGGCAGTCCCGGCGGCTGAAGAAGCTGACGGAGGATCTGGTGGAGGCCAGCAAGGCGTCCACCGGCAACGTGGCCGTCCACCTCTCCCCCATCCTGGTCAACGAGATCGTCCACCAGGCCATCGGGGACTACAGCGAGAAGCTCACCGCCGGGAAGTTGGAGGTCATCGTAAACACCTACGAGGGCAACCTGGAGGCCATGGCCGACGGACGTCTGCTGTGGCGGGTGCTGGACAACCTTCTGGGCAATGTGTGCAAGTACGCCCTGGCGGGCACCCGGGTCTATGTGGACCTGACCGCCCGGGACGGCAGGGTGTACCTGTCCATCAAGAATATCTCCCGGGACCCCCTGAACGTCAGCGCCCAGGACCTGATGGAGCGGTTTGTCCGGGGGGACGCCTCCCGGCACACGGAGGGCAGCGGCCTGGGGCTGAACATCGCCAAGAGCCTGATGGACCTGATGGGCGGAACCTTTGACCTCAGCGTGGACGGCGACCTGTTCAAGGCCCAGCTTTCCCTGCCCACCTCCTCCGTCGCCACGCCCCCCCAGCCGGAACCGGAGGAGAGACGGAAGGCCCCGCCGGATGAGGCCCCGGAGGAGCACCCCGCCGGCCCCCTGGAAAAGCTGCGGCGCCTGCTGTTACGGGAATAGGAAATCGCTGGGAAAACGAGACCATTCATGCGGCAAAAAGCCGGCCGGCGCCGGGCGGAGAAGATCCTGCCCGGCGCCGGCCGGTTTTTTCTGTTTCCCACTGTTTTCCCTGACCCGCTCCCTCGCGGGCCTTACTCTCCACGGCGCTCCCGCTCCCGGCGGTACTGGCCCAGGAGGCCGTCGTACTTCCGCCCGGCGGCCCGGTAGAACAGCTCGAACCCCAGGGTGAATACCGCGAAGGCCGCGGCGAAGGCGCCGCCGAACACCAGCCACGCCCCCAGCTGGTCCGTGGGGAACCACCGGAACAGCCAGGCCGCTCCCGCCAGCAGCGGGAAAAACAGGGCCAGGAACAGCAGGGTCCTGCGGGTATACCGCATCTTCTTGAGGATGTTGTCGGTAAAGCACAGGTACTGGATGGCGCTGCCCAGGGCGCAGACGAGCAGCAGGGACAAAAGCTTTCCGATCCCCACCGTCTCCTCCCCGTACAGCAGACTGACCGCGGCGTAGATCACCGCCGCCGCCGTAAAGCTCAGGCTGGCCGCCGTCTTCCATTCCGACACAAAGCGCAGGAATCCTCTCATTTCACAAAGCTCCTTTCCAGCTCCCGCAGCTTTTCCCTCCAGGCGGCGGCGCACTGGCGGGACACGTACAGCCGCTCGCCCCCCTCCATGGTCACCAGCAGCCGTCCGCCCAGCTCCGGCCGGATGGACTGGACGTGGCGGAAGCTGACGATGGCGGACCGGCTGGCCCGGAGGAACTCCAGCCCCGCCAGGGCCTCCTCCAGCTCGTAGAGCCGCAGGGCGCTCTCGTAGACCCGGCCCAGGGTGTAGAGAAAGGTCCGCTTATCCGCCGTGTCGATGTAGAGGATGTCCTTCACATCCAGCAGATAGCTCTCCCCCTCCCAGGTCCCCACCAGCTTCCGCTGGTGGACCCGGAGCATGGCCACAAGATGGAGGATGTCCTCGTCCGCCTGGGGACAGTTGATGATGACCTCCGTCTCCGGGAAGGCCGGGTCCTGGTTCAGCGTAATCTTCATGGTCCCCCCTCCTTCTGGGTCCATTGTAGCAGAGACGGCGGGGTTGGCAAGGGCTTTCTCCCCAGCGGGAGATTTTATGGCGTCAGCGGCAGGATCTCAGGCGCGAAGCGCCAGGCCGCGCCGCCGGGGACGGCACATGGCCGGTTGGGTATACTCCTGTATAGCGAAACAGGCCCGGAGGCGGTTTCCTGCCTCCGGGCCTGCATTCTACTTTGTGTCCAGGCAAGCTTACCGGCTCTCCAGGGCGTCCAGCAGCTCCCGGCGCAGGGTGAGGATGCCGCCGACGTGGTAGTTCGTCACCACATCCAGCTCCATCACCGAATCCAGGGGCCGGTCGTCCAGGATCTTGGCCCCGCAGGCCGCCAGGCGGCGGCGGTTCTCCTCATTGAGCCGGCCGGGCCGCTCCATGCTGCCCAGGACCCCCAGCTGGTAGACCAGCTCCTTGGCCTTCCGGTCGCAGAGCTTGAATCGCTCCAGCTGCTGGCGGCGGCGCTTTCCATTAAACAGGTAGATCTGGTTCGCGAAAATTGTCAGCTGCATCTCCAGTCTTGAGATCGTACCGGATATTTTGTCCGCGTCCGGCAAAATATCATCCCCATCGAACATATCCTCCAGGAAGGCGATCAGATCCCGGTCCAGGCTTTCGATGGTGTCCCGGATCTTCCGGCTGTTGTCGTAGGGAAACACCAGAACGTTGATCACCATACCCACCCCCAGGCCGATGGCGGTATCCCAGATCCGCCCAGCGGCATACTGGAGGGGGACAATGTCCGGGGTGGTGCAGATCATCACCAGAATAAAGCACGGCAGGGAGGGTGAAATGGTGATATGCAGGCCGTTGTAGGCGGTGATGATCAGGATGACGCCGATCCAGATGGCGGTCAGGTGGCTGATGGGCAGCTGCAAAAACAGTACGCCGGCCAGCGCCCCGCAGATCACCCCCAGGATCTGGGAGAGACACGCCTCCACAGACGCCTTGAAGGTGGGCTGGACCACGGACATGGCTCCCAGCATGGCGAAGATCAGCTTCGAGGCGCTGGACCCGTACTGGTCCACGATCACCATGGAGACAATGATCGCCGCCGCGGTCTTGATGGTCCGCAGCCCTACATGGAACCTCCGTCTCCTGTTCCAAATCCGCTCCCGCATCCGCAGCTCCTCCTTTCGCCTCCAGTCCACTCCCACGCGCTCTGCTCAAAATCTCTTGTTTACATCATACCATGGGCTGCAGCGTCCGTCAAACACCAAAGCGGTCCCTCCGTCTTTTCTCTGGCGGGCATTCCCGCAAAGCACTGCAAACACAGGACTTTCCCAACGGTCGAGTCCCAAAACAGCCGCAAATCCTTGACGGGGCCAGCCGGCGGTGGTACAGTGGCGGCACCGCTGAAAGGAGTGATCGTCATGTCCCTGAAAACAAAGCCATTGGACCGGGACGCCATCAAATTGATCGCCATTGTCCTCATGCTGGGCAACCACATCGCCGCCGTCTTTCTGCCCCTGGGGGTGTTTCCCTGGCAGATCGTCTCAGATCTGGGCTATTTCACCGCCATCACCATGTGCTGCTTCCTGGTGGAGGGGTACCGCCACACCCGCTCCCGCAAAAAATACGCCCTGCGGCTCCTGGTCTTCGCCCTCCTGTCCCAGTTTCCCTGGCGGCTGGCCCTGGTGAACAACCACAACCTCAACATGCTCTTCACCCTGCTGCTGTGCTTCCTGCTGCTGGCGGAGCTGGACCGGGTGGAGAGCCGGGTGGGAAAGGCCGCGCTGGCCCTGGCGGCCATAGCCCTGTCCCTGTTCTGCGACTGGGCACTGCTGGCCCCGGTGTTTACCCTGCTGTTCGCCTGGGCGGGAGAGGACCAGAGGAAGAAGGGCGCCGCCTTCGCCGTCTCCATCCTCCTCTTCGGCGGGCTCAACTTCGCAAGCTATCTGGAGCGGCTCACAGTGGTGCAGGCCCTGCTCTGGACCCTCAGCGCCATCTCCGGCCAGGTCCTGGCGGCGGTGTGCATCCTGTTTCTCTACAACGGCCAGCAGGCCCGGCGGGGCCGGACCCTCTTCAAGTGGTTCTTCTACGCCTTCTACCCCCTGCACCTGCTGGTCCTGGGCGTCCTGCGGCTCCTGACCGCGTGACCGATATGGGAGAAAAGAACGCCCCGGACTTTCGTCCGGGACGCAGCTTGTCAAAAAGCCTCGCAGAGTTCCGCCGCCCGCAGGCGGCGGAAGGAAAATCAACCGCAAGGTTCCCTCCTCGCGGCACAGCCGCTGTGGCCTACGCTACAAACATGCCGCCGGCATGTTTGCTGACGCTACGGCGTCGGAAAAACACTTTGCGCGGAGCGAGCGTCGCAGGGCCCGTTAGGGGCCAAGGCGCAGAGCGCAGCGGATTCCCTTTGGCGAAAAAGGCGTCAGCCTTTTTTGACAAGCTCACGCCCCGGACGAAAGTCCGGGGCGTGAGCAGTATGATCGTGCCTGATATTCGGGTATCTCTTAGAACACGCCCTGCTCCATCATGGCCTCGGCCACCTTCTTGAAGCCCGCCAGGTTGGCGCCGGCCACCAGGTTGTAGCCCAGGCCGTACTCCTCGGCGGCCTCCATGGACACCCGGTGGATGTTCTCCATCATCTTGTGCAGCTGGGCGTCCACCTCCTCGGCGGTCCACACCAGGCGCTCGCTGTTCTGGCTCATCTCCAGAGCGGATACGCCCACGCCGCCGGCGTTGACGGCCTTGCTGGGGGCCACGATGACGCCGGGCTGCTCCATCAGGTAGAACAGAGCGTCATTGGTGGTGGGCATGTTGGCCACCTCGATGTAGTACTTCACGCCGTTGGCCACGATCTGCTTGGCGTGCTCCATGTGCACGTCGTTCTGCATGGCGGAAGGCATGACCACGTCCACCTTCACGCCCCAGGGCTTCTCGCCGGGGTAGAAGGGCACGCCGAACTTGTCCGCGTAGTCCTGGACCCGGTTGCGGCCGCTGTTGCGCATCTCCAGCAGATAGTCCACCTTCTCCTGGCTGGAGGAGACGCCCTCCTCGTCGTAGATGTAGCCGTCGGGGCCGGAGAGGGTGACCACCTTGGCGCCCAGGTGCAGGGCCTTCTTGCAGATGCCCCAGGTCACGTTGCCGAAGCCGGCGCAGGCGATGGTCTTGCCCTTGATGTCCTCGCCCTCGTGCTTGAGGACCTCCTGGAGGTAGTACATGGCGCCGTAGCCGGTGGCCTCGGGCCGGGTCAGGCTGCCGCCGTAGGAGAAGCCCTTGCCGGTGAGCACGCCGTTCTCCCACACGCCCTTCAGGCGGCGGTACTGGCCGAACAGATAGCCAATCTCACGGCCGCCCACGCCCATGTCGCCGGCGGGCACGTCGATGTCGGGCCCGATGTAGCGGTACAGGGCGGTCATGTAGCTCTGGCAGAAGCGCATGATCTCCGCGTCGGACTTGCCGGCGGGGTCGAAGTCCGCGCCGCCCTTGCCGCCGCCGATGGGCAGACCGGTGAGGCTGTTCTTGAAGATCTGCTCAAAGCCCAGGAACTTGATGATGCCGGGGTAGACGTTGGGCTGGAAGCGCAGACCGCCCTTGTAGGGGCCGATGGCGCCGTTGAACTGGCAGCGGTAGCCGATGTTGGTGTGGTAGTTGCCGTTGTCGTCCATCCAGACGACCCGGAAGGTGAACATGCGCTCAGGCTCCACGATCCGGTTGAGCAGGTCGGCCTTCTCATACTCTGGGTGCTTGTCGATCATGGGGGCGATGGAGGTGAGCACCTCCTCCACGGTCTGCACGAATTCAGGCTCGTTGCCGTGCTTCTTCTTCACATTTTCGATCACACTGGCCACATAGGCATTCATTGGACGTATCCTCCTCAAATTTTTCCATCCGGAGGAAGGGGGACTGCGGGTCGCCCTCCCTCTCCTCCCCACCATACTAACACCATTTTTAGGAAAACTCAATATAGTTTTTTGTGAAATTTCCTGTATGTCCTGTATAAAATGTAGAATCTCGCCCTCCTCTTTTGTCACTTCCGACAGCATCTCCCGCTCCCTTGACTTTGCCCCCGCCTATCATATAAAATAGTGTGTGGACCGACAGGCACGGGCCTCCCTGTCCGCCGCCGGCGTCCGCGGTCCTATGTCTTAATTGTAAGGAGGAATCCCCCATGACGTACACCATGAAGGTCGCCGGCCTGGAGCGGCAGCTTCCCCTGTGCAAGGTCTCAGACGACCTCTACATCGGCGCGTTCGTGATCTTCGGCGACGCGGAGCTCACCGTGGCCTGCGCCAAGGAGCTGCTGGAGCGCATCCCCGCCGGCAGCTATGACTACATGCTCACCGCCGAGGCCAAGAGCATCCCCCTCATCCACGAGATGGCCCGCCAGAGCGGGGCGAAGAAGTACTTCATCGCCCGGAAGGGGTCCAAGGTCTACATGCCCGACCCCATCCACGTCTCCGTCCGCTCCATCACCACCCTGCGGACCCAGGACCTGTTCCTGGGCAGCGACGACTGCGCCATGATGAAGGGCAAGCGCATCCTCATCGTGGACGACGTGATCTCCACCGGCGAGAGCCTCCACGCCCTGGAGGAGCTGGTGCGGGTGGCCGGGGGCACCGTCACCGGCCGGGCCGCCATCCTGGCGGAGGGCGACGCCCTGAAGCGCCCCGACATCACCTACCTGGCCCCCCTGCCGGTGTTCAACGCCGACGGGACGGTGAAGGGATAACTATCATTTTCGCGGCGAAGCGGCGGCGGGCATATGCCCGCCGCCGCATATTTCTCGAACAGGTTGAAGCTGCCGTCAACCGCCGAAGTCCACCGTGATGTCCCCCATGCCGGAGCTGGCGGTCAGGGACAGCTCGCCCTCCGTTTTCCGCTGGGGCGTGTCGTAGGTGGTCCCGTCAATGCGGATGCTGCCCATAGCGCTTTCCAGGTCATAGGCGCAGGAGGCCAGTGCGCTGTCCGTATCCACGTCCACGCTCCCCATGCCGGTCTCCAACTCCGTCCTGGCGGCGATGGGGCCCCGCAGGGCAATTTTCCCCATACCGTTGTACACGTCCAACTCCCCCGCTGTCAGATGGTCGCCCTCAAAAAAGCCCATCCCCATTTTGGCCGTGATCTCGTCCGCCACCAGGCTGTCCAGTTCGACCGCCCCCATACCGTTTTTGATGTCCACCCGCTCCAGGGTCCAGCCCTCGGGCACGGTAACCACCACCCGGCCTTCCATGCTGCTATTCTCATCGGTCTCCAGGTTCCGTGGGGTGCTCCAGATGGTGAGCTCCTGGTTTTCCAATGTATGGTGGAGCAGATAGTCCTCCCCGTATCGATCCTTTCCAGAGCTCTCCAATGTCAGCCCCCAGTCCGCCCCGGTGCGCACCGTCACATCACCCACGGCGATCTCGATATCCAGCCGGACGAAGCTCTCCGCCGCCCCGGGGTCGGCAGGATCCTGGCTGGGCTGCTGGCTCTCCTCACCGGGCTGGGTCTCCGTCCCCAGGGCGGGCGCATCGGATGGCGTGTCGTCGGACAGAGAACCGGATGCGGCTCCGCCGGGGTCATTGGCCTGGTCCAAAAGCTGGGTGTTGAACATCGACAGGGCGGCAAAGGTCCCCGCCAGCACCAGCACCACCGCCGCGGTGATGCCCGCCACCCACTTCCAACGGTTCAGATGGCGCTTTGGCGCGGGTTCCTCCGGTCCACCGGAGAAACCGCCCTCCCGGGCGATCTTTCGGGCCAGGTCCTCCGGCGAGCCCAACTCCTCCATGAGCTCCGCCTCCCGCTCCGGCCCGGCCTCCTCAAAGTATTCCTCGTAATAGCGCAGAGTCTCCGACCGCTCCCGGTCCGGGACCAGGGTGGACAGAGCTTCGCCAAGGGCCTCCAGATACTCCCGACTAGTCATCACTCGTCTCCTCCTTCAAAAGTAAGCTCTCCACGCTGTCCCGGAACATCTGCCACTCCCGCCGGGCCTCGGCCAACCGCCCCTTTCCGGCGTGGGTGATGGCGTAGTACCGGCGGTTCCTGCCCTGGTAGGGCTGGTCATACACCGTCAGGCACCCTTCCTTTTGCAGCCGCCGAAGCACCGGATACAGCGTGGACTCCGAGATGTCCAGCACCCCCTTCACCCGCTGGGTAAGGGCGTAGCCGTAGGTATCCTCCTGGTCTAGGATCGCCAGCACGCATCCGTCCAGCAGAGGGGTCCCCATCGCAAAGGTCATTGTACCACCCCTTTCTAATAATATTGTATTTTATATAATATTAAAAGTCAATATAATATTCAGCAAAGTTTTGCTATGCTTTCGCATAACAAAAAATGCGTGTGGATCGCCGCACGGACGATCCACACGCACTGTTTTTTGACTTGATCTTTTGACAGCCTAGGCCTGGTTTACACCAGGCCTTTCGGCATTCGTCCAGGCCAGGGCCACCGGGTCCTCGTCCCGGAACCGATAGTAGTCGGTCCACTTCGCCCGCTCCCGGCCCAGGCCGCAGTCCAGCGCAGCGAGGCACCGCCGCCCCGTTCGGTCGTACACCGCCAGGGGGATGGACTGGGACAGAACTGTGTACTCCTGCGCCCCCTCGCCCAGGGTCCAGATCATCCGCTCTCCATCCCATAGGACACTGGTCCCGCACAGGAAAAGCCGGAACTCCACTGGGTAGCGGGGATCCTCCACGGACTCCGACAGGAGCCGATCCCGGAGCACCAGCGTATAGGCGCCTTCCTGCCGCTCCAGGAGGCAGAAGCGCCCCTCGTCATCGTCCGACAGCGCCAGGAGGCAGTTTTCTCCCTGGTGGGTCCGCCAGATGTCTGGGTCCTCTGTCTCCAGCAGCTCCAGCCGCTGGCGGACCGCCCCGGTATCCGGGTCCGCCACGGTGAGGAACAGGGTATCCTCCTCACAGGTCCACACCAGGAGCTGGCCCTCGCTGTCCAGCTCCATGTCCAATATTTCTGTCCGGGACAGATCAAAGGGCAGACACAATGTCAGCTCGCCGTCCCCCTCCGTGGACAGATAGCAGATTCCCTGGCCCAGAGGCTCCTCCGCCGGCAGAGATACCCTCCCCCGGCCGCTCTCCATCCAGGCGCAGACCAGGAAGCCGTCGTCCCAGGGCAGGGAGCGGATGTCGGGCCAAAGGCTCTCTGTGCCGCCGTCTTCCTCAACATGCCAGTTCACAACCACGCTTTCCAACAGGCCGTCCTCGTCCTTCTCCACCCGGATCTTCAGCAGCGTGTCCTCCGGCACCGGCCCAAGGGTGGGGGCCAGCGTCCGGGGATGATCGGAGACAATCCGGCCGCTGACACTGCTTTGATATTCCGTCACCATAAGAGGAAATTCCTCGTAATAGTCCGCCAGATCTACAATCTCTGTCCTGGTCTCCCCCATCGGCGTGCGGGAAAAGACGTCCCGGATCGCCAGCCAGGGGAAGTCAGATTGCTCCCCCTGGAGGACACGCGTCTTTACATCGGCGGCGCCGGTCACCTCGAACAGGCTCAAGGTGGAATACGCCGTGAAGGTGTCCACAGACCACCCCTGAACCGGCTCGGAAACATCCTCAGGAGGCTCCTGGAGAAAGGCAAAGTCCGTATCCGCCTCGTACCCCTCCGAACCGATGGTCAGGGCGGTGTCCCAGAAGAGGTTCCCCTCTCTGTCCTGAAGGCGGATGGCAGCCGTCACGCCCTGGGCGGCGGACAGGTCCCCCTCCAGCACCGTGACGTCCCAGTCCACCTGGTCCCGGCGGCTGTTGACTGCCAAGTGGGCCCCGATCAGCAGGGCCAGGGACAGGACCAGGAGGGCGGCCATAGCCGCCAGCGGCCCCTTTCTCATGGCTCCTCCCCCTCCTCCCCCTCGGCGAGCTGGTCCAGGGTCCGGAGGACCCGGTCCGCGCGGTAGTGGTAGGCGCTCTTCACATAGTCCATCAACGTCTCCCCCCGCTCCTCCAGCTCCAGGGTGGTCACGTCCCCCACCAGCTCCCCCCGGCGCAGGAGCACCGCCCGGCTGATGGCCTGCTCCACCTCCTCCAGGAGGTGGGTGGAGAGGAGCACCGTCTCCGTGGGCTCCAGGAGCCCCAGGAGGACCTTGTAGAAGTCCTCCCGGTTGAACACGTCGTTGCCGGCGAAGGGCTCGTCCATGAGGATGTAGTCCGCCCCCTGGCACAGGGCCAGGACCACCTCGAACTGGTTCTTCTGTCCGGTGGAGAGCTTCCGGGGAACCTTCTGCATGGGGAGCTGGAAAAACTCCATGAGGGCCTGGAACCGCTTCTCCCGCCAGCGGGGGAAGTGGTCCCGGTAGAAGTCCCGGTGGCCCGCCGGGGTGAGGTTGGGGAAGAAGGAGTGCTCGCAGGTGGCGAAGGAGAGCCGGTGGATGTTGGCCCGGGTGATGGGCTCCCCGTCCAGCAGCACCGCGCCCCTGTGCCGGACCAGGCCCAGGATGGACTTCATCAGCGTGGTCTTCCCCGCCCCGTTCTCCCCGAAGAGGCCCACCAGCTCCCCGGGGCCAATGGAGAAACTCACATCCTTCAAAGCGGGGTGGGCGCCGTAGGACTTGCACACATGGGAAATCTCAAGCATGACTGTCCCCTCCTTTTATGTGAACAGATCGTAAAAGAACCGGTACACCGGCCCCTGGTCCCAGTAGAGGGGCAGGGAGCCCCCCGGGGCGCATCCCCGGTAGAGGAAATAGAATCCCACCGTCAGTGCCGCCAGCAGGAACAGGACTGCGGCCAGCTCCAGCAGGGGCAGGATCAGGCACCGGCGGTGAAACTCCCACCGGTCCGGCAGACGGCGCATGAGATAGATGCTCCGGCTGCCCCTGTAGTGACTCTGGTAGTTCTGTACCGCCTGGACCGGCGGAATAATCAGCGCAAACCAGAACCCCCACAGGGAAGGCCACAGCATATCGTCAAACAGATTTATGGGGAATGAGGCGCCGTACGCGCCGTACAGTTCTATCCTGTGCTCATAGCCTTTTATTTCATAGGAGCATGCGTCGCCAAACAGGGACAGCGCCCAAAACACGGCGACCGCCAAGGCGGCGACGCTCCCCCACCACCGCTTCCGGCCGTTCATCCCCGGCGGGGCCAGCTCGTCCCAGGGGATGGGCTTACGGGGTCTCCACTTCATCCTCTCCCCCTCCTTCCTGCCAGTTCATGGCCAGATACAGGCCCCAGATCGCCATGACCGCCAGAACGCCGCATATCACAAGCATGTCGCCGTACGCGGTCGGCATCACCGAACTGAAAGCGATCAAAAACAACAGCTCCAGCAGGGCCACCACCACCTGGGCGCCGCTCCCGCGCCCCTGGCGCATGCGGCTGGCCAGGCAGGCGCATGCCAGGGACAGCCCCAGGAAGAGGACCGCGTTGCGGACCCAGGTGCTCCACGCCTCCAGAGGCAGGAGCTGGTGGAACAGGTTGATCCGGTAGGCGGCCAGGAACACCGTCTGTCCCGAGACATAGGCCGGGTCCGCCAGGCGGCAGCAGACCCCGCTGAGGACCAGGAGCGCCCCCACCTGGACCGCCCAGAGCGCCAGGAGGCACAGCGCGACGCATGCCCAGTGCCACAGTACGATCACCACCGGCCGGACCCGCAGCCGCTCCAGGGTGTAGTGGATGTGGCTGCCCCGGACCTCGCTCCCGGCCACGGTGAGCATGGCGGCCAGCATTGGGAAAAAGACATATAAGCCGGACGCAGGCAGCAGCCGCTCCAGGGAAAATTCCTCCATCCCCGCCAGCCGGTGCCAGTTCCAGGCGAACGCCGCCCCCTCCCCCAAAAGCAGGGCGACGACCACCGACAGCAGCGGCTTCCACGACAGCGCCCACCACAGGGATAACACAGAAAGATGCCTTCTCATGTCTCCTCCTCTCCCTCGTCCCACAGCCGCCCGATGAGCTCCAGGGCGGCCCCTCGGTCCAGGCCCATCCGCCGCAGGGCCTCCGCCGCCCGCCGGGCCTCGGCGGCCAGCAGTTCCCCCCGGATGGCCGCCGCCCGCTCCGGCGGGGCGGACACATAGCTCTTGGCCCCCGGGTGGGAGCGGATCAGCCCCTCCTCCTCCAGCAGGCGGTAAGCCTTCTGGATGGTGTTGGGGTTCACCCCCAGCAGGGCGGAGAGGACCCGGCGGGAGGGCAGCTCCTCCCCGTCCGCCACCGCCCCGGCGGCCACCGCTCCCTTCACATAGCGGATGATCTGGGCGTAGATGGGGACGCCGGGCTCCATGATAAAATCGTCAAAGGATACCAACGAACCGCCCCCTTTCTCCGCAAACTGTATTACTCAACTACTACGGTTTAACTGTATTATATAGGTAATACGGCGTGCTGTCAACACTGATCTGACAAACACCGCTTGCGCTTTTCCACCGTCCGTGGTACACTGGGCGGGAAGATCCATTTTTCACGAAAGGAAGCAACACGGCATGCACAAATTTGACGAGATCGAGGTCTTTGACTGCCCCCTGTGCCGCGGGCCGGGACTCCTGCAGGAGGAGGGCGGCTGGTGTGTCTATGTGGAGTGCATGGACTGCGGAGCCAGGACGGCAGAGCTGAGCTACCGCACGGCGGAGGAGCGGCTGGAGGCCGCCCGCCGGGTCGCCAGCACCTGGAACATGGGGAAGGTCATCCACCCGGGACCGGGGGACTGATCCTGTCGAAAGCTGCGCAAGAGGCCGCCGGAACGATGTTCCGGCGACCCCTTGCTGTTTTTTGTACTTTTTATCAAGAGTTCGACACGCAAGCCTCCCGCACGGGATGGCGGATGACGGTCCGCAGGCGGTCCGGGGCGGTGCGGCGTGGGTCCCCCAGGTAGATCTCGTGGTGGTACCGGCCCGGGGAGAAGTCCTCCCGGTACCCCTGCTCCCGGACAAAGACGGCGAGCCTCGCGACGCTCTCCGGCTCGTCATCGTAGGGCCCCCGGTGGAGGAGCTGGGCGCACAGGCCCTCCTCCCACCGCCACAGATAGGCCCGGGACAGGTCCGCCTCCGGCCGTTTCCGCCCCAGCTCCTCCCTGGCCCAGGCGAAGACCGCCTCGTCCACAAAGTCCGGCTGGCGGATGAGGGAGATCCAGCGGAAGCGGCTCTTGTCCGCCAGGGTCCTGCCGTCAAAACCCGGCTCGTCCGTCCACCACAGGCCCTCCAGCGGCGGCACCACGTACTCGAAGTAGCCCGGCAGGGCCCGGCCCCCCAGCTTGCTCATCTTCACCGTGAAGCTCAGGCCGTACAGCAGCTCCAGGGCCTCCCGGTAGCTGGCGGAGGTGTTGGGGTCCCCCGACCCCTCCACCGCGAAGAATACCATCTCCGGCACACGAAGGATGGCCGGCCCCTTGGGCTGATATAGGTGCTTCTCTGCCTTCTTGTAGTCCAGCTTCTCCATCGTACTGCCCTCCCAATCGGTCTACATCCTTTTCTTTGAAAAGAAAAGGATCAAAAGAAACTTTTCAGCAAAACTCCGTTTTGCTTGATGACTAATTTTGGCAAGTATTTGTAAACGTTATATTCCTGAGCGAAACAAAGTTTCGCGATAAAAGTTCTTTTTGATACTTTTTCTTTCAAGAAAAAGTATGTAGACCGTCAGATCAACGCCGCCGTTTCTCCGGCAGGGCGTCGCAGGTAACGCGGACCAGGGCGGACAGGGCCTCACGGTCCTCCACGTCGGGCATGAGCATCTGGCTGCCGCCCTCGTAGGGGACGCCCCGCGGGCAGTCCGGGTCCAGGGCCGCCCCGGCGGGGGTGATCTTGAGAAAGGTCTGATCTCCGCAGATGACGCCAAAGAACTTGCCGTCGCAGTACAGACCGAACTCCCCGAACATCCGCCGCCAGGTGATGGTCCCCGCCCCGGCCATCTGCTCGCAGACAAAATTCACATAGCTAAGATGGGACGCCACGCCGTCTCCCCCTCTCCCGTTGGTCTTACCATTATTCTACACCCCGAAATAGGCCAACTAGCTGTCATATTTGGCGGAAATTTTTTTCGCCAGCGTCCCCAGCTCCCGCCGCAGGTCCGCCGGCTCCAGCAGCTCTGCCTGATCCCCAAAGGTCAGCAGCCACCGGAGCAGCTCGTCCCCGTCCGCGAAGTCCCAGCGGAAGAGCAGGGTCCCCTCCGGCTCCTGGGTGACGCTGCCTAGCCCGTACTCATCCACCAGCCGCCAGCGGACGGCGCTCTGAAAGCGGATCACCGCCGGGAAAGCCCCGGGGTAGACCTGATGGGCCGGGGTGAGGGGCGTGGGTACGGGACGGGGCTGGAAGGTCTCTCCGGTGAGGGACAGGTCCAGCATCCGGTTGAGCTTGAACAGCCGGAAGTCCTCCCGGTCATGGCACCAGCCCCACAGGTACCAGCTGGACCAGCGGAACACCAGCCGGGCGGGGTCCACCCGCCGCAGGCTCTCCCCGCCGGGGGCGCAGTAGGTGAAGGCAACCGTCCGCCGGTCCAGGCAGGCCCCCTTCAGCAGCTCCAGCCGGGAGCCCAGGACTGGGCCGTACCAGGAGGCCAGGTCGATGAGCACGCAGTCGTCGGGGCTGTCCCCCGGGGCGGCGGGGAGCTTCTCCATGAGCTGGCGGTAGTAGCCGGTGCCGGAGACGCTGTCCAGGCTCCGCAGCCCCGCCAGGATGGCGCCCCGGTCCCCGCTGGTGAGCACTGTCCGGTCCAAACCGTAGCCCTCCATGATGGACACACCGCCGCCAGCGCCCCGGGCGGTGGCCAGGGGGATGCCCGCCCGGCACAGCCGATCGATGTCCCGGCGGATGGTGCGGACGGAGACCTCGAAGCGGGCGGCCAGGTCCCCGGCGGTGACCTGCCCCTCCCGGAGCAGGATTGCCAGAATGCCAATCAGCCTGTCAATGACCATAGGCGGCTCCTTTCGTCATTATAATATACTAGTATATCACAAAAACCCGCCGAAAGCACGGAATGCTTGCGGCGAGTTGGAGAAACGGTCAAAGTCGATGGCTTCTCGATCGTAAAAGCCGCCCGCAGGGCGGGTCGCGGTTGGAGAGGGGGCGCAGGGATCGGGCGGATGGCTTCTTTTTTGCCACAGGTATAAAAAGACGTGGCCGCAAAGCGGACGTTGCGACCACATGAAATCTCGAAAAGGTATAGGAGAACCACCCAACCGGCCTTCTGGCCGGCGGCACCAATGCGCCGTACGAGCGTTTTGCCGCAGGCAAAACCTCGGCGCAGGCGGAATTCACCGCACAGCCGTTGGCGGCTTTGCCGCCTTACGGATGTGGCGTACCCCTTGCGGGTGCTTCCGCCGAGCATTTCAATCACCGAAGGGTGGAGCCGCCCGAATGGGCGGCGGAACCCACAAGAAAAGGACAACTGCTTTGCAGATGTCCTTTTCTTGTGGAAGGGACGGTTAAAATCGATATTTCCTTCACTGCGAAAATGCCGCCCGCAGGGCGGCCCACCAACTGCGAGCCCAGCGCAGCGGGTCGCAGTTGGAAAGGAGGAGCAAGGGAGTGGGCGGATGACGTCTTTTTTGCCTGTGGCATAAAAAGACGTCGGAGCAAAGCGGACTTTGCTCCGACGTGGTGCGCGAGGCGGGACTTGAACCCGCACGCCCGTAATGAGCACTAGAACCTGAATCTAGCGAGTCTGCCAATTCCACCACTCGCGCGCATCGTATGTACTTTTTAGGAAGTTCCCCCGGCGGAGAGCAACATCTCCGCCGGGAGATTGGTGCGCGAGGCGGGACTTGAACCCGCACGCCCGTAATGAGCACTAGAACCTGAATCTAGCGAGTCTGCCAATTCCACCACTCGCGCGCATCCTATTTTGTTGGCTCTCCCGTGAGGAGAGTGGTGCGAGTGACGGGACTTGAACCCGTACGTCGATTGACACACGCCCCTCAAACGTGCCTGTCTACCAGTTCCAGCACACTCGCATTTCGTGCTCCAGGGACAACCAGCAGAGATTATTATAGCGATGGAGGGCCGCTTTGTCAACCATAATTTTCAGCGGAACAGCTTTTTTCTCAAAAATTCCCAGGCGTTGCGGAAACCGCCCCGCTGTGGTATACTAGGCCTTGATTGAACAATGTCAACATGCCCAAATGGCGGGTCTATTTCCGCCATACGGCGTTGCTTTTCCTCGCAATACACAAAGTATTGCGGCGTCAAATCGCCTTGTCTGGCGAAAAAATCCCTCGCCATTGGTCACATTTCCAATGTTCAAACAAGGCCTAGCCTCAAAGCTGGGCCATGACCTGGCCGATAGGACCGCAGATGGTCAGGTCCGCCTCCGTGCCGGGAAGCTCGGTCTTGTTGATGACCACCAGCTTGTTCCCACGGTAGTACCGCACCAGCCCCGCCGCCGGGTACACCGTCAGGGAGGTGCCGCCGATGATGAGGACCTCCGCATGGCGGATGGCGGACACTGCCGCCATGAGGACCTCCTCGTCCAGCCCCTCCTCATAGAGGACCACGTCGGGCTTGATGATCCCGCCGCAGCGGCACCGGGGGATACCGGCGCTGTCTGTAATGGCCTCCACGCCGTAAAAGGTCCCGCAGGTCTGGCAGTGGTTCCGCAGCACGCTGCCATGGAGCTCCAGGACCCGGCGGCTCCCGGCCTTCTGGTGGAGGCCGTCGATGTTCTGTGTGATCACCGCTTGCAGCTTCCCCGCCGCCTCCCACTCCGCCAGTTTCCGGTGGGCGGCGTTGGGCTGGGCGTCCAGGAAGAGCATCTTGTCCGGTAGAAGCGGAAGAACTCCTCCGGGTTCCGCTCAAAGAAGCTGTGGCTCAGGATGGTCTCCGGCGGGTAGGCGTACTGCTGGTGGTAAAGTCCCCCGGTGCCCCGGAAGTCCGGAATGCCGGACTCGGTGCTGACGCCGGCGCCGCCGAAGAAGACAATGCTGCCGCTCTCCTCCACCCATTTTCGTAATGTCTCGATCTCAGGCGTCATGTCCTGTCCCCCCTGTTTTTCATTCTTATCCCAAGGAGTATCCCATATGAACGTACAGATTTTCGGCTCCTCCAAGTGCTTCGATACCAAGAAGGCGGAGCGCTGGTTCAAGGAGCGCCGCATCAAGTATCAGTACATCGACCTGCCCAAAAAGGGCTTCTCCCCCGGGGAGTACCGCGCCGTGCGGCAGCGGCTGAGCTACGAGGACCTGGTGAACACCAAGTGCCGGGCCTATGAGGACCTCTACATGGCCTACATCACCCGGGATGCGGCGGAGGAAAAGCTGTTTGAGAACCCTCAGCTCTTCAACACTCCCATCGTCCGCAACGGCAAAGCCGTCACCGTGGGCTACCGTCCGGAGGTCTGGGAGACCTGGGAGTAAGCCCTTTTCTTTTCATCATTGTAGCATGCCGCCGTCCGCCCCGCAAGGGCGGAAATATGCCGCGCCCGGATCGTCGGTCCGGGCGCGGCGTCTGTTCTCACTCGGTAAAATGTACGTGGTTGAAGATGTGGTCCTCGCAGTAGCAGTGGTAGCCCGCGCACTTGGAGCAGTAGCGGAACTGCATGTTGGGATAGTCCGTGTCCGTCTTGCCGCAGACGCTGCACTTGTGGTTGTAGCCCTTCTGCTTCTGCTGTTCCCGCACCGCCTTGCGGAACTGGACCGCCTGGGGCTGGCTGTGGGACTTGACCTGAGCGGCCTTTCGCTGGAACATGGGGGCAAAAAATACGAACAGGTTCAGCAGGGCCACAATGGGCATGAGGGCCATGCCCCACAGGCCGCTCATGGCGTACCGGATCACACTGACGGCGTAGAGGGCTGCCTCGAACCATGCCACCCACTTCATCTTGATAGGAATGATGAAGTAGATGCGGACCATAGCGTCGGGGTTGTACAGGGCGTAGGCGAAGAACAGGGCGGTGTTGACGTAGGTGGCCCCATAGACCGGTACGGAGATACCGTCGATCAGGTAGGCCAAAATGGACGCCAGAGCCGTCAAAAGGGTGCCGCTGAGGTAGTAGACGGTGAATTTCGCACTGCCCCAGATCCGCTCCAGAGTCTCCCCCAGCCAGTAGTAGAACAGGCATGAGAGCAGCAGCCAGATGCCGCCGCTGGTGGGCAGGAGCACGTAGGTGACGATCCGCCAGACCTCTCCGTGGAGCACAGCCGCGGGGCTCATGGCCAGGAAGCTCAGGCTGCCCTGGGAGAGAAGATCCAGGAAGTAGGTGACGATGTTGGCGCCTACAATATAGCGCATCAGGCCCGGGATCGCCAGCCGGGGGTGCAGGGCACAGAAGCGGTCAATGGCGTCGCTCAGCTTTCTCAAGGGAAAATTCCTCCAGTGCTTTTGATGTCGTAGCTGTATTGTACTCCAGGTAAAGAAAAAAGTCATCAAAAATATTTGAACATTTGATGGCCGTGATCGCTTGATTTTTCTTCCCTCTCGTGCTATCATGCAGTAAGTTGAATATCCGGGTGTAGCGCAGTTGGTAGCGCGCTTGCTTTGGGAGGATACGACCGGGCAGTCCCACAACTTCATATCGGGGTGTTGCGCAGTTGGTAGCGCGCCTGCTTTGGGAGCGTGAGGCCGGAGTTCGAGCCGCACTTTCTTAAAATCCCGGAAAGCTCTGGGACGCTAAGACTGACGGAGTTTTGCCCCTCGCCGGGAACTGGTCAAAAACCGGCGCTGACCCCATATTTGACCACAGTTGGAAAACTTCATAACCGGGTGTAGCGCAGTTGGTAGCGCGCTTGCTTTGGGAGCAAGATGCCGGGAGTTCGAGTCTCCCCACTCGGACCATTTTCACCAGAAAAACCGCCTAAATCGGCGGTTTTTCTGCGTTTTTTGTTCTATTTTCGATTTGAACAATTGCTGTTCTGCGGTGATTCAAGGAGCAGAAAAGTGATAGACACCCGAGTAAGAATCGTACCTGAAACGGTCAAATTCCTAACCAATCCCTAACTGGCGGGACTGCTGTATTCATCATTGTAGATACGACGCATTCTTGAGTTTTCCAGTCCTATCCTTTATAATAGCTATACGGTGAGCCTTTGTGCCACCAAGGCTGCCGTTTGGGTGTATTCCCATGCGGCTTTTATGATATTCATAGAAGTTTACGGTCTATGTCAGAGAAATTGGAGGGGTGCATATGTCAAACAAAACTTTGGTTCCCGATAAGTTACATGGGTATTTACTTCAATTGATACATAGGCTATCCCTCCTTATTTGGGTCGAGCAGACTGCCGTCGTCCTCGTCCAGGGCCTCCAGGATCATGCGCACTCCCAGCCGGAAACCCAGGATGAAGTTCTCCAGGGCCATGGTGCTGCCGATCTCATTCTCTGCGTTGATGAGCCGGAGCAGCAGCGCTTTTTCTTTGTCCTCCAGCAGGGCGGTGAGCTTTTCCTCACACTCCGCCGATTGTTCCATGGCCTTTTTCAGGGCAGTCCCCGATTTGACAATTTGATCATTGGGGGTGATGTTTCCAAAGTACAGATTTTCCAGTGTGTCGCGCATGTGTGCCGCCTCCTTTGTCAGCAACACACAATACCCGAACTTCCTTCCAATAGCTACCCCCAACTTCAACTATTTTCAGAAAGTTATCATCTGCGGGCAGGAATTTATCTTTGTATTGCGGTCCAGATTTTGATATGCCTGCCATAGAAAAAACCGCCTGCATCTCTGCAGACGGTTCCGGTGACAAATCGTTTCTCCCTATGGAGAAGATTGTCTCTATTCGTTTGTTTCGTCGTCCTGCACATCTCCAAAGAGGATGCGAAGATAATCCCGGCGGCCGTAGAGCACACGATCCACATAGACATCGTTGTCAAGAACTCGGTAAAAAGTGAGGTAACTGCCGGTCACCAGGAAACGATAGTCACTCTCGACATCGGCAATCGAGGACAGGGACGCGCCAATCAGACTGTGCTCCCGCAATCTGCGGATGTCCTTTGTGATGTTCCGTACCGTGGAGACCGCCGCGCTGGGATTTTCCAAATTCTTTGCGATATAGGACTTGATCCCGGCCAAATCAGCCTGCGCCTCGTCGGATAAATGCAGGTTATTCATCTGCGATTCCGAGATGTTTCTCTACGGCCTCCAGCGTCAACCAGCCCTTTTCCTCCCCGGACTTGCGGCCCTTGGCCAGCTCGTTCATCAGCCGGAGGGTGGCCTGTGTCCGCTCATAGTCCTGCATGTCCACGATGGCGTAGCGGCCCCGGCCATTCTTCGTCAGAAAAACCGGAGCGCCTACAGCCACGTCATGCAGAACCTCCGTGTAATTACGCAGATCGGAGATGGGTTTGATGTTCGGCATGGTGTTCAGCCCCTTTCTTGCCCTTAGTATACCTCGATCTGCTGTAAAATTCAACAGCATTTTTTACTGCGGTTTCGTTGGCGATTGCTACCACCCCATAGTCATGCCGCCCATGTCCTGCCGGAGAGTTTCCTCATGGTCATCCGGCTTGTGGCCCATGGCGATCTTCTTTTCCTGGATCTTCCGCCGCAGCTTTCGGTCCACCCGCTGTCCCACCGGGGCGGCGGGCGGCACCGAGTTGTCACGAAAGATCTGACTCAGATGGTGGAGCAGTCGGGTGGCCGCCAGGAACACATTGGGCCTGCGTGCCTGATCGAAGTGCTCCAGGAAGAAGGCGGCGTACTCGTTTCCCTGTTCTGCCGATTCATAGAAATACGCCCAGGCCTGCTCCCGGTCCTGCTTGACACCCTGCCCGGTGAGGTACAGCTTTCCCAGAATATACTGGGCATACTGGTTCCCGTGTTCGGCGGAGTCGGTGAGATAGGCCACCGCTTTTGGCACGTCTTTCGGGACATCTTTCCCCTCCAGATACAGCTTTCCCAGGCGGTAGGCGGCGCAGGAGTTCCCCTGCGCTGCCGCTTTTTCATACCAGGATACCGCCTCATCCGTTCTCCTCTGACTTTGCAGGAACTTTCCCAGTGCGTACTGGGCGAAGTCATATCCCTCGTTTCCGCCCCATAGGGGCGAAAACTCACTCGTTCCACTGCTCCTCCTCTCCCCAGCGAACCCGCTCCGCTGGGCTTCGCCGGGGGCCCCATTTTGCCCCGTCCCGAAGCACCGCCCAAAGTCGGTCCAAATCCGCCCTGAAAGCCCCCAGTGGGGCAGGGACTCTGCCCTGCCCCCAAAGAGGCACATGGCGGCTCACAGGCCGTTACACGGGGAGAGCTGCTTGCTGCAGGGAACGGCGTACTGCGGCAGAAAGATCCGGCAGTATTCCTCCGGCCCGGACACCAGATGCCGGCGCATCATCTCGCCGCACTGAAACATCTTTTGTGCTTCGAGAAAATTGCAATAAATACTTTTATTAATTGAAGTAAGTTGAAAAATTCACATTTTTTTGCTATTATAGATATGTTGAGGATTAGTTCTACTCCATCAAGTCGTTTGGACAAATAATCCACATTAATTTGAACGGGGGGATAATTTTATGGTAGTCAAAGTCTATAAATCAATGCTTAAAATTTGCGATCAAGTAGGGAATACACCCACCAACATTTTGAGAACAGTTCTTGGTTATGCAGCTTATAAACACACCCAATTAATTAATGCCCCTTTGCTCAAAAATGATGATGAAAAAGTCGACTTAGATATTTCGATTGAGTTGGCAGAGGAAATAGAGAATATGTTTTCCACGTCAATAAGTATCGATGAGGCGACTAATATCTTGTTATTAGCAGGGCTGGTAGTAGGAGTTTGCGAATGAATGCCGATAATGTGATGTATGAAAAATTGCTTAATGAAGCATTGTTAAATCTAAGCACATTGGAGGATACATTGCAATCAAGCAATATTTTTTTTGAACAAATTGTCAACCAGACAGAAGATACATTGCCATCAAATCTGGATGTTTGGGACATCCTATTTGCTGCAATTTTTGGTGCCACAGGAGCATTTGTAACAACAAACGAGCAACTATCTTCATTGTGCAGAAAAGTGCATGATATAGCAAGTGAACCATTAGGTAATTCACCGACAAAAATTGAGAAAATAATCGACACTCTTTTGGGACATAGTGGAGATATCATGGACAAAGTTCCAACAACAGAAGTTGGTTCTAAAGGAAAACCTATAAAAAGTTATCTAACAAGAAAAACAGCCAAAAAAGTTGGTGGTCTTTTTTCTGGAAGTAAGTCTAAGTTGCCGCACAGAATAATGTGGGGACATGATATCTTCTCATTTGGCATTGATAATCCTTTCCGCTTGATGGTTGAGCAAT